>Ga0182735_1002182_pt1 | contig 12148 bp, 9 predicted proteins | sample eDN5th30CKraftMG_FD_128524 | JGI IMG/M metagenome (GOLD analysis project Ga0182735, IMG submission 128524) | Enriched Miracle-Growth compost microbial communities from Emeryville, California, USA - eDNA 5th pass 30_C Kraft MG (version 2) (version 2) ... | reverse complement strand
GCATCCACCATGGCGTCGCACTTGGCCATGTCGCGGGCGCTCTCGTCCTTGGCGATTTCTCCGACGATGAACTTGATCGAGTCGATGGTCAGCGGCGCGTTGCCCGCGATGGTGGCGGCGTAGTCCCTGACGTAGCCCTCGAGCTGATCGTTCGGCACTACGCGGTTGGCGAATCCCATCATGCGCGCTTCCTCGGCGTCGAACTGCCGTGCCGTGTAGAAAATTTCCTTGGTGAAGGAGGGGCCGACGATGTCGAGCAGGCGCTTTACGCCGGGATAGCCGTAGCCGACGCTGAGCTTCGCGGCAGGAACGGCGAAACGCGCGTTTTCCGTGCAGATGCGGATGTCGCAGCAACTCGCGAGGCCCATGCCGCCGCCGACGCAGTAGCCGCGGATCATCGCGATGGTCGGTTTCGGACAATTATAGACCGAAGCATAGCCCGCCTCGACAGCATCATTATAAGCCTCAAGGCCTTTATCGGACGCGCGCTCCTCGGCGAATTTGGAAATATCCGCGCCGGAGACGAACGCTTTTTCACCCGCGCCGGTGATGATGATCGTGCGAATAGCCGGATCAGTGGAAAAATCATTCATGATCTCGGCACACGCCTGCCACATCTCCAGCGATACCGCATTGTGACGCGCCGGATTGTTGAAGGTCAGGGTGCCGATCGCTCCGTCCTTGCGGGCGATCATCTTGTCGGTCGTTACCATGGCGTGCCTCGCTGTCAGACGGCTTTGCTTTGTTTCAGTGTGGCGATGTCCGCGTCGCTGAAACCGAATTCGCGCAGCAGTTCGTCGGTATGCTCGCCGACTTCGGGAGGCGGCGCGACGAAGCGGCTCGGGGTGCGTGACAACGAGAACGGCTGCTTCACCAGATTGACGTCGCGAGCGCCGGTGCCGGGCACCTTTTCGACGATGTCGAGATGCTTGACCTGAGCGTCCTCGAACACCTTGTCGATGGTGTAGATCGGTCCGCACGGCACGCCCGCTTTGTTCAGCTTGTCGATCCACTCGGCGGTGGTCGCGCCGCTCGTGACCTTCTCGATCTCGGCGTTCAGGGCGTCGCGGTTCTCCAGGCGCATTTTCGGATTGCGATATTCGGCCAGTTCGATCAGGTCGGCGCGTTCGAGCGCGTTGGCGAGGCGCTCCCAGATCACCTGTCCGGTGGCGGCGATGTTCATATAGCCGTCCGAGGTCTTGAACACGCCAGTCGGAATCATCGTCGGGTGATTGTTGCCCGCCTGTTTCGGCACGTCGTGTTGCATCAGCCAGCGCGCGGCCTGAAAATCCAGCATGAAAATCTGCGAATGCAGGAGTGAGGTCTGCACCGCCTGGCCTTCGCCGGAAACTTCGCGTTCCAGCAGCGCGGTGAGAATGCCCATCGCGCAGAACAGACCGGAGGTCAGGTCGGCGATGGGGATGCCGACGCGCATCGGGCCTTCGCCCGGCGCGCCGGTAATCGACATCAGCCCGCCCATGCCCTGCGCGATCTGGTCGAATCCCGGCCGCTTGGCGTATGGGCCGTCCTGCCCGAAGCCGGAGATGCTCGCATATACGATGCGCGGGTTGATCTTGCGCAGCGTCGCGTAATCGATGCCGAGCCGTTCCTTCACGTCGGGGCGGAAATTCTCCACCACCACGTCTGCCTTCTCGACCATGCGATAGAAGGCTTGTCTGCCTGCTTCGTTCTTCAGGTCGATGGTCATCGCGCGCTTGTTGCGATGCAGGTTTTGGAAGTCGGGGCCATGCCGCGCGCCGCCGAGTTGCTCGTCGTCCGGAATGTCGGTCGGCGCTTCCAGCTTGACGACATTCGCGCCCCAGTCCGCAAGCTGCCGCACGGCGGTCGGGCCCGCGCGCACACGCGTGAGATCGAGAACGGTGAAGCGGGCGAGGGCGGCGGATGCTTTGGGGACAGGCATGGGCGTTTCCGTTTCTTGTGATTTTCAGGATCGAGAAACGAGGGCCGGTGTGGCCCTCGCTGGGCCTGTGGCGGAATCCTAGCCCGCGTCGGCCTTCAATCCGGCCGCCTCGATGCCCGCGATGCAGCAGGTCTCGTCATTGTCGGAAGTGTCGCCGCTGATGCCGACCGCGCCGATTATCTCGCCGTTCGCGTCCTTGATCAGCACGCCGCCAGGCACGGGGATCAGCGCGCCGCCCGCCATGGTGTTGGCTGCGCCGATGAAGTAGGGCTGCTCGTTGGCGCGCTTGAACAACGCCCGCGAACCGACACCCATCGCGAGCGCGCCGTAAGCCTTGCCGTGCGCAACCTCATGGCGCATCAGACTGGTGCCGTCCTGAAGCACGGAGGCCTTGATGCAGCCGCGCGCGTCGAGCACGACGACCGCCATCGGCTTGGTTTTCAGTTCGGCGATCTTGGCGAGAGCAGCGTCGAGAATCTTGCGGGCGGCGTCGAGCTTGAGTGTCATGATTGTTTCCTCATGGTGGCCGTGAGATACGGCTTTTCAGCATGTTGCCTTTCGCCGATCAAGCGTCCGGCCCGGAATGGCTGCTGGGCCGATGACCGAGGCTCATCGCCAGCACCCGCGCGACGTGCAGCGCGCCGCGTCCGGTGCCGTCCTTGATCTGATGACGGCAGGATGTCCCGTCGGCGACGATGATGGCTTCCCCCGGCGCCTTGCGCACGGCGGGTAGCAGGCTGCGCTCGGCCATGGCGATGGATTCGTCGTAGGTGTCCGCGCCGTAGCCGAATGCCCCGGCCATGCCGCAGCAACTGGATTCGATGACTTCCACGTCGAGATCCGGCACCAGCCGCAGCACCTTCTGCACCGGCGTGAAGGCGTCGAACGATTTCTGGTGGCAATGGCCATGAACCATGGCTTTGGGTGCGACCGGTTTCAGCGGCAATTGCAATCGCCCGCTGGCGGCTTCGCGCGCGAGAAATTCCTCGAACAGCAAAGCCTGAGCCGACACCGCCTTGGCGGCATCGTCCTTGCGCAGCGACAGGAGTTCGTCGCGCAGCGTCAGCAGGCAGCTTGGCTCCAGTCCGACAATCGGAACGCCGCGCGCCACGAACGGCGATAATGTTGCGACGATGCGGTCGAGCTCGGCGCGGGCGTGCGAGACGAGGCCGGCGGAGAGGAAAGTGCGGCCGCAGCACAGCGGGCGGTTGTCTTCGACGGGCTTGGGCAGATGGACGCGGTAACCGCCGGCCACCAGCACGCGCAGCGCGTCGTCGAGATTTTCGCGCTCATAGCAGCGGTTGAAAGTGTCGGCGAACAGCACCACTTCAGGACCGTTGTCCGGCCCGAACACCGTGCCGTTTGGTGCGAAGGTGTCGCGCCGCCATTCGGGTAGGTCGCGTTTTGCGCTGAATCCCGCGATCTTCTCCAGCGCCCAGCGCATCAGGCGGCTTTTGTTGCGCAGGTTCACGAGCGGCGCGAAGGTCGATGCGAAGGCGGCGTAATGTGGCAGGTACCCGACGAGGCGGTTTCGCAAGGTGAGGCCGTGGGTTTTCACGCGCGCTGCCAGCACCTCGATCTTCATCTTCGCCATATCGACGCCAGTCGGGCATTCGCGGCGACACGCCTTGCAGGAGACGCAGAATTTCATTGTCTCCATCATCGCGTCGGATGACAGCGCATCTGGTCCGAGCTGGCCGGAGATCGCGAGCCGCAGCGTGTTGGCGCGGCCGCGCGTCACGTCCTTCTCGCTGCGCGTGGCGCGATAGGACGGACACATCACGCCGCCCTCCAGCTTGCGGCAGGCGCCGTTGTTGTTGCACATCTCGACCGCGCCCTGAAAGCCGCCGGCTGCGCCCGGATATGCCGACCAGTCGAGCTCGGTCTTGAAATCCTCGACCTTGTAGCCGGGCTTGAAGCGGAACAACGAGCGGTCGTCCATCTTCGGCGGATGGACGATCTTGCCGGGGTTGAGCGTGCCCTGCGGGTCGAAACGCTGCTTCACTTCCTCGAAGTCGCGCACGATGCGCGGGCCGAACATCTGCTCATGGAATTCGGAGCGCACGAGGCCGTCGCCATGTTCGCCGGAATGCGAGCCCTTGAACTCGCGCACCATGGCGAAGGCTTCCTCGGCGATGGCGCGCATCGCCTTGACGTCCTTCTCAAGCCGCAGATTCAGCACCGGCCGCACATGCAGGCAGCCTTCGGAGGCATGCGCGTACATTGTCGGGCTGGTGCCGTGCTTGGCGAACACCTTGTTGAGGCGGTCGGTGTATTCGGCCAGATGCGGCAGCGGCACCGCGCAATCCTCGACGAAGGACACAGGCTTTCCGGCCGTCTTCATCGACATCATGATGTTGAGGCCAGAGGTGCGGAAATCCGAGATCGCGGCCTGCATCGCAGGCTCGATGACATCGACCACGCCCCCCCATTTGCGCGGCGGGTTGTTCCAGCCGAAGCCGAGATCGCCCATCAGTTCGTTGAGTTGCCGGAGCTTGGCGAGATTGGCGTCCTGGTTTTCCTCCGCGAATTCCACCACCAGCAAAGCATCCGGATCGCCGCGCACCACCGCCTCGATGGTCGGCTTGAACATCGCGATGTCGCGGCCGAGCGCGATCATCGTTTTGTCGACGAGTTCGACCGCGATCGGCTTCAGCTTCACCAGATGCTGCGCGGCATCCATCGCCTCGTAGAAGCTGCCGAAATGGCAGACGCCGAACACTTTCGTGCCGAGCAGCGGCCAGAGCTTCAACTCGACCTGCGTGGTGAAGGCGAGGGTGCCTTCGGAGCCGACAAGGATATGGGCCATGTTATTGGTGGGCCCATTGGGCGTCAGGGCGTCGAGATTGTAGCCGCCGACGCGGCGCTGAACGGAAGGAAAGCGATCGGTGATCTCACCGGCTTCGCGGCTGCCCAGCGCCAGCAGGTCGCGAAACAGGTCGCGGCCCGGCGCTTCCACATTCGGCCACGCCGCATCGCGTTCAACGGGGCCGAAATGCAGTTCGGTGCCGTCGGCGAGTGTTGCATCCATCGACAGCGTGTTGTCGCGCATGGTGCCATAGCGTAGCGAACGGCCGCCACAGGAGTTATTGCCGGCCATGCCGCCGATGGTGGCGCGCGAGGCGGTCGAGACGTCGACCGGAAACCACAGCCCGTGCTTCTTCAGTTGCCGGTTGAGGTCATCGAGGACGATGCCGGGCTCGACAAAGCAGGTGCGCTTCTCGACATCGAGCGAAACGATCTTGTTGAGATATTTGGAAACATCGACGACGAGACCGTTGTTGATGGTCTGACCGCATTGCGAGGTGCCGCCGCCGCGCGGCGTGACGACATATCCTTCGCCGCGCGCGATCTCCATCGCGGCGAGTGCTTCGGCTTTGGTCCGCGGCGCAACCACGCCGGACGGGATGATCTGATAGAACGACGCATCGGTGGCATAACGGCCGCGCGAGAAGCGGTCGAACATCACGTCGCCGGTGATCTCTGTGCGCAATCGCCGTTCGAGTTTGGATTCCGACCCGCTCGCCATGCTCATTCCTTGAACAATTCGTACCTGCGTGGGGCGGCTATGGCCTCACCATCTCCAAAGCATCCGTGGAAAGGGCCGAGCGCAAGGAAGCTAACTTGCCGCAGCGCGACCCCCTGGCTGTCGTCCCTTCCGAGGGCTGAGATAAGGGCAAACCGTCCTTAAATAGTCCCCGGATCAAGCTTTATGCGTCTGAAAGAGTAAGGGGCGGAAGGATAAAATGCAAAATAAATCGCCACGCCCGAGGTATTTGCATTCAAAAAATATGAAAGCCTGCTGTGAATTCAGCGCCACGGTATCAGACTGCTGTTAGGACGATTCCGTAGCAGCGCGGCGCTTGTTTCTCAAATGATGGAACAGGATTTCTGAAAGTTCGGAGCCGGCGCGGCGGCGGAGTGCGTCGAGGATCAATTCATGCTCACGCATCGCCTCGCCCCAGCGCTCCTTTTCGCGTGCGAAGTTGGCGGAGTAGCGGACGCGGCGGATGCGGCCTGCGAGCGTGGCGTAGGTCGTCTGCAGCGTGTGATTGCGTGATGCCGCCAGGATCTTCTGATGGATCGCCTGGTTGGCGCGGAAGTAGTTGTGCATGTCCTTGCGCAGATAGAAGCCGTACATCTCGTGATGCAGCTGCTCGATCTCGGCAATTTCCGCCTCGGTGATATTTTCGCAGGCGAGCCTGCCGGAGAGGGATTCCAGCCCTCCCATCAGGTCGAACAGCTCGTGCAGGTCGCGCTCGCTCAACGCGCGGACGCGCGCGCCGCGGTTCGGCAGGAGTTCGACGATGCCTTCCGACGCCAGCACCTTGAGCGCCTCGCGCAACGGCGTGCGGGAGATGCCAAGCAGTTCGCACAACTCGCGCTCCAGAATCCGCCCGCCGTCCGGAATGTTGCCCTCGACAATGTGATCCCGCAGTCGCGACAAGGTTTCGTCGTGGAGGGATGTCTCTTCCTTGACCTCGACGGGATCATCGGAGCGGAGCGTTGCGAGTGAGGCTGTCATGTGCGGAATCGCCAGTTTTTCTCACGAGACTTTAATCTGGCAGGGAATAATTGGCGAGTTATTTTTTGAATTCAAAAATTATCTTGCATTCAAAAAATGTACATGCAATCTTCTTAGCCGTTCGACGAAGAGGCTCAAGTCTTCAGTCGCGAGCGCAACTGGGTCGATAAGCCGAACTGTGCGGCAATGGCGTAGTCGAAGAGGGCAGAAAACATGGCTGGTTTCCAAGGGCGTCATTTCCTTCAAATTCCCGGACCCAGTCCCGTTCCCGATCGTGTTTTGCGCGCGATGGACATGCCGGTCATCGACCACCGCAGCGCCGAGTTCGCCGCGCTTGGCAAGGCGGTTCTGAGCGGCTCGCAAAAGATTTTCCAGACCTCGGGCCCCGTTGTGATCTTCCCGTCGTCGGGCACCGGCGCGTGGGAAGCGGCCATCGTCAACACGCTGTCGCACGGCGACAAGGTGCTGATGGTGGAGACCGGCCACTTCGCGACGCTGTGGCAGAAGATGGCCAGGCGTTTCGGCCTCGATGTCGAATTCATGCCGGGCGACTGGCGTCATGGCGCCGATCCGGCCGCCATCGGCGAGCGCCTGTCGCAGGACAAGTCTCACGCCATCAAGGCGGTGATGGTCGTCCATAACGAAACCTCCACCGGCGTCACCAGCCGCATCCCCGAAATCCGCAAGGCCATCGACGCCGCCAAGCATCCGGCGCTGTTTCTGGTCGATACCATCTCGTCGCTCGGCTCGGCCGAATACAAGCATGAGGAGTGGGGCGTCGACGTCACGGTGAGTTGCTCGCAGAAGGGCTTCATGCTGCCGCCGGGCCTCGGCTTCAACGCGATTTCGGAAAAAGCCCTTGCCGCCGCGAAGGCTGGCGGCATGCCGCGCTCGTACTGGGATTGGGAAGAAATGCTCAAGCCCAATGCCAGCGGTTTCTTCCCCTATACGCCTGCGACCAATCTTCTTTACGGCTTGCGCGAAGCCGTCGCGATGATGCTGGAAGAGGGGCTCGATCATGTGTTCGCCCGCCACAAGCGCCTGGCTGCCGCGACCCGCGCTGCCGTGGAGCACTGGGGCCTCGAAGTGCTTTGCGAGAATCCCGAAGAATACTCGCCGGTGCTGACCGCGGTGGTGATGCCGCCGGGGCACGACGCCGATCAATTTCGCAAGGTCGTGCTCGAGAATTTCAACATGTCGCTCGGTGCGGGGCTGTCAAAGCTTGCGGGCAAGGTGTTCCGCATCGGCCATCTCGGCGAGTGCAATGAACTGACGCTGCTGGGCGCGCTGTCGGGTGTCGAGCTGGGATTGTCGGTTGCCGGCGTGCCGCATCGTGCCGGTGGCGTCGATGCAGCGATGAAGCTTCTCGAAGACCGTACCAAAGCTAATCTCTCTGCCCATCTGAAAGTGATCAAGAACTGACAACCGAAGCCTGAGCTCAACGAATCCGCCCATCAAGATGGCGGGACGAACCCTGGGAGAGCATCATGCCTCACTACAACATCCTGATCCTCGGAGCCTCTTACGGCTCGCTTCTGGCCTCGAAGCTCATGTTCGGCGGCCATGACGTGACGCTGGTCTGCCTTCCCGCGGAGGCCGACCTCATCAACAAGGAAGGCTTCCGCGTGCGGATGCCGATCCGTGGCCGCAAGGACCAGATCGAAGTCGATTCCCGCAAGCTGCCGGGCAAGGTAAGGGCCGCCGGTCCTGCCGATGTGAACCCAAAAGACTACGACCTGATCGGGCTTGCGATGCAGGAGCCGCAATACGGCTCTGCGGGCGTGCGCGAACTGCTCGATGCGGTTGCGAAGTCGGGCGTGCCGTGCATGTCGATCATGAACATGCCGCCGCTGCCCTACATGCAGCGCATCCCCGGGCTCGACGCTGCGGCGCTGAAGCCGGCTTACACCGCGCCCGAAGTCTGGGCGAATTTTGATCCCGGCAGACTGACGCTGTGCAGTCCTGATCCGCAGGCGGTGCGCCCTCCGGAGGAGAAGGTCAACGTTTTGCAGGTGACGCTGCCGACCAACTTCAAGGTCGCGCGCTTTGATGATGAGAAGAGCAACGAGATGCTCCGCAACCTCGAGCGGGACATCCAGAACGTTCGCTTTGATGCGCCCGAAGGCAAGATCGAACTGCCGGTGAAGCTGCGCTTCCACGATTCGCTGTTCGTGCCGCTGGCCAAATGGGCGATGCTGATGGCGGGTAATTATCGCTGCATCACGCCGGACGGCATGCGCACCGCACAGGAGGCGGTTCACTCCAATCTGGAGGAATCGCGTTCGATCTACGATTTCGTGGTCGATGTCTGCGTCAAGCTCGGGGCCTCGCGCGACGATATGGTGCCGTTCGAGAAATATGCTGCCGCAGCCGAAAGCCTGTCGCGTCCGGCCTCGGCGGCGCGCGCGCTCAATAACGGCGCTCCGAACATCGAGCGGGCCGACAAGCTGGTGCAACTGACGGCGCGGCAGATCGGCATGAGCCATCCCGTGCTCGACGCCATCGTCGCCCTCGTCGACAAGCGGCTCGCGGCGAATCGGAAGAAGGTGGCGGCCTGAAATAGGATTGGAATTTCATCGTACTAAAGATTGATGCGGATCAGGAAACGGGACGATTTTATGGTTGCGCGGGGGGCGTTTACGGATACATTCCCGACGGCAAATCGCCTTTATAATAAGGTCATTTGCGCCATAAAAATCGAGGATTTAGAGATGGTTGGTCATACAGGAAGGCATTTCCTCCAGATTCCGGGTCCGAGCAATGTGCCGGACCGGGTCCTGCGCGCCATGGATATGCCGACCATCGATCATCGCGGTCCGGAATTCGCCGAGATGGCGCTCGGCATCATAGAAAGCTGCAAGCGAATCTTCCGCACCAAGAACCCTGTGCTGATCTTCCCTTCGTCAGGCACGGGCGCTTGGGAAGCCGCCATGGTCAACACGCTGTCGCCGGGCGACAAGGTGCTGATGGCGGAGACCGGACAGTTCTCGGTCCTGTGGCGCAACCTTGCCGAGCGTTTCCAGATTGAAGTCGAGACGATTCCGAGCGACTGGCGTCGTGGCGCGAAGGCGTCCGACATCGAGGCGCGGCTCGTCGCCGACAAGGCGCACGCCATCAAGGCGGTGATGATCGTTCACAACGAGACCTCGACCGGCGTCACCAGCCGCGTCGATGAGGTCCGCAAGGCGATGGACCGCGCGAAGCATCCGGCGCTGCTGTTCGTCGATACCATTTCGTCGATGGGCTCGATCCGTTACGAGCACGATGCCTGGGGCGTGGATGTCACGGTGTGCGGCTCGCAGAAGGGCCTGATGATGCCGCCGGGCCTCTCCTTCAACGCGGTCTCCGACAAGGCGATCGCCGCTTCCAAGACCAACAAGCTGCCGCGTTCCTACTGGGACTGGAGCGAGGTGCTCAAGGCCAACCAGCTCGGCTCGTGGCCTTACACTCCTGCGACCAACCTTCTTTACGGCCTGCGCGAAGCCATCGCGATGCTGGAGGAGGAGGGACTCGAGAACGTTTTCGCCCGCCATCTGCGGCATGGCGAAGCGACCCGCGCTGCCGTGCGGGCCTGGGGCCTTGAGACGGTTTGCGTCGATGCCGGCGAATATTCCCCGGTCACGACGGCGGTGTTCCTGCCGGAAGGCCACAATGCGGATCGCTTCCGCAAGGTCGTTCTCGACAATTTCGACATGTCGCTCGGCGCGGGCCTCGGCCGGCTGCAGGGCCGCGCATTCCGCATCGGTCATCTCGGCCATTTCAACGACCTGATGTTGATGGGAACGCTCGCGGGCGTGGAGATGGGACTTGATCTTGCCGGCATCCCGCACAAGAGCGGCGGCGTTCTGGCAGCGATGGATGTTCTCAAGGCGAAAAGCGAAGCCAAGGACGAGATCGTCGAGGTTGCACGAGTGGCCGTCGCATGACGGACAAGGGCGTATAAGCTCGCCAAAAAGAGCGGCGCTAATTCAAAGGGCGAAAACCAGGGAGAGGATACGATGCGGAAGGTAATTACGACGGCGGCGATTGCCGCACTGACGATCGGCGCGGGTATCTCCGGCGCCAGTGCATGGGAGCCGACCAAGACTGTTGAAATCGTGGTTGCGGCGGGTGCGGGCGGTGCGTCCGACCAGATGGCCCGCATGCTGCAGTCGGCCATCCAGAAGCACAAGCTGATGAATGTACCGGTCGTGGTGTCGCTGAAAGGCGGAGCCTCCGGTGCCGAGGCCCTGATGTATATGAAGGGCAGCCCCGGCGAGGCCGACAAGGTCATGATCGCCTACTCGTTGATCTATCAGCTTCCGCTGTCGGCGAAGATTCCGTTCAACTGGCGCGACCTGACGCCGGTCAACATCATGGCGTTCGACGAGTTCATCCTGTGGGATAACGCTGAATCGCCGTACAAGACGGTGAAGGAATTCGTCGAGGCGGCGAAGAAGTCCCCGACGCCGTTCAAGTTCGGCGGCACCGGCTCCAAGCGTGAAGACCAGATCCTGATGGTCGGCCTTGAGAAGCAGACCGGCGCCAAGTTCTCCTATCTGCCTTACAAGTCGGGCGGTGAGGCGGCGACCCAGCTCGTCGGCAAGCACATCGATGCCAACGTCAACAACCCCTCGGAAAACCTTGAGGTCTGGCGTGCGGGTCAGGTTCGTGCGCTGTGCGTGTTCGACGACGAACGCATCGCATACACCTCCAAGGTAACGGACAAGCAGTCATGGCACGACGTTCCGACCTGCAAGGAAGAGGGCGTGGACGTGCAGTACAAGATGCTGCGTTCGATGTTCCTGCCGGGCAAGGCGACGCCTGAACAGGTGAAGTACTATGAGGACATGTTCCGCAAGGTCAGCGAGACTCCTGAATACAAGGAGTACATGGAAAAGCAGGCGCTCAAGCCGGTCTACATGACGGGCAAAGAGATGATGGATTTCCTTGAGAAGGACGACAAGGTTAACGCTGACCTGATGAAAGCAGCTGGCTTCGTCAAGCAGTAACGAACGTCTGACGTAGCTTCTAAGTAGTCAGCCTAAACGTAGTGAGGCGCGCGTTGTCGCCGTGATGACGCGCGCCTTTAAACAGGACATCTGCGAGATCAATCATGTCGAACAGCAATATCGAAATTGAAGTGGCCGATCCGACGGCACCAGCTGAGAACTCTCCGCCGCTGGCCAGAACTTTGACAGTCGATATTTGGGCGATGCTTGTCTTGGCCTGCTTCGCGTCGGTGATGGCCTGGGACAATTACAAGACCGGTATGGGCTGGACCGAAGATGGTCCGGAGCCGGGATATTTCCCGTTCTACCTGTCGGCGATCCTGATCCTGGCGAGTATCTACGGCATTGCCAAATCGCTTATCGAGCGCCGTGCCGCCGCCGGGGATGCCGAGGTTTTCGTGACTCGCGATCAGTTCAAGCGCGTGTTGCTGGTGTTCCTGCCGGCAGTGGCGTTCTGCGTGGGCATGCAGTGGCTGGGTCTCTACGTCGCGAGCTTCCTGCTGACGGCGGGATTCATGATTTTCGTCGGCAAGCTTTCGGTATGGAAGTCGCTGCTGACGGCGCTGATCTTCTCGCTCGCGATGTTCTTCATCTTCGAAGTCAAATTCGACGTCATCATGCCGAAGGGGCCGCTCGAAGCCCTGTTCGGCTACTGAGGAGATATTTCGATGGAGGCTTTTTCGCTTCTGCTCCACGGCTTCTCGGTGCTTT
>Ga0182735_1002181_pt1 | contig 12152 bp, 9 predicted proteins | sample eDN5th30CKraftMG_FD_128524 | JGI IMG/M metagenome (GOLD analysis project Ga0182735, IMG submission 128524) | Enriched Miracle-Growth compost microbial communities from Emeryville, California, USA - eDNA 5th pass 30_C Kraft MG (version 2) (version 2) ... | reverse complement strand
GGTCGTGGCGGACACGGCAGGCCTTCGCAATGACGGTGGCGCCGTCGAGCAGGAAGGCATGCGGAGGACCAAAATACGGGCCGGCACCGCAGATCTCGTCGTCTGGCTCGCAGATGTACAAGATCCCATCTGGCCAACCGCCGAGTTGCTGACCGGATCTCCGCCGATCCTCTATCTTGCGAACAAATCGGATCTCTTGCCAGACGCTCGATCTGCCCTCCACGACGGCGCCACCCCCGCCACCGCGATCCGGATTTCCGCCCTCACCGGCGAAGGGGTGACAGACCTCGTCGGGAAGCTGACAAGTGTGGTCGAAGCCCGCGTGGCAACAGCCGTCAACACGGGCCTGCCCACGCGAGAGCGCCACCGGCGGGCGCTTTCTGCCTGTGTCGACGCATTGCGTAGCTGCCTGGAGCCGACAAACACAGAACCGGAGATGATCGCGGAAGATTTACGCCGTGCTGCAGACGCTCTGGGCCGAATTACGGGGCGCATCGATGCAGAAGACGTCCTCGGCGAAATCTTCGGTCGTTTTTGCATTGGTAAGTAGATTTTGATTCCCAAGTCATGTTTCACGTGAAACGTCAAGAGTCCACATTTTGGATTATCGAGTTGCGAAGACGAATTCTGTGAAGCGTCGATGATTCACGTGAAACATCTTGTGCATAAACGAAGCTGCAACCATTGATTCACGTGAAACACGGACAGCCTGCCGGCCACTTGAGGCTGCGAACTCCAGATGCGCTGTTCCCTTCCGTCCGCTAAAAAGCGCACCTATGACGCACCGAAATCGCAAAATCACCCCCGAGACCTGCTTCGATGTCATCGTGGTGGGCGGCGGACATGCCGGAACCGAAGCCGCTGCCGCCGCCGCGCGAACGGGGGCAAGCACGGCGCTGGTGACTCATGCCTTCGACAAGATCGGCGAAATGTCCTGCAACCCCGCAATCGGCGGTCTCGGCAAAGGGCATCTCGTTCGCGAGATCGACGCGCTGGATGGCCTCATGGGCAGGGTCGCCGATTCGGCCGGCATCCAGTTCCGGCTGCTCAATCGTTCGAAGGGGCCGGCCGTTCAGGGCCCGCGCACGCAAGCGGATCGCAAGCTCTATCGGCTCGCCATGCAAGAGGCGATCCGGGCCACGCCTCATCTCACGGTCGTCGAGAGCGCTGTTGACGATTTGCTCGTCGATTCGTCGAGGCAAGCCGCCGGGGTTCGCCTCGCGGACGGCCGCGAGCTGTGCGCCGGAGCGGTGGTTCTCACTACCGGCACGTTTCTGCGCGGCCTCATTCATCTGGGCGAGCAACAGATTCCGGCCGGCCGCGTCGGCGAGGCTCCGTCGGTGGCCCTCGCCGAGCGCATCGAAGCTCTAGGCTTTCGCCTTGGCCGACTGAAAACCGGCACGCCAGCCCGTCTCGACGGACGCACGATCCGGTGGGATCTCCTCGAGATGCAGTCGGCGGATGACCCGCCCGTCCCATTCTCGTTCCTGACCGAGCGCATTACCACGCCACAGATCGAATGCGGCGTAACCGCGACGACAGAACAGACGCACGCCATCATCCGGGCCAATCTCGACCGCTCGGCCATGTACTCCGGCCGCATCCGCTCGACCGGTCCGAGATATTGCCCGTCCATCGAGGACAAGGTCGTTCGATTTGCCGACCGTCCGTCGCACCAGGTCTTCCTGGAGCCAGAGGGCCTTGACGACCACACGGTCTACCCGAATGGCGTCTCGACTTCCCTTCCCGCAGATGTCCAGGCCGCTTTCCTGCGCACCATGCGTGGATTGGAGGACGTCACCATCATCCGGCCGGGCTATGCCATCGAATACGATCATGTCGATCCGCGTGAGCTGGATCCCACGCTCGAGACGCGCCGCCTGCCGGGACTTTTCCTGGCGGGCCAGATCAACGGAACCACGGGATACGAGGAAGCCGGCGCGCAGGGCGTTCTCGCGGGCATGAACGCTGCCCTGAAGGCATCGGGTCGACGCACGGGCGCCGTCATCTCGCGCGCCGACGCATATCTCGGCGTGATGATCGACGACCTCGTCACCCGCGGCGTGACCGAGCCGTATCGCATGTTCACCTCCCGCGCCGAGTTCAGGCTGCGCCTCCGAGCCGACAACGCCGATCAGCGCCTGACGCCCCTCGGGCTCGAACTCGGCTGCGTCGGGTCCGAGCGCGCCGCGGTCTTTGCCGCAAAGGCAGCGCGTCTCGCCGCTGGGGACGCTCAGCTACGCACTCTGTCTCTCACGCCGAACGAGGCATCCCGCCACGGCTTCGAGGTCAATCGCGACGGCCGCCGCCGTACGGCGTTCGAGTTGCTGGCCCTTTCGGAAATCACGCTGCCACGGCTTGCGCAAGTCTGGCCCGAGCTTGCGAGCATCCCTCCGGCGATCGGCGCTCAGCTTGAAACCGATGCGCGCTACGCCTCGTATGTCGAGCGGCAGAACGAGGACGTGGCCGCGCTCCGCCGAGACGAGGCGACACCGATCCCCGTCGATCTCGATTTTGCTGTCCTGCCCGGCCTTTCGGCTGAAATTCGCCAGAAGCTCGTCGCGCGTCGACCGGCGACCCTGGCGGAGGCCTCGCGTATCGACGGCATGACGCCTGCCGCGCTGTTTCTGTTGTTGGCTCATGCAAAACGGCATTCGCGGCGGTCGGCATGAGTGGTGACGGCAAGCAATCCCAGCGCTTGTCCGGCGGGCGGCGCATCGCGGGGCCCAAGGATCTCGCGGCCGCCTTCAATGCGTCCCCTGATGCGCTCGATCGCTTGCGCGTCTATGCTGAAACGCTCGCCCTCTGGCAAAGGAAGATCAATCTCGTCGCGCCTGGTACGCTGGGCGAGATTTGGCACCGCCATTTTGCCGATAGCGCACAGCTTCTCGATCTCGCCCCCGCGGCTGCCGAAAGTTGGATCGATCTCGGCTCCGGCGCCGGTTTTCCCGGTCTCGTCATCGCGATTCTGCTCGCCGATCGGCCACCGCCACGGCCGCGCATCGCCCTCATCGAAAGTGACCAGCGCAAGGCCGCATTTCTCGGCGAGATCGTTCGCAAGACAGAACTCGCGAGCGTCGTGTCTGTGGACATCCTGTGTACACGCATCGAAACGGCCGCGACTCGCGGTATGATGAAATCGGCTGATATTGTATCGGCACGAGCGCTGGCGCCGCTGGATAAGCTCATCGAGCTGGCACTGCCGCTGCTGAAAGCCTCCGGCGTGGGTCTTTTTCCAAAGGGCCGCGGTGTCGAGGCTGAGCTGGCTTCCGCCAGACGTACCTTCGAGTTCACGTACGAGTTGGTACCGAGCCGGACCGATGCAGAGGCGGGCATTGTCGTGATGCGCGCGGCGTCGGCCAGATCAAAGGGCTGAGACCGTGGCAGGAGCAGGCAATCCGGCGCCCCGCGTGCTTGCGGTGGCCAATCAAAAAGGTGGCGTCGGGAAGACGACGACGGCCATCAACCTCGGTACTGCCCTCGCGGCGGTTGGCGAGCGCGTCCTGCTTCTGGACCTCGATCCGCAGGGCAACGCTTCGACGGGCGTCGGAATCCCGGACGAACGTCGTACGGCGACCACGTACGACGTGCTGACGGGCGCAACGTCACTTGCGGGTGCAAGTCTGCGCACGGCAGTGCCCGGGCTCGCTATCGTGCCGGCAAACCAGGATCTCGTTGGCCTCGACACCGAGTTGTGGGGCGACAACTCGAAGCCGTTTCGCCTGCGCGACGCGATTGCGGCATTGGCCGCCAATCCACCCTCGACGGGATCTTACAGCTACATCCTGATCGACTGCCCGCCGTCCCTCAATCTGTTGACGCTGAATGCACTGGTCGCTGCCAACGCCGTACTGGTGCCGGTGCAGACGGAATTCTTCGCCTTGGAAGGTATCTCGCAGCTTTCCGAGACCATCGAGCAGGTCCGCGCCACACTCAATCCCAGCCTGGAGATTCAAGGCGTGGTGCTCACCATGCACGACGAGCGCATGCAGTTCTCCCGCGAGGTGGCCCAGAACGTGCGCGAGTTCTTCGGCCCGAAGGTCTACGGCACGGTCATTCCGCGCAACATCAAGGTCGCGGAGGCACCGTCGCACGGCATGCCGATCCTGGTGTACGACCACAAGTGCAAGGGCTCGGAGGCGTACATGGATCTCGCACGCGAGTTGATCGCACGCGAGCGCCAGGTCCGCGCCGCCTAAGCGGCTTCGGCGAGGTTCTCGGACGAAAGATTGAGTGGGGAGGAGAGACGGAATGTCGTCGGCGCCATTGCCGGTTCAAAGGAGCAGGCTCGGACGCGGTCTGGCGTCGCTGATCGGCGATTCCGGCAATGCGCCGGGTCAGGCGTCACGGCTGCCTCCGGAAGGCGAGCAGAAGGTCGTGGCGATCGACATGATCGGCTCGAGCGCGCTCAATCCGCGCAAGGACTTCGATGAGGACGATCTGACGGAGCTGGCCGAATCGATCCGTCAGAAGGGTCTCGTGCAGCCGATCGTTGTTCGGCCGAATGCCGCTGGGGGATACGAGATCGTCGCGGGCGAGCGCCGTTGGCGCGCGGCTCAGCGCGCGGGCATGCACACGGTCCCGGTGATCGTGCGCGAGCTCAACGATCAGGAGATGCTGGAGCTCGCGATCATCGAGAACGTCCAGCGGTCGGACCTCAACGCGATCGAAGAGGCATCGGGCTACAATGACCTGATGGAGCGCTTCAGCTACACGCAGGAGCGGTTGGCTGAGGTGATCGGCAAAAGCCGCAGCCATGTGGCGAATACGCTTCGGCTCTTGAAGCTGCCGGATAAGGTCCGTGGGTTTGTGCGTGAGGGCAAGCTGACCGCCGGCCATGCCCGCGCACTCGTTGGCCGTGACGATGCGGAGGCGCTTGCCGACCGGATCGTGGCCCGCGATCTGAATGTGCGCGAGGTCGAGGCGCTCGTCCATGCCTTGGACAATCCTGGCGAAGGTAAAGGCAAGCGCGAGAAGGATGCCGATACGCGCGCGTTCGAGAAGGAGATTGCCGACAGCCTGGGTCTCAAGGTGGAGATCAAGCGAGGGTCTGGCGAAAGCGGCGTACTGCAGATCAAGTATGCCAACTTCGATCAGCTCGATTATCTGCGATTGCGGATTCTCGGCGTTCAGGGCGGATAAGCCGCCTTGCATTGTCCGGCTCACTGTGAGGGCTCGCAATCGCGAGCCCTTTTTGTTTATCGGCGTTCCGACTTGACGCTGAGGACCGCCTCGTGTCGTTAGCGCTTCGACGGCGAAGCTGAATACGAGGACTGAACGGATGGCAAGCGACACGCTTGAGCGGCTGGAGGCGACGATTCGCGCGCGTCGACAGGCGCCTGCAGACAAATCCTATACGCGCCAGCTTCTGGATGCTGGGCCGGAGCGCTGCGCCAAGAAGTTTGGCGAGGAAGCGGTGGAAACCGTGATCGCGGCCGTTCACCAGGATGACGCGGCCCTCAAGGCGGAGGCAGCCGATCTGCTCTATCATTTGCTTGTTCTGCTCGAGTCGCGGGACATCGGGTTTGCAGATGTGCTTACCATTCTGGACAGCCGCACCCACGTATCCGGCCTGGAAGAGAAAGCCGCACGCAAGTCGTAGCCGGCACGAAAACGCGAATTGGAACGGGAATGAAGGCGTTGCAGGACCTGCTGGAGACAGAGGCCATGAAACCGGAGCAGCTCGCGGCTCTGCAATATTCGCCTTATCGCCACTTCTCGCGCGAGGAATGGGCCCGGCTGCGTGCCGACACGCCGATGACGCTGGTCCCGCGCGATCTCGAATCGCTTTCGGGCATCATCGAGGAATTGTCGATGGCAGACGTCGAGGAGGTCTATCTCCCGCTGTCGCGTCTGTTGAACCTCTATGTCGCGGCGTCGCAGGAGCTGCATACCGTCACGTCGCGTTTCCTCGGACGCAAGGACGGGCGCGTACCTTTCGTCATCGGCTGCGGAGGTTCGGTGGCTGTGGGAAAATCGACCACGGCTCGTGTCCTGAAGGCTCTTCTCGCCCGGTGGCCGGATCATCCGCGGGTCGACCTCATTACGACAGACGGCTTTCTGCTACCCAACGCGGAATTGGAAGCGCGCGGCATCATGCACCGCAAAGGCTTCCCCGAAAGCTTCGATCTGCCGAGGCTTCTGAATTTCCTCGGGGACATCAAGGCCGGCGTTGATCGCGTCAGCGCTCCGGTCTACTCGCACTTTCGCTACGACATCGTTCCGGGTCAGGAGACGGTGATCGAGCATCCGGACATCCTGATCGTGGAAGGTCTCAATGTCCTGCAGCCGGCGCGACTCCCGCGTGACGGCGAAGCGATCCCCTTCGTTTCCGATTTCTTCGACTTCTCGATCTACATCGACGCTGATCCGGAAGTGATCGAGCGGTGGTACGTCACGCGTTTCATGCGGCTCAGAAAGACGGCCTTCCGCGATCCGGCTGCCTTTTTCCATAGGTATGCGCAACTGAGCGACGACGCAGCCGAGGAGCGCGCCTACGAGATCTGGACCACGATCAACAAAGTGAACCTCGAAGAGAACATTCTCCCGACCCGCCAGCGCGCGAACCTGATTCTCCGCAAGGGCGCGAACCATCGCATCGAGAGCGTCGCGCTACGCCGGATCTGAAGGGGCAGGGTGGTACTTCACCTTTCCCCTTGGGGAGAGCCAGTGGCGTTCACTTGACGTGAATGAGCCCTGATCGCTCATAATCCTCTCGAGGCGGCAAGCTTGGCGAGCTGCGTTTCGGAACGCGCTCCGATATGGCTGATGATCTCCGCCGCGGCGAGACTGCCGAGACGCCCGCAGGTTTCCAACGGCTTTCCGGCTGTCAGTCCATATAGAAATCCCGCAGCATAAAGGTCGCCCGCACCTGTCGTGTCCACCACGCGCGCCACCGGCTCGGGTGCCACGGTAATCGCCTTCTCGCCGCTCAGGATCAGCGAGCCTTTGGCGCTGCGCGTCAGAACGGCAAGCTCGCATGCATTGCGCGCATGGCGTACGGCATCGTCGAAGGCGCCCACGCGGTAAAGCGACGTGACCTCGGACTCGTTGGCAAAGAGGATGTCGACGCCTCCACGAATGAGGTCGAGGAATTCTGCCCGATGCCGGTCGACGCAGAATGCGTCGGAGAGTGTCAGCGCGACTTTGCGGCTCGCACCCTTCGCAATCTTCACAGCTTGGCGGAATGCGGCTTTTGCCTCGGCCCGATCGAAAAGATAGCCCTCGAGGTAGACGACTTGCGACGCCGCTATGAGATCGGCGTCGATCTCCCGCTGGTCGAGCTCCGGTGCCACGCCGAGGAATGTGTTCATCGTGCGCTCGCCATCGGGTGTCACCAGGATGAGCGACCGTGCCGTCGACTTGCTGTTGGCCGGTATTGTCTCGAACGCGACGCCGGCTGATCGAATATCATGCCCGAAAATGGTGCCTAGCTCGTCGTCCGCGATTTTGCCGATAAAGGCGGCCTTTCCACCAAGCGACGCAATGCCTGCCATCGTGTTGGCAGCCGACCCGCCGGAAATCTCGATCGCGGGGCCCATCGCCTTGTAGAGAGACTCCACCGTTTCCTCGTCCACGAGGCGCATATGGCCTTTCGTGGCCCCGTGCTCCGCGAGGAACGTATCGTTGCAACGTCCAATGATATCGACGATCGCATTGCCGATGCCGACGACATCGTAGGTGGTGTCCGCCATGATGATGGTGTCCCTCTGCTGGCCGGCGGCACCCTAAAGGTGCATGGCCTCTCGCGACAAGAGCGCTTTGATGCCGGCTTTGGCGGAGTGTGGCGGCAATTATGAGGCCCGCCGCCCCTGTGTCGCCATTCCGGCTCTGGCCAGCCGCGCGATCTCGATCAGGAGACGTTCCGCGATGACGGCTTCATTGGCGCCGGTGCTGCGCGAGCGGCGGACGGCCTCGGTTGTGCGAGCCAACGCCGTACCCACACGATCGACAGTCCAGAACCGGGCTTGCCGCTCCAGCTCTGCCTTAGCCTTGAATGGCAGAGGGGGGCGCATGAACCGAGTCAGCTCATCGAGCGTGCGCCCGGCTTCCACGCCGGATCTTAGTCTATGCAACCGATGAAAGTGCCGCTCCGCTGCAAGGATGACGGATTGCGGGCTTTCGCCGCTCGCGATCGCTCGATCGCACTCGTCCAGCGCCCGGCCGACGTCACCCAGGGCCGCCGCGGTGACGACGAGGTCCACGGTCAGGTCGGACGCGTCTCCCACGATCGTGTCCACGTCCGCGAGATCGATGCGCGCCTTGCCGTGCACATAGAGTGCGAGCTTCTCGATTTCGGCCCGCGACAGCGCGCGGTCTGCACCGAGCCGCGTAATCAGCTCCTGCCGCGCGTCAGGCGCGATGTCGATGCCGGCTTCTTTGAGCACCTCGCTCACCAGGCTATCGAGAGAGGCACTTTCGTCCGGATAGCAAACGACCGCCGCAGCCAGGGGGCTCTTTTCAAACAAAGCTTTCAGCTTGTCGTCGTTTCGCAGCGCGCCGGCTTCGACGATCAGCGCACCCGCTAAGGTGCCGCCATCCAGCAATGGCTGAAGCGTCGCCGTGTTCACCCGCCGCCCTGTGCTGGTCCGCACGATCTTTGCGCCGCCGAACATGGGCACAGTCAGCAGCTCGACAGATAGCCGCTCCGGATTGCCTTCGAGATCGCCATCATCGATGCGAACGATCTCGCCAGGCGGCTGCTCGCGCTTGGCCAGCAGGGAGGCAAGCTTCTGAGCACGTTCGCTCACGAGCCCAGCGTCGGGTCCGTAAAGAAGGACAGCCCGGATCTTGCCGTCCGGGTTCGAGAGAAATGCGTTCGCTTGTGCAGCCTTGATCGCGACCATGATATTCCGGACAACGCCGTAACTGACGGCCATCGGATCGGCCGATCACGCAAGACGTACGCGCCCTGCCGCTGGAGATCAAATGCGGTCGCTTGAGAGCACCGCTGCAAGCCGCGTCTTGATGTCATCGGCGACGACACGCGCGGCTCGGTTCTCGGCGTCATCCCGTGCGCGGACGTTCGAATAGATCTGCTGGAAACGTTCGAACTCGGCGCGGCCTTGGCTCGACCCTTGGAACACCACCGACTTGTCCCGGAGACGAACCAGCTTGAATCTCGCGTCCAAGGTGTAGATCTGACTCTGAGCTTCACCAGTGGATGTCACCAGCGTCGAACCGAGCGATTCACGGATCGTGATATCGAGACGATACTCCGGCTTTTCCGGCAATCCGCCGCCTGTATTCTGGAAGATCAACTCGTTTCGAATACGCTGGCCGACACGGCTTGGAATAGTCGAGACCTCGACTTTCGCCAGCTTTTCCTGAACGCCGGGTGTCGAGGCTGTAGCCCCGTACATGGGGCGGAAACCTTCGCCTGCCGAGCAGCCGGCCAGGAGCAGCAATGCCACACCGGCGACCACCCCAAAGGCGCCGCCGGGACGACGGCGCCGAATGTTGCAGTCACGCGGTTCACACCACGACATTGACGATCCTCTGTGGCACCACGATCACTTTCTTAGGCGTGCGGCCTTCGAGTGCGCGCACCACCGAGTCCAGAGCCATGGCGGCTGCCTCGACCTCGCCGTTCCCGGCAGTACGGCTGACCATCAGTTCAGCGCGGCGTTTACCATTGACCTGTACGGCAATGACGACCGTATCGTCAACGAGCAGCGCCGGATCCGCCTTCGGCCACGGTTGTTCTGCAAGAAGAGTGTTGTAGCCAAGCCTCTCCCAGCACTCTTCGCCGAGATGCGGCATCATTGGACCAATCATTTGTGTCAACAACTCGATGGCCTCGCGTTGCGCCCATGCAAGGCCGTCACCGGACTTGTTGAATGTCTCGGAAAGAGTATTAGACAGCTCATAAAGCTGCGCGACGGCAACGTTGAAGCGCAGGGCCTCGATATCGCGGCCGACGTGATCGAGCGCCTTATGAGCGGCACGCCGTAGAGCCGTTGCCTCGGGTCCCATTCTCTCGGGTTTTGCCGTCCCCTTGCCCGAGGCTTTTTCGACCGCAAGGTCCACAAGCCGCCAGACGCGCTGCATGAAACGGCCCGCGCTCGCGACGCCAGCCTCGGTCCAGATCACGTCCCGCTCGGGCGGGCTATCCGACAGCATGAACCAGCGCGCACAATCGGCACCGAAATTCGTGATGATGTCGTCGGGATCGACCAGGTTCTTCTTCGACTTGGACATTTTCTCGATGGAACCGATCACCGCCGGCTTGCCCGTCGCGATTTCGATGGCATGGCGGTTGTCGCCATCCCCCTCGAAAGTGACCTCGGTCGGCAGCAGCCATTGCGGGGGATCGATGCCGGCCCGCCGATAGGTCTCGTGCACGACCATGCCCTGCGTGAAGAGAGCGGCGAACGGCTCGCGCAGGTTCTTCTTTCCACCGTGTCCGGTCTCTCCCATCGCGCGATAGAAGAAGCGCGAATAGAGAAGATGCAAAATGGCGTGCTCGATGCCGCCGATGTACTGGTCGACCGGCATCCAGTAGTCGAGCGCCGCCTGATCGGTAGGCGTCTTCGCATGCGGTGCCGTGAAGCGGGCAAAATACCAGGACGAATCGACGAACGTATCCATCGTATCGGTTTCGCGGACCGAGGGCTTGCCGCACTTCGGGCAATCGACGTGCTTCCATGTCGGATGCCGGTCCAGAGGATTGCCTGGCTGATCGAAAGTTGCGTCGTCGGGGAGCTCGACCGGCAATTGATCCTCAGGGACAGGCACGATTCCGCACGCGTCGCAATGCACGACAGGAATCGGACATCCCCAATAGCGCTGGCGCGAGATGCCCCAGTCCCTCAGGCGATAGTTGACCTTCCGCTCGGCGACGGGCTTGCCGCTCAGCCGCTCCTTCTCGAGCCGCTTGGCCACTTCGTCGAAGGCTGCATCTGTCGAAAGCCCGTCGAGGAAGCGCGAGTTCACCATCTCGCCGTCATCGAGATAGGCTACGCCTTCGTGTACTTTTGCGATCGCCTGGCTGCGTTTTGGCTCGTCCTTGGGCGCGACCACGGGCAGAATCGGCAGGCCGTACTTCTTTGCGAACTCGATGTCGCGCTGATCGTGGCCCGGACAGCCGAAGATGGCACCCGTGCCATAATCCATAAGGATGAAGTTGGCGACGAAGACCGGTACCTTCCAGTTCGCATCGAACGGGTGCACGGCCTTGATGCCCGTATCGTAGCCGAGCTTCTCGGCCTGCTCGATCTCGGCGACCGAGGTGCCCATGCGGCGGCACTCGTCGCAGAACGCGGCTAGCTCGGCGTCCTTCTCGGCCGCGGCCTTGGCCAGCGGATGATCCGGCGCGATCGCCATGAACGAGGCGCCGAACAGCGTATCCGGCCGCGTCGTGAAGATCTGCAGGTCCGTATGCCCGGCCGGCGCCGTTGCCGTGTCCAGCCGCCAGCGCAGCATCAGCCCCTCGGACCGGCCGATCCAGTTCTCCTGCATCAGGCGAACCTTCTCGGGCCACTTCTCGAGCGTTCCAAGCGCGTCGAGCAGGTCCTGTGTATAATTGGTGATGCGGAACGCCCACTGCTCGCGCTCCTGCTGCTCGACGAGCGCTCCGGAACGCCATCCACGACCGTCGATCACCTGCTCGTTGGCGAGCACGGTCTGGTCCACGGGGTCCCAGTTCACCTTGGCCTTGCGCCGGTAAGCCAGATCCTTTGCCAGCATGTCGAGGAAGAGGCGCTGCTGATGCACATAGTACGATGGATCGCAGGTCGCGACCTCACGTGACCAGTCGAGGGACAGCCCCATGGACTTGAGCTGCCCCTTCATGGCGGCGATATTTTCGTAGGTCCATGTCTTCGGGTGCGTCTTGCGTTCCATGGCGGCGTTCTCGGCCGGCATGCCGAACGCGTCCCAGCCCATCGGATGCAACACGTTGAAGCCCTGAGCCCGCTTGAAGCGCGCCAGCACGTCACCCATCGTGTAGTTACGCACGTGCCCCATGTGGATGCGGCCGGAGGGATACGGGAACATCTCGAGCACATAGCATTTCGGCCGTGACGTATCCGTCTTGGTGAGGAAGGTTTGCTTGTCCTCCCAAACCGTCTGCCAATGCTTCTCGCGCTCGGGCGCGTTGTACCGTTCGGTAGCCATGGGCGATCCCGCATCAATCCGTAGGTTTGCCGTCG
>Ga0182735_1002177_pt1 | contig 12170 bp, 7 predicted proteins | sample eDN5th30CKraftMG_FD_128524 | JGI IMG/M metagenome (GOLD analysis project Ga0182735, IMG submission 128524) | Enriched Miracle-Growth compost microbial communities from Emeryville, California, USA - eDNA 5th pass 30_C Kraft MG (version 2) (version 2) ... | reverse complement strand
GCTGAGCAGGTCGGAGAGCCAGTTGGCCTGCGCCTGCTGCGCGGAGGAAGCCGGCTGCGGGGCGGGGGACGGAGGCGGAGCGTAGTTTCCGCCGCGTTCGGTGCCGCGTTCCGCGCGCCGCGCGCTCGGTGCCATCGGCGGGGCGTTCCCGACGAACGGCGCGGGACGCGCCGCCTCGGCGCGGGTGCCGGCGACGGCGGCCGTTTCCTCGCGCGCGGCCGGCCGGCGGGCGATCGGCTCGCTCATTTCCACCTCGCGGCCGTGGCGCGCGACGATGCGGTTGAGCTCCGCCAGCGCCTCGATCTGGTCCACGATCACGCGGCGCATCTGCGCGGCGCTCTCGGCCGTCTCCTGCGGCAGTTCGAGGATGCCGCGGCGCAGCTCCTGACGCGTGGTCTCGAGCTCCTTCTGCATCTCGTTGGCCATGTGCTTCATGCTCTGCACGATTTCCGTGAAGCGCTCGGTGGCGCCCTGGAACATCGACTGCGCATCGCCCGTGGCGTGATCGTAGATCTGGCGGAGCGCGTCCAGCGTGCGGCGGCGCTCGTCCTCGGCGCTCTCGCGGACCTGCTGATACTGGTCCGTGATCGCGCGCGTTCCGTTCGCGGTCGCTTCGGCAATCGTCTGCGCGATGTCGCGGGCGCGCGCTTCCGCCGATTCCAGCGACTCGTCGAGCAGCCCGTTGAACAGCTTGAGGCGTTCCTCGATCTCGCCGCTGCGCGAGTCGAGGGTGTTGATGAGCGCCTCCAGCGCGACGCGGCGGTCGCCGACCACCAGTTCGGTGTGCTTGTTGGCGGATTCGACCTGCTCGGCGGCGGCGGCGAGGTCGCGGCCGTGCCGGTCGAAGCGCGCGGAAAGGTCGCTCAGGTTCTCGAGCACCTTGCCCGTCACTTCGTAGAAGCCGCCGATGTGCTGATCGAGGTTGCCGGCCGTGGAGCCGGTGCGCTCGAGCAGCGTGTTCATCGCGCCGACGAATTCGGTGACGCGCGTCGACAGCACGGACTCGATCGAGGTGAGGTTGCTGTGGGCGCCCGAGAGCACCTCCTGCAGCAGGCCGTTGGCCTCGCGCAGGCGCTCGAACAGCGCGGTCGTGTCCGAACGCAGCATGCCGTTGGTCTCGAGGATCTCGGCGACGGCGGCGGTTGCAGTGCGCTTGGAGGTCTCCACGGTGCTCGCCGCGGAAGTCTCGAGGTCGCGCAGCGCCTTGCCGATCTGCGCGGCGGCGTGCTCGCTGGCGTCGTTGATGCGCTGGGCGATGTCGTTGGAGTTGTCGCGCAGCGTGCGGGCGTAGGTGAGGCCCTTGGTCTCGATCGCGTTGACGGCGTGATCCGTGATCCGGGCGAGTTCGCCCGTCAGCTCGGTCGTCTTGCTGTTGATCGCGGTGATGAGCGGCCCGCCGCGCTCGTCGAGCAGACGGACGAGCTCGCTTGAACGGCGCGAGACGTCGTTGATCGCTTCGTCGGCGCGCGCAGCGATGTTGCGCATGGAGCCGGCGGTCGTGTTCTCGAGGCTGTCGATAGTCGAGCGGAGCAGCTCGGCGGTCGAGATGCCGCGGGACTCGATCTCGCGCACGACGCTTTCGGCGCGCCCGGTCAGCAGTTCCTCGAACCGGACGATGCGCTGATCGAGCGTGCCGGCGATGCCGCCGGCCTGCGCACCGAACTTGCGCTCCGCCTCGTCCACCTTCGCGGCGAGTCGCGTCAGCAACTGATCCGCGTGGCCGCTGATCCGGTTGGCGGCGACCTCGACACGCGAGTCGAGCGCGGACACGACGGCGTCGCCGCGTTCCGATACCACCTGCGCCATTTCCGCAATCTTGTCGCCGACGGCCTCGGCGCGCTCGTCGAGCGCGCGCACGACGACATTGCCGCTTTCGGCCACGTTCTTGGCGATCTCCATGACGCGCGAGGAGAGGGCGTCGTTGAGCCCCTGGGTGCGCGTCTCGAGCGCTTCCTGGAAGCGGTTGAGACGCTCGTCGATGACGGCCGAAACGTCGCCGACGCGCGAGGTGACGCGCTCGTCGAAGTTCTCGACATAATCCTTCAGCGTGTCGCCGATCTCGTGCGTCCGGCTGCCGATGCGCTCGACCAGTTCGCCGCCGTAGGTCTTCAGCGTATGGTCGAACTCGCCGAGATGGCGGGCGATGAGGTCGCCGAGCGCGGCGGAGTCGCGGGAAATGCGCTCGGCGAGCTCGGTGCCGCCGTGGCTGAACATCTGCTCGAACGAGGCAAGGCGCTGGGTCAGCAGCTCGCGCATCGCGTCGCCCTGGGTGGCGACCGAGGTCGTGAGGTTCTCGGCGTGCTGCTGGAAGGTTTCCGACACGCGGTCGCCGCTGGTGACGATTGCGCTGGTGATCGAGGCGGCGGTCTGCTCGAGCTTGGCGACCACGTCGCCGCCGCGGAGATTGAGGTCGAGGACGAGCGAATCGCCCGTCGCCTTCAGCGTATTGTTGACGTCGTCGACCCGCGCGGCGATCGCCTCGGCCATGTTGGTGGAGGCCGACATCAGCGTCTGGCTGATGTTCTCGGCGCGCGACTGCATGTTGTCGACGACGGCGACCGCCTTCTGCGAAAACTCGTCGGCGACGTTGTCGAGCTTCGAGGCCATCATGTGGCGCAGGTTGTCGGCGATTTCCTCGAATTCGCGATTGATGTTCGCGGTCTTGAAGGTGAGGTTCGTCGTCATCCGCTCGGAAGCGGCGTCGATGGCGCGCGTCGTGATCTCGCTCGCCTGTTCCAGCCGCTCGAGCAGGTTTCCGCCGCGTTCGCCGACGGAGGCGACCATCGCCTCGCCCGACGCCTGCAGCGCGCCGGAGATGGCCTGGCCTTTCTCCGCCAGCGCCTCGGTGATGCGCTGCGCCGCTTCGTGCACCTGCTCCGTGACCATGCTGCTGAGCGCGCCGATTTCCTGCGACAGATCGACATGAACGTTGCTCATGGCGGCCCGGACCTGCTCGGCGTGATCGACCAGCGTTTCGCGCTGGGTGACGATGCCGTCGATCAGGCCGCGCATGCGGGCTTCGTTATCCGCATAGACGCGCTCCAGCGCGGAGACCTCGTTGTTGACCATGCCTTCGAGTTCGGCGGCGCGCGCCAGCGCCCGCTCGATGCCGTCGCCGATGGCGGCGACCTCGCGGCGGACGGCCTGGCCGACGCTGATGACGGAATCGCGCGCGACGGATTCGGGCTCGGCGAGGCGGATGGCGATCTGCGCCATCGACTGCCCGACGAGGCGCAGTTCCTGCGCGCGGGACAGCATGGCGGCGAGGAAGAAGAAAAGCGCGATCGGGCCGAGGAACGCGCCGGCGAGGCCGAGAAGGACCGGCGCCGAGGACACCCCCTGGCTGATGAGCTGGCTGAGCTCTGCCCAATAGGTGCCGAAGGCGAGGCTGCCGATCAGGACGGTCCAGCAGGCCGTGAACAGCCAGGCGACGACGAACGGCGCGCGGCTCGGGCGCCGCTGCAGGGCGCGCAGCAGGTGTCCGACGCTTTCACGGTCGTCGTTTGCGGCGGGGCGTATCGGTGCGGCGAGATCTTCGCGAAGATCGGAAGCGGGGCGGGGCGCGTCGAAGTCGAGCTGCGGCTCGCGGGCGTGCGGCAAAGCATCCGCGGCAGGCCGGTTGGGCGGATCGCGCGATATGTCGTGCATATTCAGCGCCTCCTCGATGGCCGACAGGGCCAGCTCGGTGGGATCCTTCGATTTGCGGGGGCTATTGGCCATGTCCACGATCTCGCGTTACGCATCTACTACGCCGCGCCGTACCGGCTGGTCGAACGTGCTGTTCTGGCCGGGTCTGAAGGGCGTAATCCTCTTGCCGGAATGTCCAGCCGCATCTGCGGGCAACGCATTCCAAGCCGCGGGCCGATCCTATCCTCTTGTCAGGACGAAAAAAACGGCGAGGGTAACCTCTCTTTAATCATCGTTAACGCTGTTTGGGAGGTAAATTGTCCCGATCCGGGACCGGATTCCGGATGGGGGCGGCGATCGGCCCGGTTTTCGTGCCGTTCCACGGTTAATGCCCGTTCGGGGCCGGCATTTTTGGCTTCAGTCGCCGTTTACGCTTAAAGCCGATTGTGGAAAGGCCGGCGACGCCCGGCTGTGGGGCATTTACGGAAGATTGGCGGCCGGCGTGCGACGTTTTCCGACGAAAAAGAGCGTGTAGCGCCCACAGGGATGACGTCGATGCCGAATATGCGGAATAACCTCGAGATCGCTTCGCCCAGTCTGGTTCCGGACCCGCCGGTGGATCGCGCGCATCTTTCCCGGATGACGCTCGGGGACCGCGGCCTCGAGGGCGAGGTGCTTCGCCTGTTCGGCCGGCAGGTGGACATGCTGCTGGAGCGCATGGCGTCGGCGGAGCCGGGTTGCATCAAGGCCCTCGCGCATACGCTTGACGGCTCGGCGCGGGGCATCGGCGCCTTCCGGGTGTCGCAGGCGGCGCAGGATGTGGAACGCGCCGTGACCGCGGGCGGCGATGTCGGGGCGGCGATCGACCTGCTCAAGGCCGCGGCCGATGAGGCATTGGCGGCGATCGCGGACCTTCTGCGGGTGCATTGATCCGCTCGGCGTCTCCTGCGCGTAGGCTCCCCCGAAGCGGCGCCCGATCGCCCGAAAGACGCGATTTGTTGGTGTTTTCAGGACTGGCATCGGAGGCCGCAAGCCGATATAGGAACCCGCGCGGGCGATCGGTCCGCGCCCGAAATTCAGCAGTTCATGGCCAAAATCACTTATATCGATCATGCCGGCGAGCGCCGGACCGTTGAGGGCGACGTCGGCGCGACCGTCATGGAAACCGCCGTTCAGAACGGCGTGCCCGGCATCGAAGCCGAATGCGGCGGTGCTTGCGCCTGCGCGACGTGCCACGTCTACGTGGACGAAGCGTGGCATGAGAAGGTCGGCGAACCGTCGCAGATGGAACAGGACATGCTGGACTTCGCCTACGACGTGCGGCCGAACTCGCGGCTGTCCTGCCAGATCAAGATCAGCGAGGATCTCGATGGCCTCGTGGTGACGACGCCGGAGCGTCAGGCTTAGACGTTTTCTACCGCAGCGAAGGGAAACTTCTCTCCGATCCGGAGTTTGAGAGAGGATTGTTTCGCCGCATCGGGCATTTTGGCGATTGCGGGGGTGTATATTCTCCGGTTACAGGAAGATGCCCCGGCATGACCGTCGTGGCGAAGCCTCCCGATCCAGGACGAAGAATCCGGTCATGACCGAACCCATCAAGACCGATGTGCTCATCATCGGCGCCGGCCCCTGCGGGCTGTTCGCGGTGTTCGAGCTCGGCCTGCTCGACATGAAATGCCACCTGGTCGACATCCTCGACAAGGTCGGCGGCCAGTGCTCCGAACTCTATCCTGAGAAGCCGATCTACGACATTCCGGCGCTGCCGGTGGTGACCGGCCAGGGCCTGACCGACGCGCTGATGACGCAGATCAAGCCGTTCAATCCGCAATTCCACCTCGGCGAGATGGTCGAGCGCCTGGAGCGGATCGGCGACCCGCTGTTCCGCGCGACCACCGATCAGGGCAAGGTGTTCGAGGCCAAGGTCGTGGTGATCGCGGCGGGCGGTGGCTCGTTCCAGCCCAAGCGCCCGCCCATGCCCGGGATCGAAGCCTACGAGGGCACGTCGGTGTTCTACGCGGTGCGCCAGATGGAGGCGTTCCGCGACAAGAACCTGCTGATCGTCGGCGGCGGCGACAGCGCGCTCGACTGGACCCTCAATCTCGTTCCGGTCGCCAAGCGCGTCACGCTGATGCATCGGCGCAGCGAGTTCCGCGCGGCGCCCGACAGCGTCAACAAGATGCGGGCGCTGGTCGCCGAGGGAAAGATGGATTTCGCCGTCGGGCAGGTGACCTCGCTCGAAGGCGCCGACGGCCAGATTACGGCCGTGCACGCCAAGCCCGACAAGGGCGATCCTTTCCGGATCGACTGCGATGCGCTGCTGCCGTTCTTCGGCCTCACCATGAAGCTCGGCCCGGTGGCGAACTGGGGCCTCAAGCTCGAAGGCGAGGTCGTCCCCGTCGATACCGAGGCGTTCGAGACCAACGTGCCCGGCATCTTCGCCATCGGCGACATCAACACCTATCCGGGCAAGCTCAAGCTCATCCTGTCGGGCTTCCATGAAGCCGCGCTGATGTCGCAGAAGGCTGTGAAATACGTGAACCCGGATAAGCGGGTGATCTTCCAGTACACCACGTCGTCGACAAGCCTGCAGAAGAAGCTGGGCGTCGCCTGACGCCCCCGCATCCTATTGCGCCGGCGCCTCCGCGGGTGCCGGAAGCGGAGTCGCGGTCACCGGCGGATCGACCGTGCCGACGCCAAGAACATGCCGCACGTGCGCGAGGGCCGCGTCCGCCATCGCGGCGTGGCCTTCCGCCGTGGGATGCACCGCGCCGCCGTACACCGCGCTGAGAATCCCCCACGTGGCGTCATGAATGTCGCTCGGCTGCATGCCCTGCGACACGCCTTCTGGGTAGGTCATGGCGGCGAAGTAGCTGTCGTTTGCGGTACGGATCCAGCGCGCGCGCGAGGCATAGGCGCGGAATTCGCTCGGGCGGCGGCCGCAGACGAGCGGCGCCGTGGCGGCTTCGGCAAGACTTTCCCGGAAACTGTCGCCGGTCGCGGAGAAGCAGTCATTGTCAAAAGCGGGATCCGTCGGCGCGCGCGCGCACATGCCATGTCCTTCGAAGGACTGCTGATGCTCGTCCACGAACGTCATGGCGTCCGATGCCGGACAGAGCGTGCCGCCGGTGCAGGTGGCCACCTCCTTGAGACGCGGCAGGAACATCGTTTCAACGAACTGGGCCGCCGCCTGCAGGCGCCGCGGATCGGCGGCGAACGCCGGATGAACGTCGAAGCCGTTCTTGCCGACGTCGCAAGCCTCGCCGCCCCGCGTCAGAACGGGATCGGCATAGGACGTGAAGACGATGTGCGACATATCGGGAACCAGCGGCCGCAGAGCGGCCCGCATCCGCCGGAAGTCGGATGCCAGCCGCTGATCGAGCAACGCCTGCGAATCGCCGAGCGAGCCGAGCATGCCCCCGCGCTTGAACAGGGCGCGCGACCACGGCTCGCTGATGATGACGTCGGCGACGATCCCGGAGAAATTGATGTCGTTGGCGCCGACGGTCAGCAGCACGAGGTCGAGCGCGCGGGACTTGTCGCGCTGGCGCGCACGCGTCAGCAGGTTGGCGAGCTGTGAAATCTGCGAAGGAACGCTGGCCGGACATTTGCGGTCTCCGCAGTTGAGCTCGCGGGCGCGGCGGGGACCCAGGATGCCGGCTTCGATCGTCGAGCCGGTGCAGGCCAGCGGCAGGAAGGTCACGGCGATGTGCGGATTCTCGACCGCAAGCGCGAGCGCGGTGCGCAACTGATAACTGTAGAGCGAGCGGTGGCAGGCGGCGTTCTGCCACTGCGCCGCGAGCTTGTTCCATGCCGCGACCGCGCTCGCCGTCGCCGGTGTACTGCCGCACGATTTGTCGCCTTTGAAGCCGGCGCGGCCTGGCCGATAGTAGTCGCTGCTTGCGGTACCGATGAATTGCCGGAAGCAGAATCCCTCGTCGGCAAGCGCGACCGGCCGGTCGGGATTGCCCTCGCCGGAGGCGATGGAGTCGCCCAGCCCGGCGATGAGAATGTCGCGTACCGCGATTTCCGTCGTCAGCCGTACGCCAGGACCGTTGCCGTTGCGGATATCGACTGAAACCGGCGTCGGATGATCGGAGGCGACGCGGACATCGATCGGCTCGTTGCAGGGCAGGAAACCGGCGGCGTTCTGCCGGCCGTTATCGAACAGCCAGGTACAGGAGGCATCGTCCGCGCCGATGACGCGGAACGACACGCGGTGATCGGCGGGGCTGAGGTAATCCTCGTCGACGCCGTCGCGGTTGCACGGCTGGGCGATGCGGCCGGCCGCATCGATGCAGAGGCGCCGGACCGTGTTGCGCGCCCAGCCGCGGCCTTCGCTGTCGCGCGCCATGACCTGCTCGGATTCGAGGATGGAGTGGCCGCGCAGCGCATCGACGTGCAACTGGAAATCGCGCTCTTCCTTGAACAGGCGGAAACGGTTCTTCACCTCCCAGACGATGCGGGCGTCGCCGGCCGCCTGCGCGCGGGCCTCGGCAGTTATGGAGAGAAAAGCCGCAACGATGCAGAGCACCAGCAGCGAGAGCCGGATAAATGGCATGGAAAGCGCCTCTGAACAGGTACTTTCTAGCGGATGATACAAGGCAATATCAGGGCGCGGCGGTGACAGCCCCGTGATGGAACCGCGCGGCATAGGCTCGCCGGGCCAGCGCCACGATCAGGATCAGCGGAGCGATCCAGGCGATTCTCGCGCCGTACCGGTCGTGCGGGCCGGAGAGGACGCCGCACAGGAACGCATTGGCGAGGATCGCGGCCGACGCCGTGAATGCCAGCAGCGCGAGATCGTTGCCGAGGCCTGCGCGGAAGCGCACCAGCAATGCCAGCATGGCCACCATCGACAGGAGCGCGATCGGAACGTGAATCCGGTTGATCCCGGCGAAATGCAGGAGCCCGAGTTGCTGGCGGGCGGCATGCATCGCGGGAGCCTCGGTGGGAATGAAGCGCTCGATGATGCCATAAGTGTGCCAGATCTGATCGTGCACGCCCGCGCCCGTCCCGACGAGCACCAGTTGCTTTGCGGTGGCGAGGGCAGCGGTTTCGATCTGCGCGAACGGATACTCGATGAGGCTGCCGAGCACGATCCTGCGCATCTCGCCGTTCATGCCCTCGAAGCGGCCGAGGTCGTTGAAGATGCCGTAGCTCCAGAGGAATTCATCGGCGGTCTTGGGAAGCTCCTTGCGGTAAGGGCAAAGCCGCAGTTCCGGATTGGGGCAGTGATCCTTGAGGTAGCGCGCGACGATGCCGTCCTGCAGCATGCGGCCGAAGGCGATGCCGTAGCCGCCGGGGGTCCACGCGATCCGTCCCGACAGCGCGAAGTTTGCGGCGAGCAGCATCACGGCGCCGAGCACCACGGCGGATGCGCCCTGCACGAGGCCGCGTCGCGATATGAGGGAGCCGAGCAGCAGGCGCAGGAGCGCCATCAGCACCGTCAGTCCGAGCAGCATCGCGAGGGTGGCGCTGTGGGTCGCGCCGGCGAACGCTATTATTAGGATAAGGGCAGCCTGTTCGAGGCGGTTGAGGTCGCGCGCGCGGAACAGCAGGAAGTGGAGCGCCAGCACGCCGGGCACGACGAAAATGTCGGTCAGCAGCACGCTGGTAAGCCAGGGTAGGGTCGTGAGCGCCGACAGCGCCGCGATCACCGCGAACACCAGCCATGGCCGTCGCGCCGGAACATAGAGCCGCAGCGCGAGCGCGACGATCCACACCGTCAGCGCCGACTGGACAATGAGTTCCGGCCAGAAGTGCCAGCCTTCGCCGACATGAAGATAAAGCCCGAACACGGTCGAGCGGCTGGGCACCAGATAGCCTTCATACCACCGTGCGAGATAGCCTCCGGTGTCGTATTGCAGCAGCGGATAGCCGTTCCAGAGCGCCGGAAGCAGGAGGATGACGGTCGCGGCCGTGCCGCAGGCGCAGGAAAAGAGCGCGGCGGCGGCAGATCGCTCCCGCAGTTCGGTTAGCCCCGACAAAATGCTCTCCTGGCAGACCCCCGTGCGATAGCTACATCGCTGGCTTTCATTTGGAAAGGCCGGCGGCCTTGGCGACCTTTGCGCTTTGCTTGATTTCGCTGCCGATGTAGCGGGCGAGCTGCTCCGGATTGCTGTCTGTGATCGGCTCGATCCCGGCTCCCATCAGCTTGGCGGTGATGTCGGGCGAGGCCATCGCCTCGTTGGTCGCTTTTGCGAGCTTGTCCACGACGGCCTTCGGCGTTCCGGCCGGTGCAACCAGCGCGAACCACAGCCCGATCTCGTAGCCGGGCAGGCCCGCTTCCGACATGGTCGGGATGTTCGGCGCAAAGGCCGAGCGCTTGGCCTGCGTGATCGCGATCGGAACGAGTTGGCCCTTCTCGACGTACTGCATGGCCGGCGCAGCCGGGACGAACAGCAACTGGATGCGGCCTGCCAGCACGTCGGTCAGCGATTGCGAACTGCCACTGTATGGCACATGCGTCAGCTTGATGCCGGCCATCATGTTGATGAGCTCGCCGGCAAGGTGCGTGCTGGTGCCGATGCCGGAGGAGCCGAACGAAAGCATCCCGGGCTTCTCCTTCGCGATGGCGATGACCTCCTTCAGCGTCTTGGCGCCGAGCGACGGATGCGCGACCAGAAGGTTGGGCACGCTGGTCACCAGCGCGATCGGCGCGAAGTCCTTCTGGAAGTCGAAGGTGAGATTGGTCGTGGACTGGTTGATGGCCTGCGCCACCGTCGCCATCAGGAGCGTATAGCCGTCCTTGGGCGCGCGGGCGACATATTCCGCGGCGATGTTGCTGCCGGCGCCGGGCTTGTTCTCGACGACGAATTGCTGACCCATCGCAGTGCTGAACTTCGCAGCGAGGAGCCGCGCGGGCGTGTCGGCCACCGAGCCCGGCGAGAAGCCGATGATGATACGCACCGGCTTGTTCGGATAATCGGCCTGCGCGAAGGCCGGGCTCGCGAGCGCAAGGCAGATTCCAAGCGCAGCCGTAATTCTGGCGATCATTGGCGTCCCCCCACTTTTCGGCAGCGAAGCACGATCCGGGCCGGGCTGCCAGCCATCAGCGCGGGGGACAGGCGTTCCGCAGCGCAATAATCCGGTTCGGCCCGCCGGCTTCGATGCCTGCAGGCGCCCGCTTGTTGCGCCGGAACGCGCGCTATACGTTCGAGGAGACGAGGCGCCCGATGTTCACGACCTTTTTCCAGGAGCTGAAGCAGGCCGGCGTGCCGGTCACGCTGCGCGAATATCTCATGCTGATGGAGGCGATGGACAAGGACCTCGCCGGCCGGCGCGTCGAGGATTTCTATTACCTGTCGCGCGCCGCGCTCGTGAAGGACGAGCGCAACCTCGACAAGTTCGACCGCGTGTTCAGCCACGTCTTCAAGGGCCTCGAGACGGTGTCCGATGGGCTGGAAGCGGACATTCCCGAGGAGTGGCTGCGCAAGCTCGCCGAAAAATATCTCACCGAGGAAGAGAAGCAGGAGATCGCGGCGCTCGGCGGGCTCGACAAGCTGCTCGAGACCTTGCGTCAGCGGCTTGAGGAGCAGAAAGGACGCCATCAGGGCGGCTCGAAATGGATCGGCACGGCGGGAACCTCGCCGTTCGGCGCCTACGGCTACAATCCGGAAGGCGTGCGCATCGGGCAGGAAGGCGGCCGCCATTCCCGCGCGGTTAAAGTCTGGGACAAGCGCGAGTTCAAGGACCTCGACGATCAGGTCGAGCTCGGCACGCGCAACATCAAGGTCGCGCTGCGGCGCCTGCGCAAGTTTGCGCGCACCGGCTCGCCCGACGAACTCGATCTCAATGGGACGATCCGCGGCACGGCGTCGAAAGGCTATCTCGATATCCAGATGCGCCCCGAGCGGCACAACGCGGTGAAGGTGCTGCTGTTCTTCGACATCGGCGGCTCGATGGACTGGCACATCAAGGCGACCGAGGAACTGTTCTCGGCGGCGCGCTCCGAGTTCAAGCACATGGAGTACTTCTACTTCCACAACTGCCTCTACGAGCGCGTGTGGAAGGAGAACCGCCGGCGCTACGACCACACCACGCCGACCTGGGACGTGCTGCATACCTATCCGCACGACTACAAGGTGATCTTCGTCGGCGATGCGTCGATGTCGCCCTATGAGATCGCGATGCCGGGCGGCTCGGTCGAGCACATGAACGAGGAACCGGGGCAGGTGTGGATGGAGCGCGTCACGCGCACCTATCCCGCCTGCGTCTGGCTCAATCCGGTGGCCGAGGAAAGCTGGGACTTTACCCACTCGATCCAGGTCATCCGCAACATCATGGGCGGACGGATGTATCCGCTCACGCTCGACGGCCTCGACCGGGCGATGCGCGAACTGGTGCGCTGACGGCGCGGGAGCCTATTCGGCGTTGCACGCCGACCAGCGGCCGTAGCCCTCGTCGATGACGCAGTGACCCTGCGCCTGCTCCCGGCGCAGCTGCTCGATGCCGGCGCCGCGCGTCGGATCGGCACCCATCCATGCCGGGCGCGCGGGCGCCACCTCGGCGGCGGGTACGCGATGGGTACGGACCGGAGGTGC
>Ga0182735_1002174_pt1 | contig 12176 bp, 10 predicted proteins | sample eDN5th30CKraftMG_FD_128524 | JGI IMG/M metagenome (GOLD analysis project Ga0182735, IMG submission 128524) | Enriched Miracle-Growth compost microbial communities from Emeryville, California, USA - eDNA 5th pass 30_C Kraft MG (version 2) (version 2) ... | reverse complement strand
GTTTAGATGCCGCCGAGCACTTAATACCGCTGGGCGGCATCGTCACATTCGGGCGATGCGACGTATCGATTCGTTTGAAAGAGGTACTCGGCAGAGTTGTGAGTTGAGGTGGACGTTTCTGTCTCATTCCGTAACGTTTTCTTTGATCCCACGAGCAAAGGCGCCCTTAAGCAAAGGCGATTTCCTGCGAAGCTGCAAACTCTAACTGGTTGCAGCGACTACTAAAAAAGAATTCAATCCATGGTGGAGAGAGCCAATCAGCTAAGGCAGCACCTCCATGTATTTTCAGTAATTATACTTTAAAATTTGGAGTTTATTTATATGACTAACATTGAAAGAGCTGCGGGTGCGACAGTAGCGCTCGCACTAAAAAATGACAATGCCGCTTCATGGACAGGTACTGGCCTACCCGACGAAGCATCAAGAATAAATCTTGCAATCTCTATAAGTAATGGCAAAGCGGATACGTCTTACGAGGTTCACCTGGAACTTCACGGAACAAGCACGGCTTGGTTTGTGGATGAAACTAATCCGGGCAGTACCTCGCCAGCGGCGAAGCTTAATGTGCTTGGAGAAGCGAGTGCGTCGATATCGATTGCGGATTCCGAAGAAGAAGTAGTTACGGTTCTCGCATATATTAACTTTGGCCCGGGTGCAGGTGAAAGTTCTTCGACGCTTATACAGGTTCAGTTTGAGGATGTCCCGGCTTCCATTGAGCTCGCATTGTCAAACAACAATGCAGACGCAGATGGACGGCATCCTATCAAAGCTATAGCAACAGTGCTTACCAAGAACAATAATCCCGTCAATGACGTCATGATTTACTTTGAATTGCAGGATAACGATACATCAGCTCGTTTTCTCGCCGCATCTGACTTAGAAATATCGGATGATGGTCACGTTGCTTCGGGGAGGGCTACCCCTAACGGGCAGCTGTCAGTTCTGTTTACGGATGCTTACGCCGAGAGCGGCGTGATATCAGCAACCGTTATTGGACCGGACGGAAAGTTGACTAGCAGCGAGCCGTTTTCCTTCAAATTTCCCGAAGGTCTTACGCTCGAGCCGGTTGCATTGTCGATGGTAACCAATGACGGTAGCGGCGATTGGGTTGAGTGGGATGGAGACCAGCGAGCAGAAGCGGCGGCTGATGGAAAAGCCCAGTTTGGGGTCTTTGCGTTGGTCCGTACGAAGGAGGGGAGGCCTTGGCAGAACGGATCGATCCTATTCCAACTTGATGAGGGATCGGGAGCCCAGTTTGCACGGGATTCGGGCATAACAATTGGGGAGGATAGTAGGAGCGCTACAGCTCAACTAGACGACGGTGGCACGACGCCTATGATTCATATTGTGTCCAGCATACAAGAAATGGGCGTAATGCGGATATCTATTCTGAACGGCGAATCTGATGCTGTGGTTACAAAGGAATTGACTTATGAATTTACCAATCCGTGGACGGGCTTGGGCGATGTTCAGTCGAAGTTTCCGAATAGCGACGACACACATCGATATATAGTTGCAGATGGCGTCGATAGCGTTGATCTGCAAGTTAATCTACAGCTGACTGGGCCTCGGGGTGCACCCCTCAGCAATTCTATGATACCAGCAGACGCATTCAGCTCGGCCAAGCTTATTGCTTACGATGACCTGGGATACGGGTATAACGAATTGGGATCGGGACGCTACGCGGGCTGGTCCTATAAAGGCAATGAAAGCGTCGCTGATTTCAAGGAATCCGAATCGAACTGTGATCCAATTGCTAACGAATCCCAGACTAACCCGAAGGGTGAAGGTCTCGTAGGCCATATTTATACCATACGATGCTACGGCAGGAATAATGCCGCTGACTATAAGTTCGGTCTCGATATCACACCTACGGGTCGACAGATACTATCGACTGGAAAAATTGGTAAACATGGCTACTATCTCGCAAAATCCGAGCCCTGTAGTAATATCCGATTCTCTGAATCGGGCGTCCCGCTTTCGGCGGTACAGCAGAAAATTATCACTAGACGATAGCTATCGTATTTTTTTTCCGATAAAGACGATGGAACATCTCGTTCCTTAGGAACAGCAATCCATGCTTCAATTCCAGAGGCATGGGTTCGTTGCGTGGGCACACAAATGGCTTACGCTCATCCCATATCGTGGTCACAGGTCGTCTTCGTGATGATAATGGCGCAGATAGGCGAATGCCGTTCCCACCAGGATCGGCAGAATCAGAATTCCCGTCCAGAATATGATATTGCTCATTTTCTCCCTCCCTGTTGCCCTCAAACCGAAACGCTAGCCTGAGACAGTATGCGGGCACTTCAAACAACGCTTAAAGCGGACATTTGTTCCAGCCATGGCTGTCGTTGCGTAAAGCTATTGCCATTCCATCCGTGTTTGAGTAAAAGTGCGCATACATCAAGAGTTGGGGAGACGCCCAACGCCAACCTGCCAATCCGGGCAAGGTGGTACTCCCTGACAAGGGAGGATGTGGCCAAACCGGCAACTATGCGGAGAAAGCCACTCGCGTCTACCTGACAGAACTAGGGACCGACGCGCTCATGCCGATAAAAATTCCTGACGATCTGCCAGCAACCAGTGTTCTCCAGGCCGAGGGCGTTATGGTCATGCGCGAGGCGGATGCCGTGCGTCAGGACATTCGGCCCTTGCGCATCGGCCTGCTCAATCTCATGCCCAACAAGGCGACCACGGAAACGCAGATCGCCCGCCTTTTAGGCGCGACACCGCTTCAGGTGGAACTGACGCTCGTGCGCATTACCAATCACGTCGCGCGCCACACCTCCGCCGATCACATGCTCTCCTTCTATCGCCCATGGGAAGATGTGCGTGACGAACGCTTCGATGGCTTCGTAATCACCGGTGCGCCAGTGGAACGGTTGAACTTCGAAGAAGTGACCTATTGGGATGAATTGCAGCGCGTTTTCGACTGGACGCAGACCCATGTGCATCGTTCTTTGAACATCTGCTGGTCGGCGCAGGCCGCCGTCCATCATTTCCATGGTATGGGCAAGTATGAACTTCCGGCCAAGGCCTCCGGTGTCTACAGCCAGCAGAACCTTGCTCCGGCCTCGCCCTATCTGCGCGGATTTTCGGACGATTTCACCATTCCGGTTTCGCGCTGGACGGAAGTGCGCAAGGAAGACATTCCGCAGGATAGCGGCCTGAATGTTCTCGTCGATAGCGCTGAATCCGGCCTTTGTCTGCTGGAAGACCCACGCCATCGGGCGCTGCACATGTTCAACCACGTCGAATATGACACGACTTCGCTGGCCGACGAATATTTCCGCGATATTCAGGCTGAGCCTGAAACCAAGGTGCCCGCAAATTATTTCCCGGACGATGACGCGACCCGCCCGCCGCAAAACCGCTGGCGTGGCCACGCGCATCTGCTGTTCGGCAACTGGATCAATGAAATTTACCAGTCGACGCCGTACGATCTGGAAAATATCGGCAAGAAGTGACTGCCGCTGAATAAACAAAACCCCGGAATGGAAATTCCGGGGTTTTGTTTGGGATGAAGCACTATCAGCTGCCGACCCGTTCCAGCCAGCGATGCCATTCTGCTTCGGAGCCATGGAAAACATTGAGATCGATCTTGTTGCTCACGCCCTGAGACAGGCCCGATCCAGAATATTGCCAGAACAGCCATGGACGGCCCGGATAGACCTTCGATGGGTGTTGTGCCACAGCGCGCAACCAGAACGGATAGTTGGTGAACGCACCTTTCAGATTGTCATCGTAGAAATCCGGAGCGGTATAGATGACCGGGCGCTTGCCGTAATGGCGCTCCAGCTTGTCCATGAAGACCTGCATCTTTTCACGCACCTGTTGCGGCGACGGGCGGCGGCGGCAGGCGGAATCGCCATTCCATTCCACGTCGATCACCGGCGGCAGTGCGTCGGGGTCTTTCGGCACGTTGCGGATGAACCAGTCAGCCTGTTCGCTGGCGACACGGCACCAATAGAAGAAGTGATAAGCGCCGCGCTTGATACCGGCGGCCTTGGCCTCGCGCCAGTTCTTGCGGAACATCGGGTCGAGATGATCACCGCCGTCTGTGGCCTTGATATAGGCGAAGTTCGCGCCTTGCGTGCGCAGCTTCGGCCAGTCGATATCACCCTGCCAGCGCGACACGTCTACGCCATGCACGGCGAGTTTGCGCGGCGATGCACGGCCAAAATTGATCGGCTTCGCATCGCGGAAGCGATGGCTGTAGATTCTGGAGCGATCCTGTGCCGTGCGCGCTTGCGGTTCCAGACGCACTGCCGGATAGGCCGCCACCTGCGGTGCAGGCATGCGCGGTGCTTCGGTTTGCGGCACGGGTGTAGGTATCTGCGCGACGGGGCGCTCCTGCAATGGCGCGCGCGGTTGCGGCGCAACTGGCGCAGGCGGCTGCACCTTGAACTGTCCGCCGTCTGGAACAGGTCCGGCCCAGGCAAGCACCTCTTCTTGCGGGGGGAGTGGCTGCGCGCGTGGCGCGCTTGCTGTTTCGGTTACGGCTGCGGGCGGAACCGGCCTCACAACAGAACTGGTCATCTCCGCCGAGGGTTTCGGCTGGAGCATGATGCTGTCGATGCCGGAACTCGATGTGCAGCCCGTCAGGGCGGCGCAAGCGAGCGCAATGGCAGACACGACCAAAGAACGCGAAGGCGAAGAACGCATGGGCACCCGTACTCAGAACAAATGGGCTGCAACGCTCTCCCGAGTCATTGCTCAGGTCAGATTACCGGCAAAAACTGAATCCAAAGTTTACGAAAGTGCTAACGCACGCGGTTCAAATTGAGCTTTCGAGGATTTTTATCAGCGCTGTTGCAGATTTCTCCAGAAAAGCTTCTTCAAAGCCTGAGAAACCGAGGATAAGTCCCTGTCTTGGTTGGAAAAAGCCATAGAGTGGCGACAGAGGCTGAACCTCTATCCCGCTGTCTGCCAGTTTTTTTGCAAGCATCACATCGTTTTGCGCGTCTGAAAGCGCCAGCAATAGCGTCAGCCCGGCGGGGGGCGCTTCAATGCTGAAAAGCGACGGTTCACCGGGGGATAGTGCCGCAATAAGCTTGTTACGACGCGCCGCGTAGAGACGGCGCATTCGCCTGATGTGCTGGGCAAAAGCGCCAGTTTCGATGAATTGTGCCAGTGCCGGTTGCGCAAGCATCGACGGCGGCGGCAAAAGTTCGCGCCGGAGTGTGCGATACTTTTCCGTCAAATGCAGAGGCACGATCAGGAAGCCGAGCCGCAAGACGGGTGAAAATACCTTCGAGAAACTGCCGATATAAAGAATGCGGTCGCGGTCGAGCGACATAAGGGCCGGAAGCGGCTGACCGATATAGCGATGCTCGCTGTCATAGTCGTCTTCGATGATGAATGCGTCGCTTTCGCGCGCCCAGGCAATGAGATCGAGCCGTCGCGCCAGCGGCATGGTTACACCCGTCGGATGATGGCGGGCCGGTGTTACAAAAGCCGCACGTGCCTGCATCGCGCTTTGTCGCCCGGCGGCCACATCAAGACCGTTGTCATCGACCGGCACGGAAACAACATCGATTCCCTGACCGCCGAGAATGTTACGGGCAGGCGAATAGCCGGGCTCCTCCATCCAGATTTTGTCGCCTGGTTCGAAGATGGCTGCCCGGAGAAGCGAAAATGCGTCGGTACTGCCGCCGGTAATCAGAATTTGCCCTGCATCCACCGCCATGCCGCGCCATTCATGCAGATGGCGGGCAAGCGCGACACGCAGCGGAAAATAGCCGAATGGATCGTTGCCGTTCAGCAGGTTGGTGTCAGGCTTGCGCCAGATGCGCCCAAGCAATTTGCCCCATTCCGCATGTGGAAAGTGATCGCTGTCGAATACACCTTGCTGAAAGGGCTGCGGTGTAAGTGTTGCCTTGGTGGTCGTCTTCGCTGTCGGGGCGCTGCCCGTTGGCCCGGTTTTCAACGTTACATCCGGCAATTGAGCGGCAATGCGCGTCCCTGAACCGTGCCTGCCTTCCAGATAACCTTCCGCGATCAGCTGGTCATAAGCCGCAAGCGCTGTGGCGCGCGAGACGCCCAGTTCTTCCGCAAAAGCGCGGGTCGAGGGAAGGCGACTTTCAGGCTTCAGCCTTCCGGTCAGAACGGCCTGCCTTATCTGTTCTGCAAGCTGAACGGCGAGAGGCGTAGCGCTCGTACGGTCAATCCCGAATTCCGGTATCGATGCGATAAGTGGCATGGTTCAGTATCTTATAAGTGGTTATTTTCAACATACCACTATGGCGGCATTTTGCATGCATTGAAAATGCAAATGCAAACAGGACCGACCAGCATGACGAATGCCCCAACAGAAAGAACCAGAGTGAAGCGCCTGCATGATCGCGGCCGCTATGATGCGGACAGTGTTCACGCGATCATTGATGCTCAGCCGCTCGCCCATGTAGCCTATGTTTTCAACGGCGCGCCCTATGTGTCGCCGACGCTCGTATGGCGGGAAGGCAATTTCATTTACTGGCACGGATCCTCGGCAAGCCGCATGTTGGAAGCTTGTGATGAAGCGGAAGTCTGCGTCAGCTTCGCAACATTGGACGGGTTGGTGCTGGCGCGTTCTGCCTTTCACCATTCCTGCAATTATCGTTCTGTGATGGCTTTCGGCACGGCGAAGAAAATTACCGATGTTGTGGCGAAGGAGCGACATTTGCGCAACTTCGTGAATGGGCTTTTTCCTGATCGCTGGGAAGGGCTACGCCCGATGATGGCCAAGGAGCTGAAGGCGACCATGCTGCTGGAACTGGAACTGAATGAAGCGTCAGCGAAAGTCCGCTCCGGTCCACCCAAGGATGACGAGCGGGATTATGCGCTACCGATCTGGGCGGGCGTCATTCCGGTGACGACACAACTGGGCGAACCGATTGACGATGAGCGTCTGTTGCCGGGCGTAAAAGCGCCGCAAAATGTGCTGCAATTCGGCTATCTGGCGGATGCGGCGGAATAAGTCCCGGAACTCTAACAGGGCTTATGCAGTCTTGGAGTGTATAACGGCAAATTGGTCGAGCGTCTGGGCCTGATCGGCACGGTGTTTGACGCTTTCGATCTGCTTCATGAGTTCGGCGATCTTCTCAGGCTGGGAAACGCCGCACTCATAAATCTGGATGATTTCGCGGACCAGCTCGTCCTTCAAAGGCGAGGTGATCGGGCAGCAACCGATGGCTGCGCAGGACTGAATATAGGCCTGTTGCAACCTTGCCAGTTCGTCGGCCTTGAAACGTCCGAAGTAATAATCCCTCGAAAATGGCATTTCCATGCATTCCGCAATGTGACCGGTGGGGGCTTGCCACCGCAAGTCTGTGTTCGAAAACTTTCCAGTTTGCTAAAGCTCACTATAGCATATGACCATAGACAGTAACCGGCAATCGTTTACGTCTTCTAAAATATTTGAATTTTTTTGGAATAATTGTTTCAGAAATAAGTATTGTTTTACTCAATAATGCATCTCTTACTGATGCCTGCTTTTATGCAATAGACGTCAACGCAGGAATGCAGCATTCGCTTCCGTCGTCATGGCCATGGCTTGCATGAGTGCAGCCGCGTGCAACAACCGGTCTTTTTCCGCAGCTCTGGCAGCTTCCGATGCGGCCAGAATCTGGCCTGCGCCAGCCGTGGTGGTTTCAATCAGCATTACAGGCTCGAAAACCGCCAATGTCCGCAGCATGTTGCGGACTGCTAGGCGGACATCCGGCTGGGGATGGTCGGTGAATTGTGCCAGTTCCAGTGCCGCAGAGCCGAGGTTCAGGACGGCCAGCATACCGCGCAAATCCTGATGCGCCTCAGGTGATGCGGCAGAGGTCTCGGTTATGAGCAGACGCGAGATACGGTCAGCACTTTGGCTGATCCACGCCTCGATGGAGATGGAACGTGGCGCCGCACCGATCTTCTTCAGGCTGTCGCGCATGGCGCGCTTCATGCGGCGCTGCGCGGCATAGTCGTTCGGTGGAAAAAGCAGCGAGAAGACAAGCGTGCCAATGCCAATGCCGAGAAGCAGTGCAAGCACGCCATTCAGAAAGGACGTGGCGTCGGGTCGCGTGAAATTGTCAGGGCCAATCAAATCCCAGAAAAAAATGGCGAATGCCGATCCTTTGGCGATGGTAGACGGATTGCGCATGGCAAGCCCGGCGCAGATCAGAACGGGCGCTATGACGATGGTGAAGGGGAGGAACCCCCAAATGACGGGCAAAACGCCAAAATTCATGATGGCCGCCACGATTGCGGCAATCGCCGAGCCTTTCAAAAATTCCGTTCCGCTGGCAACCGGGTTTGGCCGGGTTGCGAAAAGCGCGTTGACCACACCAACCACGATGACGAAACCGGGACCGGATGGCCATGCGGTGAAGATCCAGATCGCCGATGCTGCAGCCAGCGCCACAAATGCGCGAATACCGTTGATAAACGCTGCCGTGTGATCGACATGGTAGGAAAGCCGTACACGGTTCGCTTTCGGATGCGCGGTGTCGAGTTCGGCTTCGATGGCGAGTGCCTGTTCCTGAAAACCGAGCATGTTTCTTAGGCGATACAAAAACATCAGCCGCCCGGAAGTGAGATCGGTATTGCCGCTCGTTTCTTCTTCCGCCGTGCGCATGATCTTTTCGCGCAGAGCTTCGAGATCAACGGTTTCGTCGCCATCGGCGATCCGCGCCATGGCGTCTTTGGCTTCCAGCAACAATGGATCGCCGCTCGTGGTTTGTGATGGCATTTCCAATATGGCGCGCACAGCCGATGCCTGTTGCAGCGTGACCACCATCGCCTGCCTGAGATAGCCAACGCTGCGCCTGACCGTGACGGAACTCGCGGCCTTGTATTCAATGGCCGTATCGAAGGCGATGGCATTGCGATAGGCGGTTTGCAGCGCGCCGGTTCCGGCTTCCCCGCCCAGCATTTCTGCGCAGAGCTTGGCCGTCTGCCGCATGAATTTTCCAAGCTGCGCACGTGCTTCCTCGAAGGGATTATCGGTGCTGAACAGCCAGGTGATGATGGCTTCGGTCACGATGCCCAATGCAATGTAGATCAACCGCGATACAGCGATTTCAAACACATTTTCCGGGTCGGACAAAGAGTCGATGGCGACGATGGCAGCCGTATAGCCGGCAAGCACCGCGCCATAGGAGCGGAAGTTGCGCAGGCCCGTCGAAAGCGCAGTACAAAGGCCGATCCAGCCTGCGAGCACCAGCAGAAACAGAGTGGGTGTCTGGATGAAGATTGCCGTGAGCAACACCGCGACCACGACGCCGATTGCCGTGCCCATGAGGCGATAGATGCTCTTGGAAACGCTCATTGCACGGCTGCTTTGAGCGACAATCCAGACCGTCATGGCGGCCCATTTCGGGTCATCCATATTCATCAGGAAGGCAATATAAAGCGCGATCAGCGATGCGGCGGTGGTCCGTACCGCAAAAATGAGATCGTTGCGCTTGATGATCATGATGACCGGAAGAAGCTTTTGGCGGTGATATTGCGCATCCTTCGACGCGCGGGCTACGATTGACGTTGATAGCGGTTTTGCACCCGCGTCAAGCATGGAACGGAACACGGTGTCTTCACATTGTCGCGGGTGGACGATATGAGTGCCGTCGTTCAGAGGATTTGGGGATGCAGTTTTGAAAATCGGCGTTGTTACCGTGTCCGACCGTGCAAGTCGCGGCGAATATGAGGATTTGAGCGGCCCGGCCATCGAAGCATGGCTGAAGAACGCCATCGTCACGCCTTACGAAACGGTGAAGCGCGTCATTCCCGACGGGATGGCGTCGGTACGCGATACGCTGATCGCGCTTTGCGATGATGAGGCTTGCGATCTGATCCTGACGACGGGCGGCACGGGGCCAAGCCCGCGCGACGAGACAACAGAAGCCATGCATGCCGTTCTGCACAAGGAATTGCCGGGTTTTGGCGAGTTGATGCGCCGCGTCAGCCTCGAACAAACGCCGACAGCCATTCTCTCGCGCCAGACGGCGGGCAGCCGCGGCAAGAGCTTTATTCTCAACCTGCCGGGCAAGCCTGCATCCATCGCAATGACCTTGCAGGCGGTCTTTCCGGCTATCCCATATTGTCTTGATTTGATCGGTGCTGGCCGTATCGAAACCGACCCGGCGGTCGTCAAGGCACATCGTCCGGGATAGAAACGGGCCAAGCGATTCCCGATTTGGCCGGGAGTCTACATTTCAATTCGTCCGTTGTCATCACGACGAATTGCGCAACCCTGCTTTGCACTTTTATATGATTTCAATGCTTGCATTTCCCCAAAGTCGCGCTGAATAATAGCGGAAAAAGGGGTACTCAGTGAAGCCATTTGATGAAATGCTCAACCATGGCGGGAATGTCCGGCCACCTTACGAATTTCTCAAACAATGGCTCGACGGCCAGGATTCTGGCAAGCTTCTGCAGAAATCTCAGGATGCAGAAAGCGTCTTTCGCAAGACGGGCATTACTTTCGCGGTTTACGGCGATCAGGAAGCAGCCGAACGGCTTATCCCTTTCGATATCATCCCGCGCATCATTTCCGGTCAGGAATGGCGGCGTCTTTCGCAAGGCATCGAACAGCGCGTCATGGCGCTTAACGCGTTTCTCGACGATATTTATCATCGGCAGGAAATTGTCAGGGCAGGGCGCATCCCGAAAGAACTGATCACCAGGAACGAGGCATTTCTGCCCGAGATGATCGGCTTTCGTCCGCCCGGCAACGTCTATACGCATATTATCGGCGTCGATATCGTGCGCACCGCAGAGAACCAGTTCTACGTGCTGGAAGACAATGCCCGCACGCCGTCCGGTGTTTCCTATATGCTGGAAAACCGCGAAACGATGATGCAGCTTTTCCCGGAGCTGTTCCAGAACGTCAAGGTTCGCCCGGTTGAGAACTATCCGCAATTGCTGCGCCAGTCGCTGGCGAGCGTCGCGCCTCCCGGTACGCAGGGCGTGCCGACCGTCGCGGTTCTGACGCCCGGCATTTATAATTCCGCCTATTTCGAACACGCGTTTTTGGCCGACCAGATGGGCGTTGAACTGGTGGAGGGCAGCGATCTGCGGGTGGTTGATGGGCGCGTCGCCATGCGAACCACGCAGGGCTATCGCGCCATCGACGTGCTTTACCGTCGCGTGGACGACGCCTATCTCGATCCTCTGACCTTCCGTCCGGATTCGACACTTGGCGTCGCAGGTATCATGGATGTCTACCGCGCGGGCAATATCACCATTGCCAATGCACCGGGCACCGGCATTGCCGACGACAAGGCGATCTATTCCTATATGCCGGAAATCGTAGAGTTCTATACGGGCCGCAAGGCGATCCTCGAAAACGTGCCGACATGGCGCTGCTCGGAACCGGACAGTCTGGCCTATGTGCTCGACAATCTGGCCGATCTTGTCGTCAAGGAAGTGCACGGTTCCGGCGGTTACGGCATGCTGGTGGGGCCTGCATCCACCAAGGCTGAACGCGAAGCCTTTGCGAAAAAGCTGAAGGCGCGTCCGCGCAATTATATCGCGCAGCCGACACTGGCGCTTTCCACCACCCCGATCTTTACCGAAAAGGGTCTCGCGCCGCGCCATGTCGATTTACGCCCGTTCGTGCTGGTTTCCGACCGTATCCGCATCACGCCCGGCGGTTTGACCCGCGTGGCGCTGAAGGAAGGATCGCTGGTGGTGAATTCCAGTCAGGGCGGTGGCACCAAGGACACCTGGGTTCTGGACGACTAGAACTGAAGCAGAAACGAATTTGTACGCAAAATCCGGCATCAAGACCGGCGCGTGAAGATGGAGCCTTAAAGGCTCGATAAGGGGAATGAATTCATGCTTTTAGGCCGCACGGCAAACGGGCTTTTCTGGATGTTCCGCTACATTGAGCGGGCGGAAAATATGGCTCGCCTGGTGGATGCCGGATTGCGTATGGCTCTGACCAAGACGTCCGACGCGCCGGAAGAATGGTCTTCCGTGGTGGTGTCGGCGGGCGCCAGTCAGGCCTTTTCCGCAAGATACGATGCGTATAATGCGGCGAATGTAGCCGATTTCCTGCTGCGTGATACCAGCAATCCGTCAAGCGTGATGTCCTGTTTTGAGACGGCGCGTTCCAATGCGCGCATGGTGCGCACCGCTTTGACGCGCGAGGCGTGGGAAAGCGTCAATGAAGCGTGGATGCTTTTGAAGAAGTCGCTGAGCAAGCCGCT
>Ga0182735_1002172_pt1 | contig 12183 bp, 12 predicted proteins | sample eDN5th30CKraftMG_FD_128524 | JGI IMG/M metagenome (GOLD analysis project Ga0182735, IMG submission 128524) | Enriched Miracle-Growth compost microbial communities from Emeryville, California, USA - eDNA 5th pass 30_C Kraft MG (version 2) (version 2) ... | reverse complement strand
TGGACCTCTTCCGCCGGATCGGGCCGCGCGGTCAGCACGCGCAGGTCGCGATACAGCTGCATGGAATCCGTGTAGACGACGATGCCGTCGAACCGGCGCGCCACCTCGAGCGCGAGCGCGGACTTGCCGCTCGCGGTCGGTCCTGCGATAAGCACCGCTTTCGTCGCCCCGGAACGCATGCGCCTCATGAAGCTCGTCGCCACCCTCGTTTCAAGCCAGCCCGGCGCGCTCGACGACGCGCTGCTGACGCGCGCCGCGACCGTGCTCGCCGACGACGGCCCGCCGGCATGGCTCGAGCCCGGCATTGCCGCCGATATTCCCTTTAACGGCACCGGCGGAAACGACAACCGGCTTGTGGCCGATCACATCCGCGCCGCCCTCGCGGGCGCGCCGATCGACGTCGTCGTGCAGCCGGCGGAAGGCCGCCGCAAGAAACTGCTGCTCGCCGACATGGACTCCACCATGATCGGCCAGGAGTGCATCGACGAGATGGCCGATTTCGTCGGCAAGAAGGCCGATGTCGCCGCCGTCACCGAGCGGGCGATGCGCGGCGAAATCGCCTTCGAACCGGCACTGCGCGCGCGCGTCGCGCTGCTCCGCGGCCTGCCCGCCGGCACGGTGGACGAGGTGATCGAGCAGCGCATCCGTATCACTCCCGGCGCCCGCACGCTGATCGCGACGATGCGCGCGCACGGCGCCTATACCTGCCTCGTGTCCGGCGGCTTCACGGTGTTCACCGACCGCATCCGCGAGATGATCGGTTTCGACGAGGCCCGCGGCAACCGGCTCGACGTCGAGGGAACGCGGTTCGCCGGCACCGTCGCCGAGCCGATCTTCGGCCGCGACGGCAAGCGCGCCTCGTTGATCGAGCTGCGCACCAGGCTGAAGCTTTCGGCCGGGGCGACCATGGCCATCGGCGACGGCGCCAACGACCTGGACATGATTTCGGAGGCCGGCCTGGGCGTCGCCTATCACGCCAAGCCCGCGGTCGCCGCCGCGGCGGCGGCCTGTGTCGAACACAACGACCTCACCGCCCTGCTTTATATCCAGGGCTACCGCCGCACGGAGTTCGCCGCGTAGCATCAATCGCTACGGCCGTAGCGAAGCGATCCCGCAAGCAGGGCGCGCGGGCGCCGCGTGTGCCCTTCCCGCATAAAAAAGCCGCGCCGGAAAATCCGGCGCGGCTTCTTGCCGAGTGGGTATTATTACTGCAGCGACAGCGCGACGAACCGCAGTTCGCCTTCCGCGTTCGCAACCAGGAACAGCGCGGATTTGCGCCCGTCCTTCTTGAGCTGATCGAGCTTCTTCTGCAGGTCCTCCGCCGAACCGACCGGATCCTGCGCGACCTCCACGATCACGTCGCCGGCCTGCAGCCGCTTCTCGGCGGCCGCCGAGTTGTCGTCCACGCCGGTGATGACGATGCCCTTCACGTTGTCCTTGATCTTGTAGCGCTTGCGCAGGTTCTCGCTCATGTTGGAGAGCTTGAGCCCGAGCGACTTCTGCACCACGGATTTCTCCTCGGGCGCGGCGTCCTTCTTCGGGGTCAGCGAAGCCTGCTTCTGAGTCTCCTCCTCCAGGCGGCCGAGCTTGACGCGCTTGGTCAGTTCCTTGCCCTTGCGGATAACGATGACCTCGACGTCCTTGCCGACGGCCGTGTCGGCGACCACCCGCGGCAGGTCGCGCATCTCCTTGATGTCGTGGCCGTCGAACTTGACGATCACATCGCCCGGCTCGATGCCGGCCGGCTTCGCCGGTCCCTTGTCGTCGACACCGGCAATCAGCGCGCCGCGCGCCGGCTTGATGTTGAGGCTTTCGGCAATGTCGTCCGTCACCTGCTGGATGCGCACGCCGAGCCAGCCGCGGCGGGCCTCGCCGAACTGGCGGAGCTGATCGATGATCGGAAGCGCCGCCTTCGAGGGCACGGCGAACCCGATGCCGATCGAGCCGCCCGACGGCGAAATAATCGCCGTGTTGATGCCGACCACGTCGCCGTCGAGATTGAACAGCGGACCGCCCGAGTTGCCGCGGTTGATGGCGGCATCGGTCTGGATATAGTTGTCGTAAGGGCCCGAGTTGATGTCGCGATTGCGCGCCGACACGATGCCGGCGGTCACGGTGCCGCCGAGGCTGAACGGGTTGCCGATGGCGATCACCCATTCGCCGAGCCGCAGCTTGTCGCTGTCGCCGAACCTGACCGCCTTGAGCGGCTTGTCGGACTTCACCTTGAGCACCGCGAGATCGATCTTGGTGTCGCGGCCGACGACCTCGGCCTTCAGGCGCGTCCCGTCATTGAGGATCACCGTGACCTCGTCGGCATCGGCGATGACGTGGTTGTTGGTCACCACGACGCCCGAGGGATCGATGATGAAGCCGGAGCCGAGCGAGTTGACCCGGCGCGAGCGGTTGTTCTGGTTCGGCGCCTTGCCGTTCTCGCCATTCTGACCGTTCTGGCCGCGGCGGTTCTTGAAGAATTCCTCGAAGAAATCCTCGAACGGCGATCCGGGCGGAACCTGTATGCCGCCGCGCGCCTCGACGGTCTGCGACGTCGAGACGTTCACGACGGCGTCGATGACCTTCTCGGCGACATCGGCAATGACTTCCGGTCCACGCGCCTGCGCCAGCGAAGGCGACGACATCATCGCCATCGCGGTAACGGCGAGGACCGCGGAGCCGCGAACGAGGGTGTTGAGCAACCCAACCATGTGGAGCGTATCTCCTTGTGGGACGGATATCTTTCTTTACGTATTTATATCAGCCGATTGGGCCAAGCACCATCACAGGCCCGTCACCTGCGCCGCGTTGCCACTCCGGGCTACCGTGCGCAGACACCGCCGGCTCACCCGCGGATCACCCATACCATCAGCAGGCCGAGCACCGCGCTGAGCAACCCCAGCAGCCGGAGGAACTGATCCGGCGAGTCCACGATCGAGGCCAGCGCGCGCTTGGCCGGCCCGGGTACGGCAGCGAACACGATGCCCTCGATCATCAGCACCAGGCCGAGCGCCACCAGGAAGTCGGACATGGGATCTCCGCAGCAGGCCGGCCGCTATCGCGGCTTGCCGTCGCCGGTCTTGCCTGCCGGGCCGGTGAAATACCGGAAGAAATCGGAATCCGGCTTCACCACCAGCCGCGTATCGCCATGCCGCAGTCCGGTTTCGTACGCCTGCATCGAGCGATAGAAGGCGAAGAAGCCCGGATCCTGGTTGTAGGCTTCGGCGAAGATACGGTTGCGCTCCGCATCGCCGGTACCCCGCGTCTGCTCCGCCTTGGACTGCGCTTCGGCGACGAGCACCGTGACGTCGCGGTCCGCCCGCGCGCGGATTTCCTGCGCGCGCTGGCTGCCGGTCGCGCGGAACTCGGCGGCCTCGCGCTGGCGCTCCGTCTGCATGCGCTGGTAGACCGCCTGGCTGTTCTGGTCCGGCAGGTCGGCGCGGCGGATGCGCACATCGACCACCGAGATTCCGAACGCCTGCGCCTCCCGGTTGAGCTGATCGCGCACGCGGGCCATCAGCATGCCGCGATCGTCGCGCACGACATGCGTCAGCGTGGCTTCACCGAGCACGCGGCGCAGGCCCGAATTGAGCAGCGTGGACAGGCGCGCGTTGGCGCCGTTGGTATCGCCGACCGACTGATAGAACCGCAGCGGATCGGTGATGCGATAGCGCGCGAAAGCATCGACGACGAGACGCTTCTGGTCCGACGCGATCACTTCCTGCGAGGGGCTTTCGAGATCGAGGATGCGCTTGTCGATATAGATGACGTTCTCGATCAGCGGCCATTTGAAATGCAGGCCGGCGTCTTCGTACACCTGCCGCGGCTCGCCGAGCCGGACGACGAGCGCCTGCCTGGTCTGCTGGACGGTGAACAGCGCCGTATAGGCGATGAACAGGAGGACCGCGATCAGGACGGTGGCGACACCGCCGAGGAACGAGCGATTCATCGGCCGCCTCCGCTCTGCTGCTGGGACTGCGGCGCGGACGAGGACGGCGGGGCCGGCGAACGCGACAGTTCATTGAGCGGCAGGAACGGGATCACGCCCCCGGTGCCCCCCGCGCCCGCGGTATCGATGATCACCTTGTTGGTCGATCCATAGATGCGCTCCATGGTCTCGAGATAGAGCCGCTCGCGCGTCACGTCCGGCGCCTTCTTGTACTGCTCGAGCACCTGCAGGAAGCGCGACGCCTGGCCGGTGGCCTCGGCGACGGTCTGCTCGCGATAGGCTTCCGCCGACTGCTGGATCTGGGCGGCGCGGCCGCGCGCCTCGGGCACCACGCGATTGGCGTAGGTCTGGGCCTCGTTCTGCGCGCGCTCGAGGTCCGCGCGCGCGGCCTGCACGTCGCGGAACGCATCGATCACCTGCGCCGGCGGGTCGACTTTCTGCATCTGCACCTGGGTGATGAGCACGCCGGCCTGATAGCTGTCGAGCGTCTTCTGCATCAGCTCCTGGACGCCGGTCTCGATCGTTTGCCGCGCGCCGGTGAGGATCGGCTGGATGTCGGAGCGGCCGATGATCTCGCGCATCGCGCTTTCCGCAACCGCCTTCACGGTGCCTTCGGCGTTCTGGATGTTGAACAGGAAGTCTCCAACTCCCTTCGGCTTGATGCGCCAGAACACGGTGAAATCGACATCGACGATGTTCTCGTCGCCGGTCAGCATCAGGCTTTCCTCGGGCACGTCGCGCACGATGTTGCCGCGGCGCAGGTCCTCGACCGTGCGCATGCCGATGTCGATCTTGTTGACGCGCAGCGCCTTCGGCGTCAGCACCGTCTCGACCGGATACGGGATATGATAGTTGAGGCCGGGCGTCGCCTCGCGGATGTATTTGCCGAAGCGCAGCACCACGCCGAGTTCGTCGGGCTCGACCCGGAAGAAGCCGGAGAACCCCCACAGCGCGAGCGCGGCGAGCACGATCAGCGAGATGCCCTTGCCGCCAAGATTGCCGCCCGGCATCAGGCCGCGCAGCTTGTCCTGGCTGCGGCGCAGGATTTCCTCGAGGTCCGGCGGCGTGGAGCCGCCGCCCGACTGCGGACCCGACCCCCAGGGCCCCTTCGGCCCCTGCCCCCATGGGCCGCCACCGCCGCCCTGATTGCTCCACGGCATCGAAAACTCTTCCTTCCGGCGCCTTCCAGCGCAGTTGCCTCGCGCCCCGAGGGCGCTTTCCGCATTATCTAGTCCGTTCCGGCCGTGTTTATAGGGGTAAGCCGGGAGAGGTTCAACGCGCGCCCAAGCCGCAGCGCCGGGGACCGCTCACCCTGAATTTCGCCTTAATGCTGCACAGCGCGGGCAAAAGGCCTCGGGATCATATGCGTCCATAGGTCAGATACGTATAGGCGGCATCGTCTCCCGGCCCCTTTGCATGATATTCGCGGGCGAGCTCGCGCCATTGCGCCGGATCGGGCGTGGGAAACACCGTATCGCCCGCCGTCGCCTCATGGACGCGCGTGAGTTCGATGCGCGTGGCATGGGCCAGCGTCTGCTCGTAGATCTGCGCGCCGCCGATCACCGCGATCTCATTTACACCCCGCCGCAGGGCATCGCCGCGCGCGACCTCGAAGGCAGCCTCGATCGAGGCCGTCACGACCGCCCCCGCCGCCGAGAAATTGCGGTCACGGGTGACGACGATATTGGTGCGGCGGACGAGCGGCTTTGGAAGCGTCGCCCAGGTCTTGCGGCCCATGATCACGGGCCTGTCGAGCGTCAGCGCCTTGAAGCGCGCAAGGTCCGACTTGAGCCTCCACGGCAACGCGCCGGCGCGACCGATCACTCCGTTCTCGGCGGCCGCGACAACGAAGACGACGGCGAGCGGCGCCGCCCCGGCGCCCGTGCCGTTGCTCCCCGGCTTGCCACCTTCCGGGCCGCTGCCCTCACTCGCTGCGCCACTCATACCGCCACCGGCGCCTTGATATGCGGATGCGCCTCATAGCCTTCCAGCGTGAAATCCTCGTACCGGAAGTCGGTAAGCTCCTTCACTTCCGGATTGAGCTTCATCACCGGCAGGCGGTGCGGCGCGCGCGACAACTGCAGGTGCGCCTGCTCGACGTGATTGAGATAGAGGTGGGCGTCGCCCAGCGTATGGATGAACTCGCCGGGCTTCAGCCCCGTGACCTGCGCCACCATCAGGGTCAGCAGGGCGTAGGAGGCGATGTTGAACGGCACCCCGAGGAAGATATCGGCCGAACGCTGGTAAAGCTGGCAGGAGAGCCTGCCTTCGGCGACATAGAATTGAAACAGGCAGTGGCACGGCGGCAGGGCCATGCGGTCGACGTCCGCGGGATTCCAGGCGGAGACGATCAGCCGGCGTGAATCCGGGTTTTTCCGGATTGCAGCAACGACGCCGGCGAGCTGGTCGATGGTCGAGCCGTCACGCGCCGGCCACGAACGCCACTGAGCGCCATAGACGGGACCGAGATCGCCGTTCTGGTCAGCCCACTCGTTCCAGATCGAGACCCCATTCGCCTGGAGATAGCGGACGTTGGTGTCGCCGGCGATGAACCAGAGCAGCTCGTGAATGATCGACTTGAGATGCAGCTTCTTGGTCGTCGTGAGCGGGAAGCCCTCGGCCAGGTCGTAGCGCGACTGATGGCCGAACACCGACAATGTCCCCGTGCCCGTCCGGTCGTGCTTTCTCACGCCATGGGCGAGCACCCGCTCCATCAATTCCAGATACTGCCGCACGCCGTGGCCTCCGAGTCAGGGCCGTAATGTAGTCAGCCGCGCCGCCCCTAACAGCATCTTCGGGCCGTTTTCCCATTTTTCCGTCGCTACCCGGTCGAGCGGCCAGCTCAAACCCGGCTGCGGCGGCGCGCTGTCCGTCTGGAAGCAAGCTATAGTATTGGAAAATATAGTGTTCCGGACCCGCTCATCTCGCATGCTCCGCTCAGGGAGAGTTCCGCCCCGGCCGCTCCGCACGAGACAACGCCGACGCTTCAGGAAGCGCCGGCGCTCTTTCCCGGGACCGCCCGGCCCGATCCACGACCGCGGAAAGCAGCCTTAGTTCGGAGCGACACCGGACGCCTTGATGACCGGCGTCCACTTCGCGATCTCGTTCTTGACGAGTTCCGCGAGCGCCTGCTGTCCGCGGCGCGATCCGGAGGGAATATCCGATCCGAGTTCGAGCAGCCGCTTGCGCGTGCCCTCGTCGTCGAGCGCCTTGTCGAGCGCGGCCGTCATCCGGTCGAGCGCCGCCTTGGGCGTGCCCTTCGGCGCGAACAGCGCGTTCCAGGCGGAGGCCTGGAACTCCGGCATGCCCGCTTCGGTCGTCGTCGGCACGTCGGGCAGCGCGGGATTGCGCTCCGGCGTGGCGATGGCATAGCCCTTGATCGTTCCTTCCTTGATGTGGGGCACGACATTCACGATCTGGTCGCACATGTAGTCAACCTGACCGCCGAGCATGGCATTGAGCGCCGGGCCCGTTCCGTTGAACGGCACGGAGGTCGGCTTCACGCCCAGAACGGAATTGAGCAGCAGGCACGTCGTGAACGACACCGAGCCGACGCCGGCGTGCGCCATGTTCATCTTGGCTTCGTTCGCCTTCACGTAGGCCGCGAATTCCTTCAGGTCCTTGGCCGGGAAGTCCTTCCGGGCGAGCACGAGAATCGGCGTGCCGGCGACGAGGCCGATGGTGTCGAAGTCGGTCTGCGGGTTGTAGGCAAGGTTCGGATAGAGCGCGACCGACGCGGCATGGGTGCCGAGATGCCCCATCACGATCGTATAGCCGTCGGGGTTGGCCCGCTTGGCCCGCGTGGAGCCGGTCGTGCCTCCGGCGCCGACGGCGTTCTCGATGACGACGCTCTGGCCGAGCGTGCGCGACATATGCTCGCTGACGATCCGCGCGATGATGTCGGTCGGCCCGCCGGCCGCAAACGGCACGATCATGGTGATCGAGCGGGTGGGAAACTCCTGCGCCTGTGCGACCGCGGCCGTTCCAACGCCCAACGTTAAAGCGCCGGCTGCAACGGAAAGCGCGGCGGTAACGACTGTCCTGATGCTCATCACTGATTGTCCCTGATGATCGATACAGTGAAATTTGCAATCGGAACGCTACCACGCGCGCGATTGTCGCAGGTACAACGAAAAGGCCGGCGCCCCGCGGCGCCGGCCTGAACTTTAGTCGTAAGGGTTTGCGGACGGGCCCGGCTAACTCTCGCCCTCGACGAACACGACGTCCCGCTTGGCGCGGATCATCGGCAGCAAGGCGAGCCCGAGCAGCACGAGGCTGAGCAGCAGCAGGCCCGCCGAGATCGGCCGCTCGACGAACGTGGTCGGATCGCCGCGCGCGATCAGCATGGCGCGGCGCAGGTTCTCCTCCATCAGCGGCCCGAGGACATAGCCGAGCAGCATGGGCGCCGGCTCGAAGTCATGCTTGATGAGCCAATAGCCGACCAGCCCGAAGATCGCCGTCATCGAGACGTCGAACGGCGCGTTGTTGATCGAGTAGTTGCCGATGTTGCAGAAAATCAGGATCGCCGGGAACAGCATGCGATACGGCACGCGCAAGAGGCGCACCCACAGGCCGACGAGCGGCAGGTTGATGACGACCAGCATCAGGTTGCCGATCCACATCGAGGCGATCATGCCCCAGAAGAGGTCCGGCTGCTTGGTCATCACCTGCGGGCCCGGCACGATACCGTGAATGGTCATCGCGCCGACCATCAGCGCCATCACGGCGTTCGGCGGGATGCCAAGCGTGAGCAGCGGGATGAACGAGGTCTGCGCCGCCGCGTTGTTGGCGCTCTCGGGCGCCGCGACGCCCTCGATTGCGCCCTTGCCGAAGCGCGAGGGATCCTTCGCGACCTTCTTCTCCAGCGTGTAGGCGGCGAATGCCGAGATCACCGCTCCGCCGCCCGGCAGGATGCCGAGCACGGAGCCGAGCAGCGTGCCGCGCAGGATCGCCTTGGAGGATGCCTTGAGGTCGGTCAGCGTCGGCATCAGGCCGGTCAGCTTGGCATTGAGCACGTCGCGGGCTTCCGGCGCCGCATCGAGGTTGCGCATGATCTCGGCGAAGCCGAACACGCCCATCGCGATCACGACGAAGCTGATGCCGTCCGACAGTTCGGGCACGTCGAAGGCCATGCGAGACTGACCGGTCTCGATGTCGGAGCCGACCATCGACATCAGCAGGCCGAACATGATCATGGCGATCGCCTTGGGCACCGAACCCTTGGCGAGCACGACGGCGAACACCAGGCCGAGCACCATCAGCGCGAAATATTCGGCGGGGCCGAACTTGAGGGCGAGCACGGTGAGCGGCGCGCCCAGCGCCGCGACGAGGACGGTGGCGACGCAGCCGGCGAAGAAGGAGCCGATCGCGGCGATGGCGAGCGCCGGCCCGGCGCGGCCTTGCCGCGCCATCTGGTGGCCGTCCAGTGTCGTGACGACGGATGACGCCTCGCCCGGGATATTGACCAGGATCGACGTGGTCGAGCCGCCGTACTGCGCGCCGTAGTAGATGCCGGCGAGCATGATGAGCGCGCCGACCGGCGGCAGGCCGAAGGTGATCGGCAGCAGCATCGCGATGGTCGCGACCGGGCCGACGCCCGGCAGCACGCCGACCAGCGTGCCGACGATGGCCCCGACTAGGCAGAGCAGGACATTCCACGGCGACAGCGCAACCGAGAAACCGTGAGCGAGATTGACAAAGAGTTCCATAGCGGGCCCGTTTCTTTCGCTCAGCGCAGATGCAGGAAGGTCATCGGGTCGAAATTGCCCGGCCAGAGTTGCATGGGCAGATTGAGTCCCCACGGGAACAGCAGGCAGCAGAAGACGGTCAGCACGATCGCCCAGATGAACGCTTCGAGCGGCCTGACTTCTTCAGTGGCGAATGCGGAGATGAAGATCGAAAGGAAGCTCGTCAGGACGAGCCCGAGCGGGCGGATCGCCGCCGCAAAGACGAAAATCGACGCGGTGACGAGAACGGGCCCGCGAAAGCCGAAACGCTCGACGAGCGGCCCCGGCACCAGGAAACCGGAAAGCGCAAGTCCCGCGCCGAGCGCGCCGAGGATGATCGCGAAGCCGCGCGGCGCCGTGCCCGGGCCGAACGCGAAGCCGTGCATGCCCGGCAGGTCCTTCGAGGCCCACAGCGCGAACAGGCCTACCGCGAGCAACGTCAGCCCGCCGAAATAATCCTGTCGGTTGCCGACCTGTGCATTGCGCAGGCGGATGAAGACGGCGCACGCCACGAGCACGATGCCGCAAATCAGTTCCAGGAAGAACGTGATGGATTCAAGCGGCGAATACCAAGCGCCGATCAGCGCCAGGATTCCGTAAAGGCCCGGCACCAGCACCGGACTGTGTACTTGCCAAATGCCGGATACCCCCTCGTACCCTCCGCTGCCACCACTGGCAGCCGAGGGATTGGCCCCTGCCGTCATCCACGCCTCCACAGATCGGACTTTTGGATCAGTCCCGTTCGCCCTCCTGCTTCCTACCACGGGTTTTTACCTGCCGGAAGCGATGAGTGATGGCCCATCACGCCAGCTCTCCCCGAAATCTACAGGAGACCGGCCACGCCCAACGCTGTGGCCGCTCCCAGCGCGTAGAGCGGCGAAACGCGCGTCCAATAGGTCAGCGCGAACGTAACGGCAGTAATCAGGAGCGTTTTCCAGTCATTGTCCGCTGCCCGCGCGATCAGCAGCGCAACCGCGGCGATCAATCCCACCGAGAGGGGGACCAGTCCCGCCTGCACCGCGATGCGCCAGCGCTTGTGCTTGAAGCGCTCGAATACCTGCGCCACCAGGAAGGCGACGAAGCATGCCGGCCCGCACATGCAGAATGTCGCGAGCAAAGCGCCGGGAATGCCCGCAACATGATGGCCGATCAGGGTGACGAACAGCACATTGGGCCCGGGCGCCGCCTGGGCGATGGCGACCAGGTCGACGAACTGGCGATCCGTCATCCAGTGGGAGATTTCAACGGCCTGCCGATGGATTTCAGGAATGACCGAGACGGCGCCACCGATGGAAAGAAACGACAGCACCGAGAACAGCGCTGCCATCGCAAGGTAGGTGGCCCAGTCGGCTTTCACGGCGAAAGCCCTCGCGTACCCGCCTCAGGGGGATTTTCTTGGGAAGCCCGCGGGACAAGCGGCGGCGACGGCGGCGTGGCCCGCCAGGCGATCGCGATCGAGATCGGCGCCATCACGATCAGCACCGCCAGCAGCGGCCATTGCATGACGCCGATGGCGAAAAAGGTGGTCGCTGCAAGTGCGGCCTGAAGCAGGCGGTCACGCCGGGCGAGCGGCTCGGCCATCTGCACCGCCGTGGCGATGATGAGGCCGGCCGCGGCGGCCGCAAGTCCGGTGAGGCCGCCGCGAAATACCGGAACGGTCCCGAAGCGCGCATAGAGTTCGCCGGCGATGATCATCAGGATCACCGGCGGGATCATCAGGCCGGCGAGCGCGGAGGACGTCCCGGCGATCCCGTGCAAACGCCAGCCGTAAATCGCAGCGAAGCTGACGATGTTCGGTCCCGGAAGGAACTGGCAGAGCGCAAAGAGGTCGTTGAAGTCGTCGGGCGACATCCATCGACGCTCCTGCACGAACTCCCGCCGGGCCCAGGCCAATACGCCGCCAAAACCCGAAACGGTGACGACGAAAAAGCCGGCAAACAGCCCCCGAACATCAGGCGGGCGGAATGCGGAGGGAGAATCGGCGGAAGACATGGCGCGTGGTTTATCCGCCGGCGTTTCTTTCCGTCAAAGACTTCGCGCGCCGATGGGCGCAGCCGCCCGGCGCGGATAGGCCTTTTGTGCAGGGCGGATCACCCGGCGCCATCCCCCGCCGGCAAGGCCGGCGGGGGATGGCGCCGGGCGCGACGGTCCTAAAACTCCGCAAACTCCTCGCGCTTGAGGGCCGTGGCAATCGAAGCCTGCATGCGGCCGACGATGCCGCCGCGAGGGGCGGACACGGCGGCCTTTGCCGAGGATGCCGCCGGCCGCGCATGCGGGGCGGCCGGTCGTGGACCGGCATTCGTGGGTGCGGCGGCCCGCTGGGCGATGCGGAAGAAGGACACCTGTTCGGTCATCGCCGCGGATTGGCTCTCCAGCGTCTTGGCGGTCGCGGCGTTCTCCTCGACCAGCGCCGAGTTCTGCTGCGTCACCTCGTCCATCTGGGTCAGCGCCTTGTTGACCTGATCGATCCCCGTCGCCTGTTCCCGCGACGCCGTCGCGATGTCGGCGACGATGTCC
>Ga0182735_1002171_pt1 | contig 12186 bp, 10 predicted proteins | sample eDN5th30CKraftMG_FD_128524 | JGI IMG/M metagenome (GOLD analysis project Ga0182735, IMG submission 128524) | Enriched Miracle-Growth compost microbial communities from Emeryville, California, USA - eDNA 5th pass 30_C Kraft MG (version 2) (version 2) ... | reverse complement strand
GGTGGCAGGGGCATCGCTGATCGGCAGCTCGGTGCTGGTCGCACCGGCGCAGGCCGCGCCTCCGGTCGCGACGGCGGCCTCGGTCGTGCGACCCAGCGCGGTGGCCGAGGCCGACGTCCTCGCGGCGCTGCAGGGACTGACGAGCACCCAGCTCACGCAGGTGCTCGTCGGGCTGCTCGGCGCGATCGACGCCACCCAGCTGACCGCGGTGCTGAGCGCGAGCGGGCTCGCGCTCGTCAAGGGAGATCTCCCCGCCGTGGTGGAAGGTCTCAGCGAGGCCCAGCTCAAGCAGCTGCTGCCGCTGCTGCTGGCGCAGGCGGACAAGAGCACGATCAAGAGCGTGCTGGTCGCCGTCCTGGGGCCGATCCTCGGTGGCACGCTGGGCACCGTGCTCGACCTCCTGGGCCTCTCGGGCCTGGTCGACCGGCTGTTGAGCACCCTTGGCCTCGACCAGCTCCTCGGCGTGGTCACCGGGCTGGTCCAGTCGCTCCAGGTCAACCAGTCGCTCACGTCCCTGACCTCGGTGCTCGGGCTCGGCGACCTCGTCGACCGGCTCGGCGTACGTGACCTCGTCGCCGCGCTGGGCCTTCCTGAGCTCGTCTCGGCGATCGGCCTGGGCACCGTGATCCAGATCGTCGAGGACGTCACCGGGATCTCGCTGGAACCGCCGACGGTCCCCACCGACCCCACCGACCCCACTGACCCCACTGATCCGACGGATCCCACCGACCCGACCGACCCGGGTACCCCCGGCGATCCTGGGACGCCGGGTGACCCCGGTACGCCTGGCGACCCCGGAACCCCTGGCGACCCCGGAACCCCTGGCGACCCCGGAACCCCTGGCGACCCCGGAACACCGGGAACCCCCGGTGGATCGTCGACCTTGACGAAGGTCGTGCTGTCGAAGGTGACCGTCTCCCGGTCCCAGCAGCGCTATCTCGCGTCGACCAAGAACCTCGTGACCCTCTCCGTCTCCGTCGCCGGTGCCTCGTCCGGTGTCGTGGACTTCCGCAGCGGCGCCGTCGTCGTCGCCAGCGCCGTCATCAACGCGGGCAAGGCGTCCGTGACGCTGAGCCGCACCCAGAAGGTCGGCGTCTACAAGGGCGTCTCGGCATATTACGGGGGAGACGCCACGCACCAGGCAGCGGTCCTGACGAGCACGAGGTCGTTCAAGGTCGTCAAGAACGCCGTCGCGAAGCGTGCGAGGGTCACGGGCAAGCGCACGTACCGCGCGGGCGGCAAGGTCGTGGTGAAGGTGAAGGTCGGCAAGCTCAAGGACGGCACGTGGGCGACGGGCAAGGTCCGTGTCTACGTCGGGGGCAAGGCGGCGAAGACCGTCACGCTCGCGGCGAAGAAGAAGGGGACCGTGTCCGTGACGCTGAAGAAGCAACGGGCGACGAGCGTCAAGGTGAAGGCGAAGTACCTGCCCAAGGCGCCGAGCGGCGTGAAGAGCTCGACGACGAAGGCGGTGCGGTTCCGGGCGCGCTGACCGTGTGCTCGAGGGAGCCTCGTCCACGATGGCGGGGCTCCCTCGTGCCGAGAACAGCTCGGGCTCCTCGCCCTCACGGCGTACGACCACAGGACGAGGTGCCGGCCTCGGAGCGCGCGAAGATCGGACCGCAGACTGACGACACGTGGTGGCGGCGGCCCTGACGATGGACGGGTGAACAACGACGAGAACCCGCTGACAGCCCTGGACCTCTCCGCGGACCTCGAACCCGACGACCATCGCTCGGCGCGTCGTCGCGCCCTGGTGTGCGGCGCGCTGGTGGTCGTCGCGGCGCTGCTGGCGGCGGCGTGGTTCGTCGTCCCGGTCGTCACCCGGTCGGGGTCGTCCGCGCAGGCTCAGCAGACCGGTACCCCTGGCGCGGCGGGCCACGAGGTGCGCAACGGTGAGATACCAGCCGCCGACCTGGTCGAGATCGGCGACGGGTTCTTCCTGGTGGCCCCCGCTGCGCGTGCCTTCCGGGACATGACCGCAGCGCTGGCCCGGGATGGTCACACCTTCACCGTCAACTCGGCATACCGCAGCCGTGCGGACCAGGAGAGGATGGTCGAGAAGTACGGTCTGCTCGAGGACGGCGGACGTGCCGCCCCCGTCGGGGACTCGGAGCACGGGCTGGGGACCGCCGTCGACATGACCATGGACTATGGGACCGTCGACTGGCTGAGGAAGCACGCCAGCGACTACGGCTTTGCGGAGACGATCACCGAGGAGCCCTGGCACTGGGACTACGTGGGGGACCTGGTGCAGGACTGAGGCGGCCTGGCGTCCTGACGCGAGACCGCCTCCTCGTGTCGACGATCGCCTGTTCCCAGACGTAGAAGAGTCCGCAGGTGCGGCGAGGGCGTTGCCCTCGCCGCACCTGCGGACTCTTCCGTGCGGACCGCGACCGAGCCTGATCGGCGTCAGCGCCGGTCTGACCCGGTCCTCAGGTCAGCAGTCGTAGTACAGCTCGAACTCGTACGGGTGCGGGCGCAGGCGCAGCGCGTCGATCTCGTTGGAGCGCTTGAGGTTGATCCACGTCTCGATCAGGTCGTCGGTGAAGACGCCGCCCTGGGTGAGGAACTCGTGGTCGGCCTCGAGCGCGTCGATCGCCTCGGCGAGCGAGCCCGGCACCTGGGCGATGAGCTTGTGCTCCTCGGGCGGGAGCTCGTACAGGTCCTTGTCGACCGGCTCCGGCGGCTCGATGCGGTTGCGGATGCCGTCGATGCCGGCGAGCAGCTGGGCGGCGAAGGCGAGGTACGGGTTCGCCGAGGGGTCCGGCACGCGGAACTCGATGCGCTTGGCCTTCGGGTTGGAGCCCGTGACCGGGATGCGGATGCACGCGGAGCGGTTGCGGGCCGAGTAGACCAGGTTCACCGGGGCCTCGAAGCCCGGGACCAGACGGTGGTAGGAGTTCACCGACGGGTTCGTGAACGCGAGCAGCGAGGGGGCGTGCTTGAGCAGGCCACCGATGTACCAGCGGGCGATGTCGGAGAGGCCGCCGTAGCCCTTCTCGTCGTAGAACAGCGGCTCGCCGTCCTTCCAGAGGGACTGGTGCGAGTGCATGCCCGAGCCGTTGTCGCCGAAGAGCGGCTTCGGCATGAAGGTCACGGACTTGCCGGAGGCGTCGGCGACGTTCTTGATGACGTACTTGAACTTCAGCAGGTCGTCACCGGCAGCGGTGAGCGTGCTGAAGCGGTAGTTGATCTCCTGCTGGCCGGCGGTGCCGACCTCGTGGTGGGCGCGCTCGAGCTCGAGGCCGACCTCCTGCAGGGTGCCGACCATCTCGTCACGCAGGTCGGCGAACTTGTCGCTGGGGGAGACGGGGAAGTAGCCACCCTTGTAGCGGGTCTTGTACCCGAGGTTGCCACCCTCCTCCTCGCGGCCCGTGTTCCAGGCGGCCTCGACGGAGTCGACCGCGTAGAACGACTCGTTCGCCGCGGAACGGTAGCGGATGTCGTCGAAGATGTAGAACTCGGCCTCGGGGGCGAAGAACGCGGTGTCGGCGATGCCGGTCGAGCGCAGGTAGGCCTCGGCCTTGAGCGCGATGTTGCGCGGGTCGCGCGAGTAGGCCTCGTCGGTGAAGGGGTCGACGATCGAGCAGTTGATGATCAGCGTCTTGCGGCGACGGAAGGGGTCCACGTACGCCGTCGTGACGTCCAGCAGCAGCTTCATGTCCGACTCGTGGATCGCCTGGAAGCCACGGATCGACGAGCCGTCGAACGCGAGGCCGTCCTTGAGCGCCGTCTCGAGCTCAGCAGCGGGGATGTTGAAGTGCTGCTGGATTCCGGGCAGGTCCGAGAAGCGGATGTCGATCAGCTCGACGTCCTGCTCCCGCGTGAAGGCAAGAGCCTCGTCCGCGTTCTTGAACATCCATGTACTCCTTCGTCGGTGGCACGTACAGAATCGTGATGGTCCGAGGTTACGTGAGGAGCGTTTCGGCGGGGTGTGCGAAATGTTTCCGACATGTTACAGAGGGGCGCTGGCGGTGACGTCCAGGTCACATCGACGCTCCCGGCGGACCCTCTGCCGCGGTCCTCGTCCTCCCTCGCGCCTCCTAGACTGGCGGGGTGATGAACAGAGACGAGTGGGGGTCCTGGCTCGGCGGAGACCCGACCGGGGAGGCCTCGGGAGCGACCGCCGAGCACCGTGGGGCGAGACTGGGTCTGCCCGCGAGCGGTCGCGGATCGATGGCGGCCTCCACCCGTCGGGGTGTCGCCCTCCTGGTCGACTGGGGGGCGTCGATGCTCGTCGCCTACCTGGTCTGGGGCGACGTCGACGGCTTCGGCCCGCTGCTCGTCTTCGCGCTCGAGAACCTCGTGCTCCTCGCCACGATAGGCGGCACGCTCGGGCACCATCTGCTCGGGATGCGCGTGGTGCGTCTCGGTGGAGCCGCCCGCCCGGGCATCGGGCCGCTCGCGGCGCTGGTGCGTACGTTCCTGCTCTGCCTCGTGATCCCGGCGGTCATCTGGGACGCGGACGGGCGGGGCATGCACGACCGCGCCGCCCGGACGGTCATCGTCCGTCGCTGACCCCGACGACCCGACGACGACAGGGACAGACAGGACGCCCTCCCGCACGGTGCGCGGGAGGGCGTCCTGTCTGTCCCGACGTGAGGGGCTGGTTCAGCGGGCGCCGCGGCGGTCGATGCGCGCGCGGTTGGGGTCGATGCCCTTGGGGATCGGCAGACGGGCGGTGCCGAGGGCGGCCAGACGCTTCTCGACCTCGCCGAGCTCGGCGCGCGTGAGCTGCGGCTTGAGCTTCTGGACCGTCGAGACGAGCTTGCCGAGCGGCACCTGGCCCTCGCGGTCGCCCACCTCGAGGACGGTGACCGGCACGTCCTTGAGGATCCGGTTGAGCTTGCGGCGCTCGTCGCTCAGCAGGCGCTTGATCTTGGGGGTGCGGGCCTCGCCCACGAGCACGATGCCGTGGCGACCGACCCCCCGGAAGACCAGGTCCTGGCTCTTGGCGTCGAGGGCGACGGGCTCGTCGGCGAAGGTCCAGCCACGTCGCACGGTCCCCAGGACGGCGCGCGAGGCGCCCACCTCGTCGTGGATCTCCGAGTACTGCGCCTTGGTGAAGCGGTTCGTGAGCAGGAACAACGAGCCGAGGAAGGCGAACGGCACCGCGATGATCGTGATGTAGACCGGGTGGCCGATCAGCAGGCCGATCACATAGCCGAGGGCGATGACCCCCACGAACACCCCGAGCAGGATCCAGACCAGCGCCTTGTCCAGCCGACGCGTGTACTGGAACGCTTGCCAGACTGCCGCGTACCAGCGGGTCTTCTTGGGTGCGGACTTGTCCTTGGGCACAGGGGTTCCTTCCGGGAAGTGGTACGCGCCAGTTTAGTCGAGGTCGTGCACGTCCCGGTCGGTCCGGGCCACGCTGCGCGGCGACGGCGCCGTGCCGACGACCATGACGGCTCGGGGGCTCGTCGGCTCAGCGAGCGAGCAGCGAGCGTGCCTCCTGGCGGGACGTGGTGGGCTCGGCGAGGTGCGAGAGCGCCTCCGGGATGGCCTCGCCGCGCCGGGTCATCGCCTGGCCCCACAGGCGGCCCGCGCGGTAGGACGAGCGCACGAGCGGGCCGGACATCACGCCCAGGAACCCGATCTCCTCGGCCTTGTCGCTCAGCATCACGAACTCGTCCGGCTTGACCCAGCGGTCGACGGGGTGGTGACGCACCGAGGGGCGCAGGTACTGCGTGATCGTGATGAGGTCGCAGCCCGCGTCGTGCAGGGCCTGGAGAGCGTCGACGACCTCGTCGATCGTCTCGCCCATCCCCAGGATGAGGTTCGACTTCGTCACCAGACCGGCCTCCCGGGCCTGCGTGATGACGGACAGCGAGCGCTCGTAGCGGAAGCCCGGACGGATCTGCTTGAAGATCCGAGGCACCGTCTCGAGGTTGTGGGCCAGCACCTCGGGGCGCGAGCCGAAGACCTCGGAGAGGAGCTCGGGGATCGCGTTGAAGTCGGGGATGAGCAGCTCGACGCCCGTGCCCGGGTTCATCGTGTGGATCTGGCGCACGGTCTCGGCGTAGAGCCACGCGCCGCCGTCGGGGAGGTCGTCGCGCGCGACACCGGTCACGGTCGAGTAGCGCAGCCCCATCGTCTGGACAGACTCGGCGACGCGGCGGGGCTCGTCACGGTCGAGGTCCGCGGGCTTTCCCGTGTCGATCTGGCAGAAGTCGCAGCGGCGCGTGCACTGCGCGCCCCCGATGAGGAAGGTCGCCTCGCGGTCCTCCCAGCACTCGAAGATGTTGGGGCAGCCAGCCTCCTCGCACACCGTGTTGAGCTTCTCGGACCGCACCAGGCCCTTGAGCTCGGTGTATTCCGGCCCCATCGTCGCGCGAGTCTTGATCCACTCGGGCTTCTTCTCGATGGGCGTGGCCGCGTTGCGGGCCTCGACACGAAGCAGACGACGGCCTTCGGGGGCGAGCGTCATCGGGAACCTCCGGGATGAGAGTCCGGGCGCCGCGAGGGGATCTCGCAGCGTTGCCGTGGTCGAGGCCGTCCTGACGGACCGTGACCGGCTTCCACACTACGACAGCGCGACTGCTGCCGAGGGCGCGGCCACCGGCTGGGACGGTGCTGTGTGGTCAACGTCACCCAGGACGGTGGCGAGCGCCGAGCGCAGGTGCGTCTCGAGCGGGCCGGCGGCGTCGAGGACGGTCCACGGTCGCCCCAGCTCGCGGGAGACCGACGTGACACCGGCGTCCGTGATGCCGCACGGCACGATCCGCTCGAAGTCGAGCAGGTCGGTGTCGCAGTTCAGGGCGAGGCCGTGCATGGTGACGCCCTTGGCGACCCGCACGCCGATCGCGCACACCTTGCGGGCGGGCCGCACGTCGTCGGCCGGGAACCACACACCGCTGCGCCCCTCGACGCGACCGGCGTCGAGCCCGAGGTCCGCGCACAGGTCGATGACGGCCTGCTCGAGCGCGCGCACGTAGGCGACGACGTCGATCGGCTGGGCGAGCCGCACGATCGGGTAGGCGACGAGCTGTCCGGGACCGTGCCACGTGATCCGTCCGCCGCGATCGATGTCGATGACGCGAGAGCCGTCGGTGGGCCGGTCGCCAGCGTTGGTGCGTTTGCCGGCGGTGAAGACGGGCTCGTGCTCGACGAGCAGCACGGTGTGGTCACGCGTCCCCGCAGCCACCTGGGCGTGGATCTCACGCTGCGTCTGCCACGCGGGCTCGAAGTCGACCCGGCGTCGTCCCAGGTCCAGAGGCACGAACTCCATGACTGCCACCCTAGCCCCGGGCTGTCGCGCACCGAGCGCGCGGGAGTGCTCGGTACCCTGCGATCTTTGTCACGCGCCGTCGCGCCGTCATGCGACCGAGCGGGCCCAGGCCGCCGCATCGTCCACGTGGGGATGCAGGAACGTGAAACCGTCCTGCTCCAGGGCGTGCGGCACCACCCGCTGTGAGCCGAGCAGCTCGCCGCTCAGCTCGCCCAGCGCGAGACGCAGGGCGAACGTCGGGACGCGCAGCCGTGCGGGTCGGTGCCAGGCGCGCGCGACCGCCCGCGTGAGGTCCACGTTGCGCGCCGGGTGCGGCGCGGTGAGGTTGACCGGCCCAGAGAGGGGAGAGTCGACCAGGTGGAGGAGCGCACGCACCTCGTCGGCCTTGCTGATCCAGCTCCACCACTGCTCGCCCGTGCCGAGCCGTCCCGCGAGGCCCAGCCTCACGAGGGGCAGGAGCCGCCCCAGCGCCGCGGCATCGGGGGAGAGCACGATGCCGGTGCGCGCGTACGCGACCCGGACGCCGGCCTCGGCCGCAGGTGTCGCCGCAGCCTCCCACCGCATCACGAGGTCGGCGAGGAAGCCGTCGCCTGCCGGTGCCGCCTCGGTGCGGGCGTGCTCGCCGGTGCTCCCGTACCACCCGATGGCGGACCCTTGGACGAGGGCCGTGACAGGTGTCGTTCCCGCCCCGCGGGCATCGGCGACGCGGCGGGCCAGCAGCGCGGTGGGCCAGGTCCGCGAGGTCAGCAGCACGTCACGGCGACGCGCGGTCCACCGGCGGTCCGCGACGCCCGCCCCGACCAGGTTGACGACGACGTCGACGCCCTCCAGCGCGTGCGGGTCGAGCTCGCCCACCGTGGGGTCCCAGTGCACCCGGCCGGGCCCGGGGGCCCCGCGGGTCAGGACCTTGGCCTGGTCGCCACGCTCGCGCAGCGCCGCGACGAGCGAGGAACCGAGATAGCCGGTGCCTCCGGCGACGAGGACGGTGATCGGTGCGCGCATGCCCTCACGCTACGCGCTCCGACCCGCCCGGCGGTTCTCCACGTCTGCGCGAGCCGGCGGTGCGGGACGTTCCCCGGTCACGTCGAGGAGGCTGCGACGATGTGAGCGACCTCGATGCTCAGCAGGATCGTCGCGGCGCCCGTGACGATCGCGACGATCGCACGCGCGCTGCCGTGCCCGCCCGAGCGGGCCCGCACCAGAGCCCAGACCCCGAGAGCGATGGCCACCGCACCCATGACGATGCCGGCCGGCGGGAAGAGGCAGAACAGGAGCCCGAACACGCCGGGGTAGGGCGCGGACACGGCCTGCCACGACCGCCCGACCGGCAGCAGGTAGTGCAGCGAGCTGGACGGCCCCATGTCACCGGCAGCCGCAGGCATCGGCGCGGGAGTCATGCGCGGCCGGGTGTGCGGCGACCAGGCGTTGCCTTCCCAGTACCGCTCGGCGACCGGCGACTGCGGGTCGGGGTACCAGCCTGCGGGGGGAGGGGTGCTCGGCAGTGACATGACGCACATCGTACGTCCAGCGGCCCGTCAGACGGTTCGGTTGCGACCCGTGAGCAGAGGGGCGGCCCGCCCCAGACACACCGGAGGCCGGGTCCACGTGCCGCGTGCGGCGACGTGGACCCGGCCTCCGGTGTGTCGTCTCGGACGATGGTGCCTCAGAGCTGGAGGTCTGCCTGGAAGGCGGCTTCCTCGATGCGGTTCTTGATCGCGGTCAGGAACCGCGCCGCGTCGGCACCGTCCACCAGACGGTGGTCGTAGGACAGCGACAGGTACGCGAACGAGCGGATCGCGATGACGTCCTCGCCGTCGGGACCGGCGACGACCGCAGGGCGACGGACGATGGTGCCGGTACCGAGGATCGCCGAGGTGCCCACCGGGACGATCGGGGTGTCGATGAGCGCCCCGCCCGAACCGGTGTTCGTGATGGTGAACGTGCCACCGCTGAGCTCGTCGGGCGTCACCTTGTTGGCGCGCGTACGAGCAGCGAGGTCGGCGATCTTCTGGGCGAAGCCCACGAGCCCCAGGCTGCCGCCGTCCTTCGCGACCGGCACGACCAGGCCGCGCTCGGTGTCGACCGCGAACCCGATGTTCTCCTCGGACGGGTACGTGATCGTCTCGCCGTCGAAGAACGCGTTGACCTTCGGGTACGCCTGCAGCGCCTCGGTGGCGGCCTGCGCGTAGAACGGCAGGAACGTCAGGTTGGCACCGTGCTTGGCCTTGAACGCCACCTTGTTGGCGCCCCGCAGGCGGGACAGCGCCGTGACGTCGACCTCGACCACCGTGGTGAGCTGGGCCTGGGACTGCAGAGCCTCGACCATGCGCACGCCGATGATCTTGCGCAGGCGGCTCGCCTTCTCGGTGGTGCCGCGCAGCGGCGAGACCGGGAGGATCGTCGAGGCCTTGGCAGGAGCGCCGGAGGGCGCGCCCGACGTCGCGGCGGTGGCGCTCGGGGCAGCAGCGGTGGCCGCCGCGAGCACGTCCTCCTTGCGGATGCGGCCTCCCACGCCGGTACCTGTCACCGTGGACAGGTCGACGCCCTTCTGCGCCGCGAGCTTGCGCACGAGGGGCGTCAGGTACGACGTCTGGGGAGCCAGGGACGTCGTTGCTGCCGGAGCCGGGGCCGGTGCGGCGGCGGCGGGCGCTGCCGCGGCAGGAGCGGACGCCGGAGCAGCAGCCGGAGCCGCCTGCTCGACGACCGCGGCAGGCTGTGCCTGGACCGGGTCGACCTGGACCGGCTGAGCCTGCTCCGGCTCGGCCGGGGCCGTGGCGGCCGGCTGGGTCTGGGGCTCGGCGGCAGCCGGCGAGGCCGCGCCGGTACCGACGATGGCGAGCACCGCACCGACCTCGACGGTCTCGTCCTCGGCGACCAGGATCTGCTGGACCGTCCCGGACAGCGGCGAGGGGATCTCGGTGTCGACCTTGTCGGTCGAGACCTCGAGCAGCGGCTCGTCCGCCTCGACGGTGTCGCCGACGTTCTTCAGCCACCGGGTCACGGTGCCCTCGGTGACGGACTCGCCGAGGGCGGGGAGGCGGACCTCCTCGCCCGCACCCCCGGGGGCAGCGGGTGCTTCGGGGGCGGCGGCGGGTGCCGGAGCCTCTGCTGCGGGCGCGGGCGTCGCCGCCGAGTCTCCGGGCGAGTCCTGGCTGGTGGCGGGCACCGCCTCGGGCTCGCCCGCCGGGGCGGCGTCGTCGGACGAGGAGCCGGAGCCGTCGCCGATCACGACGAGGTCGGCGCCGACCTCGACGGTCTCGTCCTCCTCGACCAGGATCTTCTCGACCACACCCGCGAACGGCGAGGGGATCTCGGTGTCGACCTTGTCGGTCGAGACCTCGACGAGCGGCTCATCGACCTTGATCGTGTCGCCGACGTTCTTGAGCCAGCGCGTGACGGTCCCCTCGGTGACGGACTCACCCAGGGCCGGAAGCTGCACGGTGTTGGACATGACCTTTTGTCTCCTTCGTGGGTCAGTTGTGGGCGTGCAGGGGCTTGCCGGCCAGAGCCAGGAAAGCCTCTCCGAGTGCCTCGTTCTGGGTGGGGTGCGCGTGCACGAGCGGCGCCACGTCCTCGGGGTACGCCTCCCAGTTGACGATGAGCTGCGCCTCGCCGATGAGCTCGCCGACGCGCGCCCCGATCATGTGCACGCCGATCACGGGCCCGTCCTTCTGGCGCACGAGCTTGACGAAGCCCTGGGTACCGAGGATCTGGCTCTTGCCGTTGCCACCAAGGTTGTACTCGATCGTCTCGACGGCGTCGTCGCCGAGATCGGCCTTGGCCTTGGCCTCCGTGACGCCCACCGAGGCGACCTCGGGGTTGCAGTAGGTCACGCGCGGGATGCCGGACTCGACGATCGGCGCGGGGTTCAGGCCGCTGATCTGCTCGGCGACGAAGATGCCCTGCTGGAACCCGCGGTGCGCGAGCTGCAGGCCCGGGACGATGTCGCCGACAGCCCAGACGTTGCCCACGCCGGTGTGCAGCTTCTCGTCGGTGATGACGAAGCCGCGGTCCATCGTGATGCCCTGCTCCTCGTAGCCGAGGTCCGCCGTGCGCGGCCCGCGGCCGACGGCGACCAGCAGCAGCTCGGCGTCGAAGGTCTTGCCCGACTCGAGGGTGACGTGCACGCCGCTGTCGTCCTGCGTGACGCCGGAGAAACGGTCGCCCAGGTTGAAGGCGATCCCGCGCTTGCGGTAGGCGCGCTCGAGCGCCTTGCTGAGGGCCTCGTCCTCGTTCGGGACCAGGTGGGGCAGACCCTCGACGATCGTGACGTCCGCGCCGAACGACTTCCACACGGAGGCGAACTCGACGCCGATCACACCACCACCGAGGATGATGACCGAGCCCGGCACGTAGTCGAGCGCGAGCGCGTGCTCGGAGGTGATGACGCGGCCACCGATCTCCAGGCCGGGCAGCGAGCGCGAGTACGAGCCGCTGGCGAGCACCACGTGCTTCCCGGTGTACCGGACCCCGTCCACCTCGACGACGTTCTTGTCGACCAGGCGGCCCCAGCCCTGCACCAGGGTGATCGCACGAGACTTCACGAGCCCCTGCAGGCCCTTGTACAGCCGGCTGACGACGCCGTCCTTGTACGCGTTGACACCCGGGACGTCGATGCCCTTGAGCTCGGCGATCACGCCGGCGTGCCCGGCGTCGCGCGTCTCGTCCGCGATCTCGGCCGAGTGGAGCAGCGCCTTGGTCGGGACGCAGCCGTAGTGCAGGCAGGTGCCGCCCAGCTTGTCGCCCTCGACGAGCGCGACGCGGTGGCCCAGCTCGGCAGCCCGGAGCGCAGTGGCGTAGCCACCGCTCCCGCCGCCCAGGACGACGACGTCGAAATCAGTGGTGGCAGTGTCCTCAGCCACGTAGAGCTCCTTTGGCGCAGTGGAACGATCCGATACGGGCCCATCGTGTCACCCCACCGGCCCCACCTCCAACCGAGGCGCGCTGGTGAGAGG
>Ga0182735_1002169_pt1 | contig 12195 bp, 12 predicted proteins | sample eDN5th30CKraftMG_FD_128524 | JGI IMG/M metagenome (GOLD analysis project Ga0182735, IMG submission 128524) | Enriched Miracle-Growth compost microbial communities from Emeryville, California, USA - eDNA 5th pass 30_C Kraft MG (version 2) (version 2) ... | reverse complement strand
GCGCCCCGTCACATATCGATGACGACGTAGTTCTCCTCGACCGTCACCGGAAAGGTCTCGGCCACGTAGGGCCCCTTCACGAGCGTCTCGCCCGGCTCGACCGCCACCTTGAACTGGCGCAGCTTGTAGTTCGCCGGATCGCAATAGGACTGTCCGGTGCGGATCTCGAATTCCCAGCCGTGCCAGGGACAGCGCAGGAACTCGCCCTTGCGCGTCAGGCTGTAGTCGCCCGGTCCGTTCGACTGCACGAGCGGCGTGATGCGGCCCTCGCACATCGGGCCGCCCTCGTGCGGGCAGCGGTTGGCAAGCGCGAAGAATTCGCCGTCGACGTTGAACAGGCCGATCTCGCGTCCCTTCACGTTCACCAGCTTCTTTTCGCCGGGCTTGAGCTCGCCCACGGCGGCGACGACATGGCGGGCCATCAGAGTCTGTACAGCGCCTTGGCGTTCTCGCGGAAGATCGCGGTACGCTGCTTCTCGGTGAGGTTGATCTTGAACGTGTAGCGGGGATCGTCGAAGTCCCAGTGCGGATAGTCGCTGGAGAACACGAGCTTGTCCCAGCCGATCCAGTCGATGATGTCGACGAGGTGCTTCGGATTTTCCGGCTCTTCGATCGGCTGGGTCGCGAACCAGAAATGCTCGCGCAGGTATTCCGACGGCGGGCGCTTCACATGAGGCACTTCCTTGCGCATGCGCTCCCATGCCTTGTCCATCCGCCAGCCGAGCGCCGGCGTCCACGAGAAGCCGCACTCGATCATGCAGACCCGCAACTTCGGGAAGCGCTCGAAGATGCCCTCGAAGATCATGCTGGCGACGATGCCCTGCATGCCGGTCTCGAACGAGTAATGCTCCTGCAGGTAATAGGTCGGCCAGCCGGAACCGGTGGACGGATGGCCGCCCGAAGCGCCGGCCGGATGCAGGCCGATCGGCAGCCCAACGCGTTCGGCGGCTTCGTAGATCGGCCAGTAGCGGCGGCGGCCAAGCGGCTCGGAGGTGCGCGGCGACACAATGATCTGCCGGAACGCCGGGTTCTGCGCGCGCAGCTCGATCTCCCCGACGCAGGTCATCGGATCGTCCTGCGGCACGACGATGCCGGCGCGCAGCCGCGGCTCCGGCCGGATCCATTCCTCGATCTGCCAGTCGTTGACGGCGTGCGAGAGCGCGGCGGCGAATTCCTGATTCTGCTCCTCCATGCCGCCGCGCGCGAGCGCGACCAGCATGCCGATCTCGACGCCGTTCGGATCGAGGTGCTGCTTTTGCATCAGCGGCAGGTCGGAGCCGGGCGGACCGCCCGAAGCCGGATAGGAATCGGCGCGCTGGCCGGCGGCCATCATCCGCGGATGGGTCAACTGGCCGACCAGTCCCTGCCGGACATGGGCGCCGAAGGTGCGGGCATGCTCCACCCAGCGCGCCGGCAGATAAGGCACCAGCGCCGCCGGCGACTTGTGGGTCGGATGGATGTCGCAATCGACGATGGCCAGCCGCTGCTGCGGCTGTAGCGACTTTTCCAGAACGGGTGCGTTCATTGCAGGGCTCCGTCATGGGGGCGCGGATTTCCGGCCAGTGTATCGTCCCCGCGCAGGCGCGGGTAGGTCTCGAGCGCATTCTCGGTCAGCAGCCGGCGCAGGGAATCTTCCGGCAGGCCATCCGGCAGCACCTCCTCGCCGTCGAAGTGCCAGTGCGGATAATCGGTCGAGAACAGGAAAACCCGATCCGAACCAATGTGTTCCATCGTTTTGAGGAACACGCCGGCATCGGCCTTGGGCACGTCGAGCGGCTGGAGCGTGAAGCGGACACGCTCGCGCACGATGTCTGACGGCAGCCGGTCGATCCACGGCACTTCGGCGCGTACGCCGCGCCAGTCCTTGTTGACGCGCCATAGCAGCGTCGGCAGCCAGGTGACGCCCGACTCGGTGCAGACCAGCTTGAGCGAGGGATATTTCTGGAACACGCCTTCGGCGATGAAGCTCACCAGCATGTTCTCGAACGCGGCGCCGTTGGCGACGTAGTCCTCGACCTGATACGAGGTCCAGCCGGAATAGGTCGGAGCGTGACGGAACGTCGAGCCGGCATGAACCGCGACCGGAAGCCGGTGCTTCTCCGCCGCTTCGTAGATCGGCCAATAGGCACGGCCGCCGATGAGGTGGTCCGCCATCACCGGCATCAGCACCTGCACGAAGCGAGGGTCTTTCGCGACGCGCTCGATCTCCTTCGCGGCGAGCGCGGGGCTCTGCAGCGGAACGAGGATCGACGCGCGCAGGCGCGGATCGCGGTCGAGCAGTTCCTTTGCGGTCCAGTCGTTGACGGCGGCGCACAGCGCCGCCGCCATGTCCTCGTTGAACAGCGCGATGGCGCCGTGGAAGACGTTGCAGATCGAATAGCGTGTGCCGAAACCATCGAGCGCATCGCGCTTGAGGGCGGCGAAGTCGGAACCCGGCAGGCCCTGCTCCGGCCGCCAGTCCGGCCGGCACGACAGCGGCGAGTTCGGCGGATAGCTCATCAGCGTGAACGCGGAGCGGTCGATGTGGCGGTTGACGAACTGGTCGCGCCAGTAGTCGTCGAGGTAAGGCAGCAGCGCGCGCGTATCCGGCACCGCCGGATGAATGTCGCAGTCGATCGCGCCGTGGGGAACTTTCATGGGTCAGATTTCTCGACGACGTGCAGCCAGGAAACCGGTCTCTCAGCGATTATCCCGAAGGACGGCCGGTAGCAACCGCGCGGCTTTCTCCTCCCGATGCTTCCATTCGACCGCCCTCCCGGCCGGCCGACGTGCTGCATTCTTTTAACACCCCTGTTAATAAAACGCAATGCGGGGCGGTACCGCCCTGCTTCGCGCATCGCGGACGTGATAGACACGAGCGCCATGGGCAAACCTTCCCCTCAGCCCGCCCGGCGCGGACCGGGACGGCTCCCGATCGGGAGCCCGAAGCTCGACCGCGAGCGGATCGTGGCCTGCGGCCTCGAGCTGGCGCGAAGCATCCCGCTGCAGGACCTTTCCATCGTGCGCGTCGCGCACGAGCTGAAGGTGACCCCGGCGCTTATCCACTATCATGTCGAGGGGCGCGAGGTGCTCACCTCCGCCATCGTGAAGCGCTTCATGCGCGAGATGGTGGAGGCGTGGCCTGCGCCGAGCGGCGAGTGGCAAGCGGACCTCAAGGCCGTCGCCCGCACGATGTACCGGCAGTTCCTCGCCTATCCCGGCATGTCCGCCTTTTTCGCCGTGCGCAATCGTTTCGATGTCTTCACCTCCGCGCTGGAAAAGGACGACGAGCGCGCGCTGTTCGAGTTCCTCGACCTTTACTTCGGTGCATTCCGCGCCGCCGGGCTCGATGCCGAGCGCACCGCTTCCTACGCCATCGTGCTCCTGCAATTCATCCATAGCTCGGCGCATCACACGTCGAGCCGCCACTGGCCGGTCGAGCAGAAGCGGCTGCGCGCCCACCTCGATCGGCTCGAGCACAAGGGCTTCGCCAACATCGGCTTCCTGCGCGACAGTTATCTGCGCGTGACCGGCGACGATGCGTTCGACGCCGGGCTGAGACTGATCGTCGACGGCCTGGCGGCCGAGCCGCGCAACACCTGAAGGCGCCGGACAGATCGGGCGCCGGACGCCAGCCGCCGGTGGAGGCCGCGATCCCTTTCCGCCTGTCACGCGCGGCGCCGGAAGCCGGCTGCCGTCTTCGCGCTCAGCCCTGCTTCTCGATCTTGGCGATCTCGACGTAGTGCTTCCAGTCCTCGACGTTCTTGAGGAAATAGGCCTGCCCCTGCTCGGGCGTGGTCACCCAGGGGTCGGAAGCGAATGCGTTGAGGAACTTCTTCGCGTCGGGACCGCCGATGACCTCACCGACCCACTTGCTGATCTGGTCGACGATCGGCTTCGGCGTGGCGGAGGGCACCATGGCGGCGAAGTAGCCAGTCAGGTCCATCTTCACGCCGAGTTCGTTCATGGTCGGAATGTCGGGATTGGCCTGCAGCCGCTCGGCGGTCGAGACCGCCAGCACGCGCAGGCGGCCTTCGCGCTGCTGCGCCATCGCGAACACGTTGTCGAACAGCCCGTAGTCCACCGCGCCGTTGGCGAGATCGTTGAGCGAGTCCGCCGCCGTCTTGTAGTTGACCTCGATCGCCTCGAGCTTGTTGGTGTCCTTGTAGATGGCGCCCATCACCTTGCCGACCGGGTTGCTGGTGCCGTAGGTCGCCTTCTCCTTCTTCTCCTTCATGGCGGCGGTGACTTCCTGCACCGTCTTCCACGGCTTGCTTGCGTGCACCGTGAACATCGTCGGCTGCCGGTTGATGGTGCCCGCGAGCTGGATCGCCTTGGCGACATCCACGGTCGGATGCTTGAGCACCGCCGCCGCGGCCGCCACGCCGCTCGCGCCGTGGATGAGGATCGTATGGCCGTCCGGCTTCGAGCGCGCGAGATATTCGGTGGCGATATTGCCGAGCGCGCCAGGCTTGTTCTCGACGATGATGGTGCGTCCCATCAGCGGGCGCATCTTCTCCGACATGAAGCGCACGATGACGTCGGCGCCGCTGCCCGCGGGGAAGGCGCAGATGAAATGCACATCCTGGCTCGGATACTGCTGCGCGCGTGCCGGCCGCGCGCCGATGGCGGCCAGCGCCGCCGCCCCCAGTGCTCCGCGCGCGACGTCGCGGCGCGAGAATCGCGACGATTTCGTCTTCATCGACGCTTCCTTCCCTGTGATCGTCTCTGATCGACTCACGGCGGCGCAAGCGCCGCCGTGAGTTTTCCGTACCATCCGGGCCGGGCCTTTTGACCTTCGACCGGAGGCTTTACAGCCAGGCGCAAGCGCGCGTCATTGCGGCTCGATCTTCGCCTTCTTGACGTAATCCTGCCAGGCGTCCTTGTCCTTGGCGAGCTGCGCCTGGCCTTCCTCGATCGTGGTGATCCACGGGTCGCCGCCGAACTTGGCGAGATACTCGCGGGTCTCGTCGGTCGCCTCGATCTCGTTGAACCACTTGTTGAGCTGCTCCTGGATCGGACGCGGCGTGGCGTGCGGCACCATCGCCGCGAACCAGCCGAACAGTTCGATACCGGGCACGCCTTCCTCGGTCATGGTCGGCAGGTTCGGCACTGCTTTCATGCGCTTGCCGGTCGAGACGGCGAGGTTGCGCAGCCGGCCTTCGCGTTCCTGCACCAGCGCGAACACCGGATCGACCATGCCGTAGTCGATGGCGCCGCTCGCGAAGTCGTTGAGCGCGTCGTTCGCCGTGCGGTAGGGCACATCCACCGCCTTGACGCCGGTGGCCAGCTTGTAGAGCTCGCCCATCACCTTGCCGGTGGTGTTCGACTCCATGTAACTCGCCTTTTCGCCTTTCTTGACCATCGCCTCGGTCAGATCCTTCAGGGTCTTGTAGGGGCTGTTGGTGGCGACCGTGACCATGAAGGGCTGCTGGTTGAGCGTTGCGACGACCTGGAGGACCTTGACCGGATCGATTGGCGGCTTCTTGAACAGCCAGTAGTTCGCGGCGGTCGAGGAACCGGCGTGAATATAGACGGTGTAGCCGTCGGGCTTGGAGCGCGCCGTGTATTCGGCGGAGATGTTGCCGGCCGCGCCGGTCTTGTTCTCGACGATGACCGACTTGCCGGCCTTCTGGCGCAGCTTCTCGGCGAAGTAGCGCACCAGCACGTCGGCGCCGCTTCCGGCCGGGAACGCGCAGATGACGTGGATGTCCTGCGACGGATAGGCGTCCGCGGCCGTCGCTCCCCGAGGCAGCAGCGCGACCGCGGCGGCGAGCGCGACCGGCCCGAGAATCCACGAACGCCGTGTGTGTCTGTTCGTCATGCCAATCCTTTCCTTCTCTCTTGATCGATTCCCCAGCCCCGGAACGGCAGAAGTCGAACGCCCAGGCCCACGTCTGCGTTAACCTTGCGGCTTGAGCTTTGCAATGCGCACGTAGTCGCCCCAGTCCTTGATGTCGCGCAGCAGCCGGGCCTGGCCCTCGTCGGGACTCGCCGTCCACGGTACCCCACCGTAATTAATAAGGAATTTTGCGGTGGTGGGGTCCTGGTGGATCTTGGTGAACCAGCCGTTGATCTGGTTCACGATGGGCCGCGGCGTCGCCGCCGGCACCATGACGGCAAACCAGCCGATCAGGTCCATTGGATAGCCCTGCTCGGCCATGGTCGGAATGTCGGGGACCGCGGACAACCGGTCCTTGGAAGCAATGCCGAGGATGCGCAGGCGGCCTTCCCGCGCCTGCGAGAGCGCGAACACCGGGTCCTGGCAGCCGAAATCGACGGCGCCGCTCGCCATGTCGTTGAGCGAATCCTGCGCCATCTTGTAGCCGACATCGACGGTCTTGAGGCCGGCACGCTGCTTGTAGATCGCGCACATCACCGCGCCGCCGTTGGCGGCGAAGGCATAGGTGCCCTTCTCGCCCTTCTGCTTGAGATAGGCGGTCAGCTCATCGACGTTCTTCCACGGCTTGTCCTTGTCCACCACCAGCATGAATGCCTGCCGGTTGATCGTCGCGGCGACCTGGATCTGCTTCGTCGCATCGACCTTGTTGTTGCGGATGAGATGATAGTTCGAAGCGAGCGTGTTGCCGGCATGGATGAAGATCGTGTAGCCGTCAGGCTTCGCCTTGGCGACGTATTCGGTCGCGATGTTGCCGCCCGCGCCGGACTTGTTCTCGACGATGATGTTGCGCCCGGCGATCGGCCGCAGATGCTCGGCGAAGAACCGCACCAGCACGTCGGCGCCGCTGCCCGGCGGGAACGCACTGACGACATGGATGTCCTTGCTCGGATAAGGCTTCGGCGGCGCGGCGACGGCAAGGCCGCTTGCCGCGGGCAGCAGCCCAAGGGCCAGGACCGTCACGGTCAGATTACGCATCGTCATTCCCCCATTCCTCGATCGAGAATCCTATTGCGGCTCGATCCCGGCGATCTTCACGTATTCCGCCCAGTTTTTGTAGTCTTTCAGGAAGAAGGCGCGCGCTTCTTCCGGCGACGTGGTCCATACATCGTTACCCGTGGCGCGAAAGAACGCCCGCGCCTCCCCGGTAGACACGATCTCCGACATCGCCGCGTTGAGCTCCGTGATGATCGGCTTGGGCGTTCCGGCCGGTGCAAAGGCCGCCCACCAGCTCATCAGATCGATCTTGTGGCCGCCGGCCTCGCGCATCGTCGGATAATCGGGAATGGCCTGCGACCGCTCCGCGGTCGTGATCGCGAGAACGCGGAAGCGGCCGGCGTTCGCCATGCCGATGCCGGAAGCACTATCGACAAATCCGAAATCGATGGTGCCGCTGTTGAGATCGTTGACCCAGTCCGCCGAGGTTCGGTACTGAACCTCCACCGCCTTGGACCCGATATCCTGCTTGTAGATGGCGCCCAGCACCCGCGCGGTGGGAAACGCCGTGCCGTAGCTCGCCTTGTCGCCCTTGGCGCGCATCGCCGCCGTCAGATCGGCCAGCGTCCTGTAGGGCGAATTGACACCGACGACCATCAGGATCGGCGCGCGCGCAAGCGTCGCGATCGTCTCGAGCCTGGTCACGTCGATCGTCATGTTCTTGAACAGATAGGGGCCGGCGACGAGCGCGCTGCCACCGGTGATATAGATCGTGTAGCCGTCCGGCCGGGCACGGGCGACGTATTCGGTCGCGATGTTGCCGACCGCCCCGGGCTTGTTCTCGACCAGGAAAGGCTTGCCGGACCGGCGCTGGAGCCTCTCCGCCATGAAGCGCGCCGTGATGTCGGGACCGCTTCCGGGGGCGAAGCCGACGATCACGTGCACGTCCTGCGCCGGATAGGCTGGCGTCTGCGCCTGCGCCGGCAGGCCCAGGAGACCGCACGAGAAGGCCGCCACCGCGGCATGAACGGCCGCCCGAAAACCACCGGCAAAAATCCCCATCGCGCTCATCCCTGCGGCTCGAGCTTCGCGAGCTTCAGGTAATCCTTCCAGTCCACCATCTCCTGGTGAAGCTGCGCCTGGGCCTGTGCGGGCGTCATCAGATAGGGATCGCTGGCGAAATTATTGAGGAATTTTTTGGTCTCCTCGCTCGAGGTGATCTGATTGAACCAGGCATTCAACTGGTCGATCACCGGCTTCGGCGTCTTCGCCGGGGCCATCGCCGCCCACCAAAGATCGAGCTTCATCGGCACGCCCTGCTCGTTCATGGTTGGCAGGTCGGGCGCCGAGGCGAGCCGCGCAGCGGTGCTGACGCCCAGCACGCGCATCTTGCCCTGGCGGTGCTGCGAGGTGGCGAACACCGGCTCCATCAAGGCGTAATCGACCGACCCGCTCATCATGTCGTTGGAGATGTCGGACGACGTCTTGTAGTTGACGTCGACGGCCGCGAGCCCCGCCTTCTCCTTGTAGATCGCGCCCATGACGATGCTCGGCGGCGCCGATGTGGCATAGGTCGCCTTGTCGCCTTTCTCCTTCATCGCCGCGGTCAGTTCGGCGACGGTCTTCCAGGGCTTCTTCGCGTCCACCACCAGCATGAACGCCTGCTTGTTGATGCCGGCGAACACCTGGAACTCATCGACGCTCGCGACCGGCGTCTTCTTGTAGAGATACATGTTGGCGGCAAGCCCGGTGCCGCCATGGACGAGCAGGGTGAGGCCGTCCGGCTTCGCCTTGGCGACGTATTCGATGGCGATGTTGGCGCCCGCGCCCGGGCGGTTCTCGACCAGCACGGTGCGGCCGGAAAGCCGCTTGAGCGCCTCGCCGTAGTGCCGCACGATCGCATCGGCCCCGGACCCCGCGGGAAAGCCGCAGATCAGGTGGATGTCGCCGGCCGGATAGGACTGCGCGAAAGCCTTGCGTCGCGCGCCGGCAACACCGAGCACCAGCGCTCCGGCGGTCAAGCGGAGCATCTCGCGTCGTTGCATCGTGCTCTCCTTCCTTCTTTCCGATACCGGCGGCAGCAGTCGCGCGGCGCATGGGGCCTTCGGCCTTGCGCCGGCCGGGCGCTCAACCCTGCGGCACGATCTTGGCGATGCGCGCGTAGTCGCCCCAGTCGCGGACGTCCTTGATGAGGCGCGCCTGCGCTTCCTCGGGGCTCGCGACCCAGGGATCCCCGCCGAACTTGTTCAGGAACTCCCGCGCCTCCGGCGTGGCGATGACCTGGCGGAACCAGCCGTTGATCCGCTCGACGACCGGCTTGGGTGTCGCCGCCGGCACCATGGCGGAGAACCAGCCCATCAGGTCCATCGGAATGCCGACCTCCGTCATCGTCGGCAGATCGGGCACCGCCGACATGCGCTCGGCGGTCGAGACCGCGAGCATGCGCACCCGACCCTCGCGCGCCTGCGACATCGAGAAAACGGGATCGTACATGCCGTAATCGATCGCGCCGCTCATCAGGTCGTTGAGCGAATCCACGCCGACGCGGAAGATCACCTCGACGGCCTTGACGCCGGTCTTCTGCTTGTAGATCTCGCCCATCACCGTGCCGCTGGAGGACGACGTGGCGTAGGTCGCCTTGTCGCCCTTCTCCTTCAGCGCCGCCGTCGCGTCGGCGACGCTCTTCCACGGCTTCTTCGCATCGACCACCATCATGAACGGCTGGCGGTTGATCGTCGCCGCCACGGTGATGTCCTTTGCGGCATCGACCGGCGGCTTCTTGAACAGGTACATGTTCGCCGCCATCGCGCTCGCGGCATGCACGAAGATCGTGTAGCCGTCCGGCTTCGAGCGCATGACGTATTCGGCGGCGACGTTGCCCGCCGCGCCGAACCGGTTCTCGACGATGATGTTCCGGCCCGTCAGCGGACGGACCTTCTCCGCCACGAAGCGCACGATTGTGTCCGAGCCGCTGCCGGCCGGAAATGCGCAGACGAAATGGATATCCTGCGACGGATATTGTTGCGCCTGCACCGCCGGCAGTCCTAGACCGAGAACCGCCGCCGGGACGGCCAGACACCACAGCAAAAGCCTCATTGCCCTGCTCCAGCTTCGATGGACCGCCGAATGCTAGCCTTGCGGTTCGATATTGGCGAGCTTCACGTACTCGCGCCAGCGCTCGATGTCCTTGATGAAATAGGCCTGCCCCTCGTCGGGGGTCGACACCCACGGATCGCTCGCCGCGACATCGGCAAGGAACTTCTTGGTTTCCGGGCTGGCCACGACCTGGCTGAACCATTTGTTGAGCTGATCGACGATCGGCCGCGGCGTCGCCGCCGGCACGAGGGCTGCCCACCAGCTCCGCACGTCCATCGGATAGCCCTGCTCGGTGAGCGTGGGCAGGTCCGGCACCGACTGCATGCGCGTGCTGGCGCCGACGCCGAGAATCTTGAGCCGGCCGGCGCGCTGGTTGGCCATCGCCGCGACATTGTCGATCATGACGTAATCGAGATTGCCCGACCCGAGATCGTTGAAGAAGTCGGCGGCGGTCTTGTAGCCGATCTCGGTCGCGTCGAGCCCGGCCGCCTTCTTGTAGAACGCCCCGAGCACCCGGCCCGTCGGGTTGGTGTAGCCGTAGCTCACCTTGTCGCCCTTCTTCTTCATCGCGGCGGTGAGCTCCTTGGCGTCCTTCCACGGCGCGTCGGCACGCACGCCGAGCATCATGGTAGCGTTGTTGATCGTGGCGACGATCTGCAACTGCTTCGCCGCATCAACCGTGGGATTCTTGAACAGGTGCATGTTGGCAGCGACGCTGTTCGCGCCGGTGACGTAGATCGTGTGGCCGTCCGGCTTCGAGCGCGCGACATATTCCGTCGCGATATTGCCGATCGCGCCCGGACGGTTCTCGACGATGACCGCGCGGTTGAACAGCGGGCGCATCTTCTCGGAGAAATAGCGCACGATGATGTCGGCGCCGCTGCCCGCGGCGAAACCGCAGATGAAGTGCACGTCCTGCGTCGGATAGGCCTGCGCGAGCGCCGGCGCGGCAAGCAGGCTTGCGGCGGGAAGCGCCGCAACGGCCGCGGTCGATTGCAACAGCTTGCGCCGGGAAATCTCAAACGATGGCTTGGTCACAGAACGTCTCCTCTTGCTTTACGGTGGCGCGCGGTCGTCGCTGGGCCGCGCGCGCTTATTTCGGGTATTGCGCATTTCAGGTATTGCGAGCCTGCCTTGAGTCTTGCAAGCCCTTCCGCGACGCGGCGGCGGTGCGCCGCGCCGCGGGATTGTCGAAGCGGCGGGCGCCGCCGGATCAGCCGACCGGCTTGATCTTGGCGAGCTTCACATAGTCCGCCCAGTCCTTGATGTCCTTGAGGAGCCGCGCCTGCGCCACGTCGACCGGCTCGGACAGCGGGTCGCCGCCGAACTGCGCGAGGAACTTGCGGGTATCCTCCTGCTTGCCGACCTCCTCGAACCACTTGTTGAGCTGCTCGACCACCGGCCGCGGCGTGCCCTGCGGCACCATCGCCGCCCACCAGCCCGTGACGTCCATCGGGACGCCCTGCTCGGCCATGGTCTTGAGGTCGCCGGTCGCCTTGAGCCGCTCGCCGCTCGAGATGCCGAGGATGCGCCAGTCGCCCTTGGCCTGCATGCTGAGCGCCTGCACCGGATCGGTGGAGCCGAAGTCCAGCGCACCGCTCGCGATGTCGTTGACCATGTCGGCGCCGGTCTTGTAATCGACCTCGACCGCCTTGATGCCGGTGCGGCTGCGATAGATTTCCGCGACGACGGTCGACGTCGGGTTGGCGGTGCCGTAGCTCGCCTTCTCGCCCTTCTCCAGCATCGCCTTGGTCAGATCGGCGAGGGTTTTGTGCGGCGAGTTCTGGTGCACGAAGATCATATAGGGCTGCCGGTTGATCGTGCCGGCGATCTGGATCTGCTTGGCGACATCGACCGGCGGCTTCTTGATCAGGCTCATGCTGCCGGCGACGCCGCTGCCGGCGTGCACCAGCACGGTGTAGCCGTCCGGCTTGGCGCGCGCGACATATTCGAGCGCGATATGACCGCCCGCGCCGATCTTGTTCTCGACGATAACGGTCCTGCCGGTGAGCGGACGCACTTTCTCTGCGTAATACCGCACGATGACGTCGGCGCCGGAGCCCGGCGGGAAGGCGCAGATGAAGTGGATGTCCTGGGTCGGATATTGCTGCGCGCCCGCGCCTGTCGGCGCGAGGGCGAATGCGGCCGCAAGCGCCAGGGGTGCCGCCAGCCGGGAGAGCAACGATGTGGTTCTCATGGAAGTTTCCTCTGCATTTGACAGCTTGTTAAGTCACAGCTTCATTGCAGCACCCGGCGATGCATCGTTGCCACCGCCGGCGGTCGTC
>Ga0182735_1002165_pt1 | contig 12212 bp, 10 predicted proteins | sample eDN5th30CKraftMG_FD_128524 | JGI IMG/M metagenome (GOLD analysis project Ga0182735, IMG submission 128524) | Enriched Miracle-Growth compost microbial communities from Emeryville, California, USA - eDNA 5th pass 30_C Kraft MG (version 2) (version 2) ... | reverse complement strand
CTCGCGGCGCGACCGGAACCGAGCGGCTCACCGTCCTGGAGCAGGCCGCGTCCTGGCCCGATCGCGACCGGCTCCGCTACACCGGCGACGCCGGCGGCCTGGTCGAGCTGATCGCGACACTCGCCGCGCACCTCGACGGCGTCCGGCTGCTGCCGGCAACGCTGGATGCCGACCTCGACGAGCTCGGTCGTATCGTGCTGCCCGCGCTGCGCGGCCGCATCGGGTTCCGCTCGCCGCTGGCCGGCGACAGCCTGCGCCGCACGCTCGGCCTGTCCTGCCGCGCCAACCGCTACGCCACCGCATCCGCCCCCGCTGAGAAGGAGATCGCATGACCACCGCAGAGAGCACCCCGGCACGTCGCATCCAATTCGGCGTGTTCTTCCAGGGCGTCAACTTCGGCACCATCTGGTCGAGCGACCGCAGCGGGTCGCAGCACGAGTTCGACTCGTTCCGGCGCGTCGCGCAGACCGCCGAGCGCGGCCTGTTCTCCGCGTTCTTCCTCGGCGAGGGGCTGCGGCTGCGCGAGCACTTCGGCAAGATCCACGACCTCGACATCGCCGGCCGTCCCGACGCGCAGACCCAGCTGGCCGCCCTGGCCGCCGTCACCGAGCACATCGGCCTCGTGGCGACCCAGAACACGACGTACAACGACCCGTACGACCTCGCCCGGCGTCTCGCGTCGCTCGACCTGCTCAGCGACGGCCGTGCCGGATGGAACGTCGTCACCACCGACAATGCGTGGACCGGCGAGAACTTCCGCCGCGGCGGCTACCTCGACCACGCCGACCGGTATCGCCGGGCGGCCCAGTTCGTCGAGGCTGCGCAGCGGCTGTGGGATGCCGGTGCCACCGGCGCCGAGGTGACCGTCGACGACGACCTCGTGTCCTTCACCGGTCCCGCACCGCTGCCGCCCAGCGCTCAGGGGCGGCCGATCATCTTCCAGGCCGGCGACTCCGACGAGGGACGCGAGTTCGCCGCCGCGACGGCCGATGTGATCTTCTCCGGGCACCCGCAGCTCGACGACGCGATCTCGTTCGCCGCGGACGTGCGCCGCCGTCTGCCCGGCCACGGCCGCAGCGCGGCCGACCTCAAGTTCTTCCCGGGGCAGCAGTTCATCCTCGCCGACACCGACACGGAGGCGCGCGAGAAGGCCGAGTGGGTCACGCACGCCCAGGTCACGCCGCAGACCGCCCTGCGGTTCCTGGAGCCGATCTGGGGGCGCGACCTCTCCGAGTTCGACGCCGAGGGCCCGCTGCCCGATATCGACCCCGTGGTCGACGAGGTCGACGGCCAGCGCGGCGCGGCCTTCCAGGGCCGCCGGGCGATCGAGACGGCTCGGCAGTGGCGCGAGCTCGCGGCGGAGAAGAAACTGTCCATCCGCGAGTTCGTCATCCACCAGTCGTCGCGCCGCTCGATCGTCGGAGGCTTCTCCAGCGTCGCCGATCTGCTGGTGCGGTACGTGGACTCGGGGGCCGTGGACGGGTTCAACGTCTCGCCGTACCTCGTGCCGGAGGGACTCGACGACATCGTCGACGGGCTCATCCCCGAGCTGCAGGAGCGCGGGATCTATCCGACGGAGTACCCCGGGCAGAGCCTCCGAGAGAACCTCGGACTGCCGCCGGTCGCGGGCAGCGCCGAGCTCGCGGCGTGAGCTTCGAGGTGTTCGAGGCGCTCACGATCGAGCAGCTGCGGGCGGTCGGCTCGTCGAAGTGGGTGACCTACCCCGACGCGATCGGCGCCTTCATCGCGGAGAGCGACTTCGGCACGGCGCCGGCGGTGCAGCAGGCCGTCCGATCGCGCGTCGAGACGGCATCCCTCGGCTATTCGACCAAAGCGGAGAAGGATGCCGTCGGCACCGCCTTCGCGCGCTGGGCCGCCGATCGGTTCGACTGGCACGTCGATCCCGCACAGGTCGGCGTGCTGCCCGAGGTGCTGACCTCGCTCGAACTGACGCTCGAGCACTTCTCGCGGCCGGACTCGGCCGTGGTGCTGCCGACGCCGGCGTACATGCCGTTCTTCACGGTGCTGCGCGACCATCGGCGTGAGGTGATCGAGACGCCGCTGGTGCGGCAGGGCGCCGGCTGGGGTTTCGACTACGACGCGATCGAGGCGGCGTTCGCAGCCGGGGCCGGCCTGCTCGTGCTGGTGAACCCGGCGAACCCGACCGGCACCGCGTTCACGCGCGAGCAGCTGCTGCCGCTCGTCGACATCGTCGACCGGCACGGCGGAAAGGTGTGGGCCGACGAGATCCACGCCCCGCTGCTGTTCGACGGGCGGCGGCATGTGCCGTATGCCTCGCTCTCCGAGACGGCGGCGCTGCACACGGTAACGGCGACGTCGGCGTCGAAGGGGTGGAACATCGCGGGGCTGAAGTGCTCGCAGATGATCCTGACGAACCCGGACGATCTGAAGGCCTGGAGGCACGTCAGCCGCTGGCCGTCGCATACGACCGGATACCTCGGTGTCTTCGCGACGATCGCCGCGTATGACGAGGGGCGCGACTGGCTCGACGAGCTGACCGTGCACCTGCAGGGGCACCGTGACCGGCTGGCGGGGCTCGTCGCCGAGCACCTGCCGGATGCCGGGTTCATCGCGCCGCAGGCGACGTACCTGGCCTGGCTCGACCTGCGGGCCTACGGGGTGACCGAGAACCTGCAGGCGTTCCTGCTGCGCGAGGCACGCGTCGCCGGCACGGACGGCCGGCTGTGCGGACGGGACCACCGGGGCTGGTTCCGCGTCAACTTCGCGACGCCCGCGCCGATCCTCGACGAGCTCGTCCGCCGCATCGCCGCCGCGCTGCCCGCCCCTTCTGCGCCCTGAGCCCCCGGTCCCCAGACCCCCTCCGGCCCCCGAGCACGTCGAGGGGCTCACGCACCGTCAGAACACGCCGGCGGAGAGGTAGCGCTCGCCCGTGTCGGGCAGCACGGCGACGATCGTCTTGCCGGCGTTCTCGGGACGCAGGGCGAGCCGTGTCGCGACGTGCACCGTTGCCCCGGCCGACGGCCCGACGAACAGTCCCTCCTCACGCAGCAGCGCCCGCGCCGTCGCGTACGCCTCCTCGGCCTCGACCTGCAGCACCTCGTCGGCGATCGTGACGTCATAGTTCGGGGGAAGCCGGTCCTCCTCGATGTCGAGCACCTTGTGCACTCCGTCGATCTCCGCGGGATACACGTTCTCCTCGGTCGGCAGCGACGCATCCCCGGGCTCGGCGATCACGACGCGGATGTCGGCGCGCTGTTCCTTGAGGAACCGGCCGGCCCCCGTCACCGTGCCGCCGGTGCCGACACCGGCGACGAGGATGTCGATCTGCCCGCCGGTGTCACGCCACAGCTCGGGCCCGGTCGTCTCGTAGTGCGCCTGCGGGTTGGCCGGGTTGCCCAGCTGGTTCGCGATGAACGCGTCGGGGTTCTCGGCCTCGACCTGCTCGAACAGCTGCGCCAGCGCGTCGGGGTCGAGGAACAGGCTGTTCGGGATCGGGATCAGCTCCGCGCCCAGCGCCTCGAGGATTCGGCGCTTGTCGGGGCTCGTGTTGTCGCCGAGGTAGAACTTGGTGCGGTAGCCGCGGCTGGCCGCGATGGCGGCGAGTGCGATCCCCGTGTTGCCGCTGGTGATGTCCACGACAGTGCGACCGGGTGCGAGCAGCCCTTGCTCCTCACCGTCGCGGATGATCGCCCAGGCGATGCGGTCCTTCACGCTGCCGACCGGGTTGACGAACTCGACCTTCCCGAGCACGCGCGCGCCGAGTTCGCGCTTCGCCGCGTAGCGGCCGAGCTCGAGCAGCGGTGTGCCGCCGATGAGGTCCGTGATGTCGTGGGCGATGGCCCGCGCGCGGGCGGTATCGACATCGGTGGTGATGGTCGTCATGTCGTGCTCCCTTGGCGTGAGGTCACAGCGGTCCGGCTGTGCGGCGTGGGGCCACGATAGGAACCCCACCCGCACACCGACAGCGATGTGACGGCGGATGACGGCGCGTTGTGGTTTCTTACGACACCCCCTCAGCACGGGTGTGACGCGGTCCTAGCGTGGGCGGCCGGAGAGCGGTCTCGCTCCCCTCCCCTTTCCTCACCAGGAGACGACGGCCATGACCGACACACCCGCAGACAGCGACGGCACACCCGCCGACAAGGCATCCAGCGCAGACCCGGCATCCACCCCCGCGGCATCCACGCCGGCGGCGACCCCCGCCACCCCGGCGGCGACCCCCGCGGCAGACGCGCCCGTCGGCGAGTTCCTCCCGAGCGGCGCCCGCATCGACGATGCGGCCGACGACGCCGACGCGAAGAAGGGCGTCTCGCGCCGCAGCCTCATCACCGGCATCGGCGTGGGCGCGGCCGTCGTCGCGGCCGGCGGCTTCGGCACCTGGTGGTTCCTGAAGAGCCAGTCCGCGCCGACCGCGACGGCGAACGGCCTCGTCGTCACCAACTCCTGGGCCGATCGCGAGCTCGCACTGACCTCGCCCAGCGGCGTGTGCGAGGCGCCGCTGATCATCGCCTATGAGAAGGGCTTCTTCGCGGATGCCGGACTCAACGTCACACTGAAGAAGACCGGCGACGGCGAGAACGTCACCGAAGCCGTCGGCTCGGGCAAGTACGTCGCCTCCAACGGCATCTTCTTCAACTACCTCGGCCCGATCTACAACGGCACCCCGGTCAAGCTCAGCGGCGGCCTGCACCACGGCTGTCTCGACCTGTACACGACCACGGCCGGCGCCGTCGCGACCGTCGCCGACCTGAAGGGGAAGAAGATCGGCGTCAGCAGCCTGCAGGGCTCGGCGACCAACTTCTTCTCGCTCGACCTGCTGGACGCCGGGATCAACTCGAGCCCGGAGGCCGGGGAGGTCGAGTGGGTCGTCATCGAGCAGCCGCTGCTGCCCGAGGCGCTCAAGGACGGGCGAGTGGATGCCATCGCCACGGCCGGCGGATACCTGCCGATCATCGAGGCGGTCGAATCGGGCTGGGCCAAGGTGCTCTCGAACAACCAGTCGATCAGCGCCAACGCCGACCAGCCCTGCTGCGCCGTGGTGCTCAACAGCACGTTCGTCACCGAAGACCCGGTGACGGCGGCCAAGCTCGTCACGGCCTGGGCGAAGGGCTCCCGCTGGGCGGGCGCGAACCTGGAGGAGGTCGCCCGCATCGAGTCGGAGAAGGAGTACGTGGCCGGCACCCCGGAGGAGATCATCCCGGTGCTGCAGACCCTCACGTTCGACCCGTCGCCGAAGAACCTGCACCAGGTGCTGCAGCCGGGCATCGAGAAGTACATCAAGACGGGGTTCCTCCCCGCCGACACCGACGCCAAGGCCCTCGCCGACAAGGCGTTCGTCGATCTCGGTCTGAACTTCTGAGGCTGCGATGACCACGACACTGGAGGCCCCCGCGCTCGCGCGGCGCGGGGACACCCCGACCGACGGCACGGTGGAGGGCCGCGCGCGCATCCACGCGGCCCTGCAGAAGGTGATCCATCCCGCCCGCATCAACCCGGCGGTCGCGGCGGCCGGCATCCTGTCGTGGGTCGTCTTCGCGCTGGTGTGCGCCTTCGTGCCGGACAGTCCGCTGCTGCCCGAACGGGATGCCGGTTTCGTCGAGGCCGCGAACCCGTTCACGATCGTCGCGGCGCTGGCCGTCGCGGCGGCGTGGGGTGTTCTGTGGGTCGTCGCCGGCTCCGCCAGTCGCCCCGGCGTCGCGGGCCGCATCGGCGCGTGGGCGCACGCGCGGGTGGCGCACGGATCGGCGTGGCTGCTCGGCTCGGGTCTGTGGCTGCTGTTCTGGGTGCTCACCACCGCGAAGTCCGCGATCTTCGCGCCGCCGTATCTCGTGGCCCCGCAGGAGATCCTCGACCGGCTGTGGGACTCGCGCGCGCTGCTGGCCGAGAGCCTGGGCAACTCGCTGTCGCTGCTGGCGGTGGGCTTCGGTGTCGGGCTGGTCGCCGGACTGGTCACCGGTGTCACGATCGGCTGGTTCCAGACCGCGAACTACTGGGTGCACCCGATCCTCGTGTTCATCGGGCCGGTGCCGGCACTGGCCTGGGTGCCGATCGTGTTCGTGCTGTTCCCGACCTCGTACTCGGGTGCGGTGTTCATGATCGCGCTGAGCGTCTGGTTCCCGATCACGGTGCTGACACGTGCCGGCATCCTGAGCGTGCCGCGATCGTACTTCGATGTCGCGCAGACGCTTGGCGCGAAGGGCTGGTTCCTCGTGCTGCGGGTGAGCCTGCCGGCCGCGCTGCCGAGCATCTTCACCGGCGCGTTCATGGCGCTCGGCTCGTCGTTCGTGACCCTCACCGTGGCGGAGAACTTCGGCGTCAACTCGGGCCTGGGCTGGTACCTCAACTGGAAGAAGAGCTGGGGCGACTTCCCCGGCGTGTATTCGGGCATCGTCGTGCTGGTCGTCGTCTGCGGCATCCTCCTGACGCTGCTGTTCACGCTGCGCAACTACGTGTTGCGCTGGGAGAAGGAGCTGACCCGATGGTGAGCACGACCGTGCCGCAGAACGCACCCACGACACCGGAGGTGCAGACGGCGGGCGCCGCGATCGACATCGTCGGCGCGACGCAGGCGTTCCGCAGCGGCGGCAAGGACCTGCTCGTCCTCGACGACGTCTCGATCTCGGCGGCGCCCGGCGAGTTCATCGCCCTGGTCGGCCCCAGCGGCAGCGGAAAGTCGACGCTGCTGCGCCTGCTGGCGGGGCTGGATGCGCCGCTGTTCGGCAAGATCTACGTCGACGGCAAGGCGGTGACGGGGCCGGATCCCCGTCGCGCTCTCGTCTTCCAGGACCCGACGCTGCTGCCCTGGCGCACCGTCCGGCAGAACGTGGCCGTCGGACCGCAGGCACGCGGCATCCTGAACCAGTCGGGTGACCGGATCGACGACGCGCTCTCGCTCGTGCATCTCACCGAGTTCGCCGACGCGTGGCCGTCGCAGCTGTCCGGCGGCATGGCGCAGCGCACCGCGCTGGCCCGCGCGCTGGTCAACGAACCGTCGGTGCTGCTGCTGGACGAGCCGCTCGGCAAGCTCGACGCGCTGACGCGCCGCGTGCTGCAGGGTGAGCTGCTCTCGCTGTGGGAGCAGCGCCGCTACACCGCGGTGCTCGTCACCCACGATGTGAGCGAGGCGCTCCTGCTGGCTGACCGCATCGTGGTCTTCTCGCCGCGCCCGGCGCGGGTGCGCGACGTGATCGAGGTCGGCCTGGACCGGCCGCGTGACCAGTCGTCGGCCGAGTTCATCCGACTGCGGGAGGAGATCCTCTCGTTGCTGGATGCCGATCTCGCCGCAGCCGCATCGGGTCACGACGACGACTCGGTCACCCCCCTCGACACCCTCACCGCCCTCGACACCGAAGAGACCTCACCATGACCCGACCCCTCCTCCTCAGGATCGGCGCCGTTGCCGCGGCGACCGCCGTCGCCAGCGCGGCCCTCGTGCTGGGCGGCGCCGCCGCGGCTCTGGCGCACGTCGGGGTGAGCTCCACCAGCAGCACCCCCGGCGAGCGCGCGACGCTGACCTTCCGGGTGCCCACCGAGTCCGACTCGGCGAGCACCGTGGGCCTCGACATCCACCTGCCCGAAGACACCCCGTTCGCCTCGGTGCGCGTCAAGCCGGTCGCCGGGTGGACCGTCGAGCTCGTCGAGACCGACCTGCCCGAGCCCCTCACCGACGCGCACGGCAACACCGTCACCAGCGCCGTGACCGAAATCGTGTGGACGGCCACCGACGGCGGTCTCGGCCCTGACCAGTACGGCGAGTTCGAGGTGTCGGTCAGTCCCCTTCCGGATGCCGGGACCCTCTACTTCCCGACCGTGCAGACCTACTCCGACGGCGCCGAGGTCGGGTGGGTGCAGCAGACCGAGGAGGGTGCCGACGAGCCGGAGCACCCGGCCCCGAGTCTGGCCGTCGGCCAGGCGAGCGACGGCGAGCTTGCCGCGAGCACCTCGTCGTCGAACACGGAGGACCACGGCGCCCAGGTGACGGCGGCATCCGAGTCGTCCGACACGTCGGCGCTCGGTGTGTGGTCGCTGGCGTTCTCGATCGGCGCGTTTGCGGTCGCCCTCGTGGCGGCGGGTCTCGGCGGGCGGGCGCTGGCACGCGCGCATCGATGACGTCGGCCGCGCGCGCCCGGGCACGCGCACACGGTTCGCACGAGGGGCGTCCCCGAACGCGACGCGCGCGCGTCCGGGGACGCTCGGGGGCGCGTCTCCGCCGCAGTGCGGCGCTCATCGCGATCGGCCTGGCCCTGGCGCCGCTGATCACCGTGCTCGCGCCGGCCGTGCCGGCCGAGGCGCACGCCGTGGTGGTCTCGACGATGCCGGCCAACGGTGAGCAGACCGATGCGCGGCCGGATGCCGTGCGCGTCGTGTTCGACGAGCCCGTCACGTTCCCGGCGACCGCGGCGGGGCCGGGGGATGCCGCGACGGTCATCGACGCCGAGGGCGAACCGATCGACGCGGGCGCTCCGGTGCTCGATGAGGCCCGGACGACGCTGACGATCCCGTTGCCGGCCGACCTGCCGAAGGGCACGTACATCGCGAGCTGGCGGGTGGTGTCGGCCGACACGCATCCGGTCGGCGGGTCGATCGAGTTCGGATATGGCGTGCCGGTGAGCGTGCTCGCGGGCATCGACGTGCAGGCTGCGCCGGAGCCGAGCGCCGCACTGACCCTCGCCGTCGGCGTGGTGAAGGGACTGCTGTATCTGGGCCTGGTCCTGGCTCTCGGACTGCTGCCGGCGGCGCTGGTGCTGGGCGTGGGCGTGGGAGCCGCCGTCGCGCCCGGTGTGGGGCCCGGCGTGGGGCCCGCCCTTGTGCCGGGTGCGGACGGGCGCGAGCGCGCGCTCGTGCGTCGAACGTCCCTGGTCGGTGTGGCGATCGCGATCGGAGCCTCGCTGGCCCAGGTGGTCGTACAGTTCCTCTGGGTGGTGTCGGCCGGTGCCGGCACCGAACTGTCGTCGGCCTGGCCCGCCTTCGGCGCGTTCGCTGCCTCGTCGTACGGCACCGCCGTGGCGATCCGCGTGGGCGCGCTGGCGGCGATCGCGCTCCTGCTGCGCGGCCGACCCGACGCCGGCTCGTTCGGACCCACCCGACTGTGGGCCCTGCTCGCCCTGGCGATCGTCGTGCTGGCGACGGTCGCGCAGAACGGCCACGGCGGCGCGGGGTCGGGCTGGCTGTTCGCCTCGACGGTCCTGCACGCGGCCGGCGCGATCGCGTGGCTGGGCGGGCTGGCACTGCTGGGCTGGCTGCTGCTGCGCCGCCGCCTGTCCGCGGAACGACTGAACAGGATGCCGGTCTGGTCGCTGTATGCCGGCATCGCGGTCGCCGCCCTCGCGGCATCCGGGCTCGTCCAGGCCGTCGTCGGGGTGGCCTACCCGGAGGCGCTGATCAGCACCGGCTACGGGCTGATCCTCATCGTCAAGCTGCTGCTCGTGACCGTGGCGATCGCACTCGGCGTGCTCGGATACACGTGGACGCGGCGGCAGCTGCGCGCGGCGGTCGCCGGCACCGAGGAGGGCAGACCCGCCCCGGGGCAGACGGCCGCGCTGCGCTCGCGCGTGCGGGTGGAGGCCGCGCTCGGCGCCGTCATCGTCCTCCTCTCCGGGGTACTGTCGTCGATCACGCCGGCGGCCGACGACTACGCGCCCATCGCGAGCGCGACCACCGACATCGGTCCGTATGCGGTCACCGTCGAGATCGCACCGGTACGGCTCGGACCGCAGTCGCTGCGCGTCACCGTGCTGCCGCCGGAGGAGAACTCCGCCCAGCCGCAGGAGCTCGAGGTCTCCCTCCGCCAGGTGGATGGTGCGGTGCAGGGTCTCGAGGTCGACTTCCCGTACCGCATCCCGGGCGCACTGCACCCGGGTGAGGCGACGCCGACGACCTTCGTCAGCTCGGCCGTGAATGTCCCTGCGACCGGTTCCTGGGTGGCGAGCATCGCGATCGTGGTGGACGCGCTCGATCAGTACGCCGGCAGCATCACCTACACGGTGCGGTAGCGTCCCGGGTCGGGGCCCTCACTCGCGACCGGACGAGACCCACGCCGGGTCGAACGACCGGTGGCCCTCGACTCGCGCGGCGAGCGCGTCGAGGCGGTCGAGCCGACCGGCATCCAACGTCACCTCGATCGCGGCGAGGTTCTCGTCGACGCGATCGGTGAACCGGGTGCCCGGGATCGGCACGACCGGCAGGCCGAGCGCCTCGCCCTTCGCGTAGAGCCAGGCGAGGGCGATCTGCGCGGGCGTCGCGCCGGCCTCGGCGGCGACGGCGCGGACCTCCTCGAGCACGGGCGCGTTCGCGCGCAGCGCGTGCGGCGAGAACCGGGGGAACTTCGGCCGCCCGTCGGCGGGCGTGACCGCGGATGCGTCGTACGCGCCGGTGAGCCACTGGCGCGAGAGCGGGGAGTAGGGCACGAACCCGATGCCGAGCTCGCGCGCGGCGGGGATGACCTGCGCCTCGACGTCGCGGCTGACGATGCTCCATTCGGTCTGCACCGCTGCGATCGGGTGCACCGTCGTCGCGCGCCGCAGCTCGTCGCCGGTCGCCTCGGAAAGTCCGATGTGACGCACCTTCCCGGCGGCGACGAGCTCGGCCAGTGCGCCGACCGAGTCTTCGATCGGCACCTGCGGGTCGACGCGGTGCAGGTAGTAGAGGTCGACCACGTCGGTGCCCAGGCGCTGCAGGCTCAGGTCGATCTGCTCGTGGATGTGGGCGCGATCGCCGCGCGGACCGCGCTTGCCGATCTCGCCGCCCGGGGAGATCCCCACCTTCGTGGCCAGCTGGATCTCATCGCGGCGCGTGGCGAGCAGTCGCGAGATGATGCGCTCGCTGCGCCCCTCGCCGTAGATGTTCGCCGTGTCGACGAACGTGATGCCCGCGTCGACCGCGTGTGTGAGGGTCGCGAGGGCGTCGTCGTCGCTGATGGGGCCGTAGACGTCGGTGAGCGACATCGCCCCGTACCCCTGATTCGGCACGCGCAGCCCGTCGCCGAGTTCGATCGTGGTGAGAGCGGCGGCGGTGGTCTGCGTCGTGTCGGTCACGCCGCGACAGTAGCCCGATCGGCGTCATCGCGCCGACGCATGGCGTCACCGACTGTCACATCGCGTCGCGCACCGCCACCGGTGGGGTGCCGGTTCATAGGCTGGCGCGGTGACCGCGAACATCGACGACCTGTACTCGACCGATCGGTTGCGCGCGCTGCGCGCCGGGCGCGTGCCGCTGGTGACCGCACCGACGCCGCTGCAGCCGCTCGACCGGCTGCGCGACGCGCTCGGCGGCCGCGGTCCGCGGCTGTGGATCAAGCGCGACGACCTGACCGGCCTCGCGCTCGGTGGCAACAAGGCGCGCAAGCTCGAGTACCTGCTCGCCGACGCGCGAGAGCAGGATGCCGACGTCCTCGTGACCGTCGGCGCCGCGCAGTCGAATCACGCGCGTCAGACGGCAGCGGCTGCGGCATCCGTGGGACTGGACTCGGTGCTGGTGCTGCGCCTCCCCGTCGGAGCGAGTGGGCTGTACCGCGCCTCGGGCAACGTGCTGCTGGATCGCCTGTTCGGCGCCCGGCTCGTGCTGGTCGATGAAACCGCGGGCGACCCGCACCCGGAACGCGCAGCGGCCGAGGCCGTCGTCGCGGAGCTGCGCGCGGCGGGGCGGCGGCCGTATCTGATTCCCAGCGGCGGCTCCACGTCGGTCGGCGCGCTTGGCTATGTCGATGCGTATGCCGAGATTGCCGCTGCCGACGTCCGGTTCGGATCGGTCGTGCTGGCCACCGGCAGTGGCGGGACGCAGGCGGGGCTGCTGGTCGGCCAGGCGCTGCTCGGTGATGCCGTCGCGCGGATCGAGGCGATCGCGGTATCGCCGGGCGCCGAAGAGTTCGCCGGGGAGGTCGATGCGCTGACGGCCGAGACGCTCGCGCTGTTCGGCCGCGGCGGGGCTGGGCGTGCCGGCGCGGCACCGGCGCATGTCGACGGCGGGTTCGTCGGACCGGGGTACGGAGTCGTGACCGACGAGGGTATCGAGGCGATCCGGCTGTTCGCTCAGACCGAGGGCATCCTGCTCGACCCGGTGTACACGGGCAAAGCCGCGGCGGCGCTGATCTCCGGCATCCGATCGGGACGTTTCGAGGATGACCGCGACATCCTCTTCCTGCACACCGGCGGCGCCCCCGCCCTGTTCGCCCACGAGCCCGCCCTCACCCCCTGAGCCCCCCGGTCCACCCCGGTCCCCGAGCTTGTCGAGGG
>Ga0182735_1002163_pt1 | contig 12213 bp, 9 predicted proteins | sample eDN5th30CKraftMG_FD_128524 | JGI IMG/M metagenome (GOLD analysis project Ga0182735, IMG submission 128524) | Enriched Miracle-Growth compost microbial communities from Emeryville, California, USA - eDNA 5th pass 30_C Kraft MG (version 2) (version 2) ... | reverse complement strand
CTTCTTATCGCTATCGTATTTTCCTCCGAAAGATAATCCAAAGCTTCGCGGATCGCGGATATTGCGTACTTCTCCTGTTGAAAGTGTGACTGTCCGGGTATCGCCATCCGGTATGGGTACGCGCTGACCTGCAATATCTTCGCGATAGAGTGTAAGTCTTGGCGCTTGCTTAGTAAAGATTGTGCCTGTAGCATCGATATCAGTATAAACAACCAGTTCAGCTTTATTGATAATCAGATTCTGATCTTTTAATGAAGAAAGAGTAGGCAACGATAGTTTGGCACGCAGACCTGCAGGGGCCTGTACATAAACTGTTTCAAAGTTCCCTTCAGGATTTGCTAGCTGATCTGTGACAGCCGCAGAATAATCATTAGAAAGAGAAGATATTGCGTTCAAGGAACTTATGGGATAAAATTTTATGGTTTGGTCTGTTGAGCCGGGTAGCTTATAATAAACCATTAACCCGTTTTGATTGCTATTGATCGCTAAATGTATAATTCCGCCAATACCTGCCTGGGCGTCCTTATTAATGCTAAGCTGGAATCCTTTTATGCGATTTTGAAAGTATGTGTTGCTTGCAAATGTTGTGGAATCAATATTTCCATCAAATAGATTTTTAACTTTAACAGCATCCATGGTTATGCGCAACTGAGGTGCTACTTTGATAATGGTATCTTTTGCACTGATTATTGTATGGATTCTTATGCTATCGCGATATGCAAATTTATTAAGCGTTTTGCTTCCTAATATCTCAGGTTCGACTGCCCATGTAGCATCACTCGAATAATCTTTGCTAAATTCAAAAGGTGCGCTTAACTGTTTTATTTCGACTGTTGTGCTTGAGTTTAAGGAGTCGCCAAAGAAGTCCACCCCATAATCAAATACCATAACTGCTGAATCGATATTTGCGTTGGCTGGTATACGCGAATCACCTGTTACCAGTTTTTCAAGACCTAATTGAATATTGGCACTGCTTTCGCCAATAACCGGATCTTTTAAATAACCCAGGGGATATTGATAGGAGTTTTTTGTGGAGGTACTGCTTTCTTTAACTGTAACGGCATAAATGGGCAAGTCATCAATAAGGGCTCCGTGTATCTGGTCTTCCGGATTAACATCCAAGCCTACTTTTGATGGGTTTTCACAACCACTTAAAATAAAAAGACTTATCAACAAGGTTAATAAGTCCCGAAAATAATATTTCATATGTTACTATTGAAAACTAAACGATTATACAGTTTCGAGTTCTTCACTCGCAAATTGTTCGTAAAGGTTGCAATAATTTTCGAAATCTGTATCATTTTGTACGTCGATAACGGGAATTTCCACGTTTTTAACAATTTTTAACAAATCTTCGTGGATGTTGTTTTCGGCTAATACAAGTGCATCAGAATAATTAATTGCACCTTGATAGAGACTTAGATGAGTAGCGCCTTCGTAGTGGGAGATCTCTTCGTCTTTCATAGAAGGAGTGAGTGCTTTTTTACCGAAGTCTTCTCCTAAGTTTTCTTTAAAAGAGTCGTTATATAGTGAATAAATAACTTTTGAGTCTTTATAGGTTGGGTCGTTCTTGTAAGAAGTTTTAAGATAGGCAGGGACTAATGCACTCATCCAACCATGGCAGTGAACGACATCGGGTGACCATCCTAATTTTTTAACCGTCTCCAATGCCCCTTTGCAAAAGAAGATTGCCCGTTCATCATTATCTGCAAAGAACTTTCCGCTTTTGTCGCTGAATACATGTTTCCGGTTAAAGTACTCATCGTTATCTAAGAAATAAACTTGCATACGAGCTGCCGGTATAGAAGCTACTTTAATGATCAACGGATTGTCATTGTTATTAACGACGATATTCATTCCTGATAAGCGGATAACTTCATGAAGTCTATTTCTGCGTTCGTTAATTGTGCCAAATCTTGGCATAAGAATTCGGATTTCGTATCCTTTTTCTTGCATTGCCTGAGGCAGTTGACGTGTTATTTCAGAAATCTTGCTTAATTCAAGGAATGGCGACATTTCATGTGTAATAAACAATATCTTTGTTTTTGCCATCTCCAATAATTTTATATGTGTTTGTTTCTTTAGTAGAATATTGACTTACTAGGTTGTACAAAGATAAGCATTATCTGCCAACTTATCAATGAATTACGAAAAAGGCTTTGTTTTACCGGTTGAATTTATCACTTTTGGCAGTATTTTCTATAAAGATAGCTGTGCGTATATTTTATAAAAAAAAGGAATTAGAAAATCATCTTGCCTCTCTAAGAAAGGAAAATAAGCGAATCGGTTTAATACCCACTATGGGCGCTCTGCATCAGGGACATCTATCTTTATTAGACTATGTTAAAGAATATTGCGATATCCGGTTATGCAGTATTTTTGTAAATCCCACACAATTTAATAATGCAGAAGATCTGCAAAAATATCCTCGTCCTATCGAAAAAGATATCGATCATTTGGAACAGGCAGGATGCGATTTGTTATTCATGCCTGAAGTTGAGGAAATGTATGGTGAAGGGGAGGAATGGTATCTTGATTTGGAAGGATTGGATACCGTGTTAGAAGGAGCTTTTAGGCCCGGCCATTTTCAAGGGGTTACACAAATTGTAAAAAAGCTGTTTGACATCGTAAAACCTGATGTGGCTTGTTTCGGGCAGAAAGATTATCAGCAATTTTTGGTAATTGAGAAGATGATTCAATTATTAAAGATTCCTGTGGAGTTAAAATTATGTCCGACAGTCCGGGAAGCCAGTGGTTTAGCAATGAGCTCAAGAAATGTTCGCTTATCTGATGAGGGACGCAACCAAGCTTTGGTTATTTATAGAAGCTTGCTGTATCTGAAGCATCATATAATGCGGGATACAATTGAGAAATGTAGGGCCGAAGCTATTAAAATATTAGAGAGTGTTGCAGATTTGAAATTGGAATATGTTGAAATTTGTAATTTGGATAGTTTGAAACCTTTGACTGATCATGCTCCCAATGATACTGCCATTGCGCTGATTGCGGTTTGGATAGAGGGTGTACGCCTGATTGACAATATGATAATCAAGATTGAAAATTAAGTAATACAATGATATTCTTTAATTTTAGTAAATTTGCATTATGATTATTGAGGTAATGAAATCAAAGATTCATCGTGTGCGTGTTACGCAGGCAGAGTTGAATTACGTGGGAAGTATTACAATTGATGAAGATTTAATTGATGCTGCCAATATTATTGCAAATGAGAAGGTGCAGATTGTGAACAATAATAATGGGGCACGTTTTGAAACCTATGTAATTAAAGGTGAACGCGGTTCGGGTATTGTTTGCTTAAACGGTGCAGCAGCTCGTTTGGCCCAGGTGGGTGATGTGATTATTATTATTTCATATGCCCATATGTCTATAGAAGAAGGAAAGAGCTATAACCCTTTGCTTGTCTTTCCTGATTCCAATAACCGCTTAATAAAATAAATTTATTTAGTATTTAATAGTCATAGGTTTTCTATTTCGCTTGCCAGTATAGCAATTGCTATATTTAAGGAAAAATTGACTTATGATTTTTGAACTAAGTGAAGAGCAAAAGATGATTCGCGATGCGGCTCGTGACTTTGCTGCAACAGAGTTGAGACCCGGCGTTATTGAACGCGATGAAAATCAGATATTTCCTGCTGAACAAGTAAAGAAACTGGGAGAACTGGGGTTCTTAGGTATGATGGTGGATCCAAAATACAATGGTTCGGGATTAGATTCCATTTCCTATGTCTTGGCTATGGAGGAGTTTTCTAAAGTTGATGCCTCTGCCTCCGTAGTTGTTTCTGTAAATAATTCACTGGTATGCTATGGGCTGGAAAAATATGGCTCTGAGGAACAGAAGGAGAAATACCTGAAGCCGCTTGCTGCCGGTGAGGTTATTGGTGCCTTTTGTCTTTCCGAACCGGAAGCAGGCTCGGATGCGACATCTCAACGGACTATTGCAGAAGATAAAGGGGATTACTATTTATTGAACGGAACAAAGAACTGGATTACCAATGGAAGCACTGCTTCTGTATATTTGGTAATGGCACAAACTCATCCTGAGAAAGGCAGCAAGGGAATTAACGTTTTTATTGTGGAAAAGGGAACGGAAGGGTTCAGTATAGGACCAAAGGAGAATAAGATGGGTATCAGGGGGTCAGACACACATTCTCTTCTTTTTAATAATGTTATAGTTCCAAAGGACAATCGTATCGGAGAGGATGGTTTTGGATTTACATTTGCGATGCAAACATTAGAAGGAGGGCGTATCGGTATTGCTGCACAGGCTTTGGGGATAGCGTCCGGCGCTTATGAGCTGGCTTTAAAGTATGCGAAAGAGCGGAAGGCTTTTGGAAGGCCTATTGCTGAATTACAAGCTATTAGCTTTAAATTGGCCGATATGGCTGCTGATATTGAAGCTGTCCGTTTATTGGTTATGAAAGCAGCATGGTTGAAAGATCAAAAATTACCTTACACAAAATACGCATCAATGGCTAAGTTAAAAGCTTCAGAAGTTGCCATGAAAACAACGATAGAGGCTGTTCAGATTCACGGAGGCTACGGTTATGTGAAAGAATATCATGTTGAACGCCTGATGCGTGACGCTAAAGTTACACAGATCTATGAGGGCACTTCTGAAATTCAGAGGCTTATAATTGCCAGAGAAATACTGAAATAATTATCTTTACAAAAAAATATGGTATGAAAAAATTCCTGTACTCCATAATGATCCTTAGCTATGTGGTGGGTTGCTATCCTGCGAAAGTTGAATTGGAAAACGGGGTATGGCGTGGAGTGTTCAGAACAGATTCGGCCATTGAGATTCCTTTTAATTTTGAAGTATATGATTCGGCAGGCACAAAGCAAATTGCATTTCTGAATGCGAAAGAACGTTTGAATATCAATGAGGTCAGTCTGATTGGTGATTCCGTTATTATTAAGACACCGTTGTATGAGACAGAGATTCGGGCCCAATTAAGTGCAAATGGAATGACAGGTACCTGGACACGTCATTTTCCTGATAAAATACAACATATGTCTTTTGAGGCGAAACCGAATACGACCTGGCGTTTTATAAAGAATCCAAGAGCTGCAAAGGAAAATATTGCCGATAAGTGGTCGGTTCTTTTTATAAATGATAATGGTACCGATACTACATCTGCTATCGGAGAGTTTATTCAGGATGGGAATAAAATAAGTGGGACTTTTTTGACCGATTATGGGGATTACCGTTTTTTACAAGGAGAAATTGACGGTGATATTCTTTCTTTATCTGCTTATGCAGGATCCAGCCCTAGTCTCTTTGTTGCAACTGTATCGAAAGAGGGCATTGTTGGTGACATGTTTTCGGGGCCGAGTAATCATACAGATTGGGAGGCCAGAAGGGATGCAAATGCAATGTTAGCAGATGCTTATCATATTACCAGATTAAAAGTTGATTCAACTCGTATTGCTTTTAATTTTGAAGATACCAACGGACAAATGGTTTCTTTAAAGGATGAACGTTACAAAGGAAAAGTTGTTATTGTTCAATTTTTAGGATCGTGGTGTCCGAATTGTATGGATGAAACAGCTTATTTAAGCCCTTTTTATAAAAAATACCAAAAAGAGGGTGTTGAAATTATCGGTCTAGCTTATGAGCGTTATGCTGAACCTGAACGAGCTAAAAAGGCAGTCGTTAATTTAATAGATCGCTTTCAAGTTACCTACCCTATTCTATTGACCGGTTATACTAATAAAACAGAAGATGTTCTAAAGAGTATCCCTGCCCTTGAGAATTTTAATGCTTTTCCTACAACTATTGTAATTGACAGAAAAGGGGAAGTACGTACAATTCATTCAGGATTTACCGGGCCGGCTACAGGACAAGCTTATGTTGATTATGTAAATAAATTTGAGGGAACTATAAAGGAGTTGCTGAACGAATAAAATTAAACTAATTAAGGCTAATCAAATTAATGCAAAACGGCTCCCAGGAAGAGCCGTTTTGCATTCTAATTATAGAATGTTTTATTTAATCAAATGTTTTAATTGGATAATCTCTTTTTCTTCCAGGTGCCTCCAACGGCCACGTGGCAGATCTTTTTTGCTAAGATTAGCGTAAATTACCCGGTCTAACTTGATAACATCATATCCTAGATGTTCGAATATGCGTCTGACTATCCGATTCTTTCCACTGTGTATTTGAATACCTACTTCTTTTTTACTTGCTCCTTGAACATAGCTGATGTCATCCGGTTTAATCAAACCATCCTCAAGTTCTATTCCGTACTGTATTTTATTGAAATCACCCTGAGTCAGGTTTTTATTCAGCTCAACCTGGTAAATTTTTGTTATGTTGTTTCGTGGATGAGAAAGTTTTTCTGCTAATTCTCCGTCATTGGTCATTAATAATAAGCCGGTAGTATTTCGGTCAAGTCTTCCCACCGGATAAATACGTTCACGGCTAGCTTTCTCAACCAGTTGCATAACGGTACGACGTTCCTGTGGGTCGTCTGTAGTTGTAATATAGTCTTTTGGTTTATTTAGCAGTACATAAACCATTTTTTCACGTTTTAAACGCTCGCCATTATATTTAACTTCATCGGTAGCGGGGTTTACTCGGGTTCCCAAAGAGGTTACCACTTCACCATTAATGCTAATCACTCCGGCTTCAATTAATTCATCTGCTTTCCGTCTTGAGCAAATGCCGGCATTTGCAATATATCGGTTTAAACGAATTAATTCCGGTTCTCCAGCAGAACGAGGTTTTGATTCTTCTTTTTGATAAGGAGTATCTTTTCTCAGACGTTCTGTTTTTCTTAATTCGCCAGGCTTTCTAAAGGGTTTGTCGTCTTTCTTAAGATGATTCTTCTTTTTATAGAGTTTGTCTTTATCTGGTTTGCTTTCTTTGGTGAAATTGCCAGATTTCTGGAATGGCTTTTCTTCTCTTTTGAAGTTATCGTCCTTAAAGGAGCGATCGTTTGTTTTAGAAAATTTAGAAGAAGAATTTGTTTTATAGGGTCTCTGCCTGTTATGGTCTGATTTCTTTGCATCATAGCGAGTCCCGGTTTCATGATCAGAACGTTTTGAGCGAGGTTTTCTATCATCAAAACGATTTTGCTTTGTGCTTTCTTCGGCTTTGCTGCCGAAGGGTGGCCTAGCTCCGCGATTGGATTTGCCATCACGGCTGTTCCTTTTATTGTTGAATGGCATATTATTTACCCTTATTTTGAATCTGCAAAGGTAGGTCAATTTTTTAAATAATAGTTATTAGATATCTTTTTTAGAGACAGCTAAATCATCTTCTAAATATTCGCATTAGGGAAGATTTAAACAAGCATTTATGTAACTATTTGGTAATTAGTGTTATAGTTTGTATATTTGCCACCCAGATTTTCCTAGTACCAAAAGGAGAGGTAAATATGATAAAAAAACGCCTGTTAACATGCACTTTAGCAGTAGCAGTTTTGCTCGGTTCAAAGTTGTTTATATACAGTACCCCGATGAAAAGTGAAGCGGAAACGAAGAGTCTGACGGGAAATGACAAGATAGTAGAGAGACACCGCTTAGCTTTGGAAGCAGAAAAGAAAGAGGAATATTACTCTTCTCTAAACTTTGCAGATGAATTAATACCGATAGGCATCAAATCGGTTGATACGAGGATGAAAAGAAATCTTAATAAATTCTCGTATCGTAATCTTCAAACCCATAAATTACATCGTACCGCAAATCAATGGTTCCCCAAGATAGTACCTATCTTGAAAAAATATGGGATTCCGGAAGATTTCAAATACATGCCTTTGGTAGAAAGCGGATTGAGATCGGGCACTTCTCATAGGGGAGCATCGGGCTATTGGCAATTTATGCCTGAAACGGCCCGCGCTTTTGGATTGAAAGTAAATGCGCAAGTAGATGAACGACAAGATATAGTTAAGTCTACTGAAGCTGCTGCTAAGTACTTAAATGCTCTCCATGATATTTTTGGAAGCTGGACTTTAACAGCGGCAGCATATAACATGGGAGAAGGAGGGTTGCTTAAATCGATGAAGAGCCAGGGTAAGGATAATTACTATTTATTATCTTTAAATGCAGAGACTTCTGCTTATGTATACCGGTTAGTTTCGATGAAAGAGATCATAGAGAATCCGGATATGTACGGTTATTTACCCGCTAGTGGGAAAGGTATGCTCGCTGAGAATATTTCTTATCAATGGGGAATGGACAATCGTTTATAAAATCAAGTCTGCCTTGCCTTAATGCTTAAGGTCCTTTACTTTTCTTCAGATTATTTTATAATATTATCTGTATTTTTGCATCAAAGGATTAAGATTAAATCCCTTTTGCATTGAGCTTCCTACATGAATAAAAATACTATCCCGGATTTAGCAGAGCAGAATGAAGTTGAGGTTTTTGGAGCCCGGGTTCATAATTTAAAGAATGTTGATATTAGTTTTCCACGAAATAAGCTGGTTGTAATAACCGGGTTAAGTGGAAGTGGTAAATCTTCGCTTGCTTTTGATACGATCTATGCGGAAGGGCAGCGGCGATATTTAGAAACCTTTAGCGCTTACAGTCGTCAATTTCTTGGAGGATTAGAGCGGCCGGATGTAGATAAGATCTCGGGCTTAAGTCCAGTAATTGCCATAGAACAAAAGACAACTAATAAAAATCCACGTTCTACTGTTGGTACCATTACGGAAGTTTATGATTTTTTACGCCTTCTGTATGCCCGTGCCGGAGAAGCATTCTCTTATGTTTCCGGTAAAAAGATGGAACATCTTTCTGAAGATCAGATTATTGATCGAATCTTATCAAGATTTAATGATGAACCGGTTAATATCCTTGCTCCTGTGGTAAAGGGTCGAAAAGGACATTACCGGGAATTGTTTGAGCAGATCAGAAAACAAGGTTTTGTAAAAGTCAGAGTTGATGGTGAGTTGGTTGACCTGAATCCCAAAATGCAGGTTGACAGGTATAAGACCCATGATATTGAGATTGTCGTTGATCGATTGGTAATTAATGAGAAAGACAGAAGCAGATTACAGAGTTCAGTTCAGCAAGCTATGAAGCTGGCAAAGGGAGTTATCAAGATCAGTAATGCTGCCAATCAGGAATTCTTTTTTAGCCGTTATTTGATGGATCCGGATTCAGGAATATCTTATGATGAGCCACAACCAAATACTTTTTCCTTTAACTCTCCTTACGGTGCTTGTGAGAATTGTGATGGATTGGGTTATGTATTTCAGATTGACCGGGAAAGTGTTATTCCTGACCCGAAGTTAAGTATTATGCGCGGAGGTTTAGCTCCTCTTGGTGAATATAAGGATAATTGGACGTTTCAACAGTTAAAAGCCCTTGCCAAAAAGTATGGGTTTTCACTAACTACGCCTATTAAAGATTTATCAGAAGAACATCTAAATCTGATTTTTGAAGGTGCTCCTGACATCATTAGTGTTCCTGTTTCTTATAATAAATGGAATGTAAAGACTTATCAGATTGTTTATGAAGGTCTTTTTAAGCAGCTTGAAGAACAGCATGAACAGAAAGCCGATAAAGACGATATAGAGAATTTCAGGTCACTAAAAACCTGTACAGTTTGTGAGGGAGCGCGATTGAAGAAGGAGGCCTTGTATTTTAGGATTGATGATAAGAATATTTCCGAGTTGGCTGATATGGATATCTCAAAACTGTTGGCTTGGTTTGATGATTTAGAAAGCAGATTAAGTGACCGGCAGAATATTATTGCAGTTGAAATACTTAAAGAGATCCGTTCCCGTTTGGGCTTTCTTTTAGATGTAGGCTTGAATTATTTAACCTTAAATCGCTCTGCTAAAACGCTTTCAGGTGGGGAAGCACAACGTATTCGTTTGGCAACTCAGATCGGGTCACAGCTTGTTAATGTTCTTTATATATTGGATGAACCAAGCATTGGTTTGCATCAGCGAGATAATGAGCGTTTAATTAATGCTTTGAAGAATTTGCGGGATATTGGTAATTCCGTTTTGGTGGTAGAGCATGATAAGGATATGATTCTGGCTGCAGACTATGTAATTGATATGGGGCCCGCTGCAGGACTGCAGGGGGGAGCTGTTGTTGCTTATGGGACACCTCAGGAGATTATGCAGAGCCATACACTAACTGCTGCTTATTTGAACCAGGAGAAAGAAATTCCACTTCCTTCGATACGAAGAGAAGGTAATGGTTCAGTTTTACGTATAGAGGGGGCGAGCGGACATAATCTTCAGGATGTCAATGTTGACTTTCCTTTGGGCTGTTTTATTGCTGTTACAGGTGTATCTGGTAGTGGTAAATCCAGTTTAATAACCGAAACGCTATACCCAATTTTGAATCACCATTTTTTTAGAGCAAAAAAAAATCCTTTACCATATAAAAGGATTGTTGGCTTAGATAATATTGATAAGGTAATTGAGATAGACCAATCGCCTATTGGTAGAACACCTCGTTCGAATCCTTCAACCTATACAGGTGTTTTTTCAGATATCAGAAATTTATTTGTTCAGCTTCCTGAGGCAAAAATTCGTGGATATAAGGCCGGGCGTTTTTCATTTAATGTGAAAGGAGGACGATGTGAGACTTGTAAAGGCGGAGGGATGAAGGTGATAGAGATGAATTTTCTTCCCGACGTTCAGGTACCTTGTGAAACTTGTCAGGGAAAACGTTATAATCGTGAAACACTGGAAGTGCGTTACCGAGGGAAATCAATCAGTGATGTTTTGGACATGCGTATTGAAGAGGCCGTTACATTTTTTGAACCAATTCCATCAATTTATCGTAAGATTAAGACATTGAATGATGTGGGTCTGGGTTATCTGACATTAGGGCAGTCGTCGGTTACTTTATCCGGCGGTGAGGCGCAGCGTGTGAAACTTGCGACTGAACTTTCTAAGAAGGACACTGGTAAAACATTTTATATTCTGGATGAACCAACTACGGGCTTGCACTTTGAAGACGTGAATGTATTGTTAGCCGTATTGAACCGTTTGGTTCAGCGGGGTAATACAGTTCTGGTAATTGAGCATAATATGGAAGTGATAAAAGTAGCTGACTGGGTGATTGATATGGGGCCTGAAGGTGGCAGTGGTGGAGGAAGGCTTGTATTTGCCGGAACGCCGGAAGAGTTAGCTAAGAATAAAATGAGCCGGACGGCTAAATTTATTGAAATGGAATTAAACTTTAGTAATAAAGCGCTATCTTAAGCGTGTAATTGTTAAAAGAAACTGGATATGGAAATGATCATATTAGATAAATTGGGCGTTGCAGATCAGATTAAAGAGGTGTTAGGAACTGTCTTTGATCCGGAAATTCCTGTAAATATTATTGAACTGGGGTTGGTTTATGAGATAATCACCAAAGAAGATGGTACGGCTAAGGTTGTTATGACCTTAACAGCTCCTAATTGCCCGGTCGTTGATTCAATCATTAATGAAGTTCAGGAAAAAATAGAATCAGTAGAAGGGGTTAAGAATGCGTTGGTTGAATTAAGTTTTGATCCACCCTGGGATAAAAGCTTTATGAGTGATGAAGCTCGATTAGAGCTCGGATTTATGTAAGGAATTATTCGAGTTTTCTCTCCAAATCGTCCAGTCTTTTCGGAGGAGGAGGTAGCAGTTTCCCTTTATCTCTTTCGTTCCGTCCGAAAGTGAATTTCCAAAAGTTTCGGGATTCTTTTGTTAACAGAGGAGCTACGATGCTTAAGATAAGTACATATACAACTACAAAAGATTGAATAATTGGATTTAAACCACCCGCTTTACCAATATTTGCCATTATAATAGAGAACTCTCCTCTGGCTGATAAGGTAAACCCTATATCAAATGTAGCCTGTTTTTTCATTGAAGATATTCGTGTTGCAAAATACCCTGACGCCAAGTTAGCTATTATAGTTAATGCTGCTGCAATGGAAGCCCACATAACAGCTCCACTAAGGCTCATAGGATCAATTGAGAGACCGAAACTGAAGAAGAACATGGCTCCGAAGAAATCTTTGTATGGAAGCACCATTTGTTCAATTCGTTTGATATATTTTGAATCGGCTAATACTAAACCTGCCATTAAGGCTCCGATTGCCTCTGCAACGTGAATAGTCTCCGAGAATCCTGCTGTAATAAATAAGAGCGCGAAAATAATAAGAATAAAGATTTCTGATGATTTTACTTGAAGTAGCTTATCAATTGCCGGAACTACTTTCCTGCCAAGAATCAGGAAAAGTAG
>Ga0182735_1002161_pt1 | contig 12216 bp, 10 predicted proteins | sample eDN5th30CKraftMG_FD_128524 | JGI IMG/M metagenome (GOLD analysis project Ga0182735, IMG submission 128524) | Enriched Miracle-Growth compost microbial communities from Emeryville, California, USA - eDNA 5th pass 30_C Kraft MG (version 2) (version 2) ... | reverse complement strand
CTCAGAATCGAAGCGACTGGGCGTCAAGGTTTTTGGCGGCCAACAAATCCCGGCTGGCTCGATCATCGTGCGCCAGCGCGGCACCCGTTTCCACCCCGGCACCAACGTCGGCATCGGCAAGGACCACACCCTGTTCGCGCTGATCGACGGCAAGGTTCAATTCGGCTTCAAGGGCGCATTGAACAAGCAGATCGTGTCGGTCGTGGCGGCCGAGTAACGGCAACCCGTTCCCCGGACGGCAAAAGCCCTGTCGCATGCGGCAGGGCTTTTTTGCTTACCGGCCCGGATCAATCAGGCAGAATACCTTCATGAAATTCGTAGACGAAGCCACCATCGAAGTCGTCGCCGGCAAGGGCGGCAATGGCGTGGCGAGCTTTCGCCGCGAAAAATTCATCCCCAAGGGCGGCCCCGACGGCGGCGACGGCGGGCGCGGCGGCAGCATCTTCGCCGTGGCCGACCGCAACATCAACACGCTGATCGACTTCCGCTACGCCCGGCTGCACCGCGCCAAGAACGGCGAAAACGGCCGCGGCTCGGACCAATACGGCGCGGCCGCGCCCGACATCACGCTGCGCGTGCCGGTGGGCACCATCGTGCACGACGCCGATTCCGGCGAGCTGCTGTTCGACCTGAGCCGCCATGGCCAGAAGGTCACGCTGGCCGCCGGCGGCCAGGGCGGCATGGGCAACCTGCATTTCAAGTCCAGCACCAACCGCGCGCCGCGCCAATGGACGCCGGGCAAGGAAGGCGAACAGCGCCGCCTGCGGCTGGAACTGAAAGTGCTGGCCGACGTGGGCCTGCTGGGCCTGCCCAACGCCGGCAAGTCCACCCTGATCAGCCGCATTTCCAATGCCCGCCCCAAGGTGGCCGACTACCCGTTCACCACCCTGCACCCCAACCTGGGCGTGGTGCGCACCTCGGCCTCGCGCAGCTTCGTGGTGGCCGACATCCCCGGCCTGATCGAAGGCGCGTCCGAAGGCGCCGGCCTGGGCCACCTGTTCCTGCGCCACCTGGCGCGTACCCGGGTGCTGCTGCACCTGGTGGACATTTCGTCGGCCGACCCCGACGCCGACCCCATCGAGCAAGCCGTGGCCGATGCCCGCGCCATCGTCGAGGAACTGCGCCGCTACGACCCCGAACTGGCCGCCAAGCCGCGCTGGCTGGTGCTGAACAAGCTGGACGTGGTCACCGACCCCGACGCCGCGCGCCAGCGCTTCGTGCAGCTGTTCGGCTGGGAAGGCCCGGTGTACGGCATTTCGGGCCTGAGCGGCGACGGCACCCAGGAACTGATCTGGGCGCTGCAAGACTACCTGGACGCCGAACAGCGCAAAGACCACCTGGCGCAAGACCAGGCCGACGGATCCTACGTGGCCGAAGACCCGCGCTTCGACGCCACTCGCGGCGACGCGGCCGCCCCGCCGGCGCCGCGTGGCGGTGACGAATAAGCCATAATCGCATTCTCGTCCACCGCCGGCCGCGCATCGCGGCCACTTTCTCCATCGCGACATCCGGTCATCACCATGACTGCCGACCACACCGCCGTTTCCGTCGTTGCTTCCACCACCCGCCTGGTGGCCAAAGTGGGTTCATCCCTGGTTACCAATGAAGGCCGCGGCCTGGACCGCGCCGCCGTGGCGCACTGGGCCGCCCAGATCGCCGCCCTGCGCCAGCAAGGCAAGCAGGTGGTGCTGGTGTCCAGTGGCGCCATCGCCGAGGGCATGGCGCGCCTGGGCTGGCGCAAGCGCCCGTCGGTCATGCACGAGCTGCAGGCGGCCGCCGCGGTGGGCCAGATGGGCCTGTGCCAGGCCTACGAAGCGGCCTTCGCCGAACATGGCCTGCGCACCGCGCAGATCCTGCTTACCCACGAAGACCTGGCCGACCGGCGCCGCTACCTGAACGCGCGCAGCACCATTTTCGCGTTGCTGCGGCTGGGCGTGGTGCCCATCGTGAACGAGAACGACACCGTCGTGACCGACGAGATCCGCCTGGGCGACAACGACACCCTGGGCGCGCTGGTCACCAACCTGATCGAGGCCGACACGCTGATCATCCTGACCGACCAGCGCGGCCTGTACGATTCCGACCCGCGCAAGAACCCGGCCGCGGTGTTCGTGTCGCACGCCCAGGCCGGCGACCCGGCGCTGGAAGCCATGGCCGGCGGCGCGGGCTCGGGCATCGGCACCGGCGGCATGCTGACCAAGATCCTGGCCGCCAAGCGCGCCGCCCACAGCGGCGCGCACACGGTGATCGCCTCGGGCCGCGAACGCAACGTGCTGACCCGCCTGTCGCAGGGCGAGTGCATCGGCACCGAGCTGCGCGCGGTGCTGCCGGTGTGGTCGGCCCGCAAGCAATGGCTGGCCGACCACCTGCGCCTGCGCGGCCGCGTGGTGCTGGACGACGGCGCGGTGCGCGCGCTGCTGCACGAAGGCAAGAGCCTGCTGCCGATCGGGGTGGTGGACGTGCAGGGCGAGTTCGAGCGCGGCGACGTGGTCGCGTGCGTCGATTCGCAAGGCGCCGAATGCGCCCGCGGCCTGATCAATTATTCGTCGGCCGACACGCGGCGCATCTTGCGCCAGCCGTCGTCGCAGATCGCGCGCATCCTGGGCAGCATGACCGACCCGGAATTGATGCATCGCGACAACTTGGTGGTGACCTAGCAGCCACCCGCGTCTTGCGTGACGGGCCGGCCCTGGCCGGCCGGCGCCTGGGCCGGCGTGTCGCCCGGATGCAGGACATCGGCGCCGGCCGCGGCGTCGGCCAGGAAGATATACCCCCACTGCCGCACCGCCAGCAGCGGCAGTTCGATACCCAGCCGCTGCGCCTTGGCGCGCAGGCGCGACACCATGACATCCACGCTGCGCGCCGAATGATGCCCGCCGGCCCCGGCTACGGGTGCGGCCACCAGGCGCTCGCGCGGCAGCCGATGCCCCGGCGACGCCAGCAACCGCAGGAAGAAGGCGCTTTCGGTGAAGGTAAGCGGCAGGTACTGGCCGCGCGGCCCGGCCAGGATGCGGCCGCCGCTGGCCAGGTGCCAGGCGTCGCTGTCGCGGCGCAGGCGCTCGGCCTGGCGGTCGCGGCGGCGCGCCAGCGCACGTCCCAGGGCCGAGAGTTCGCGGATGTCCCCGTGCAGGGAAAAGCAGGCATCGGCGCCGGCTTCCAGCGCCACGATGCGCGCGTCGATTTCGGTGTCGCCGGCCAGGGCGATCAGGGCCGCGTCGGGCACGGTGTGGCGCGCGATGCCGGCCAGGGTGTACAGGGCCTGGGCCGAGCCTTCCAGCACCAGGACCTGCGGCGCGCGGACCGCGGCCATCGGCCCCAGGCGGCCGATGTCGGTGCAATCGCGCACGGACCAGCCGGTGGCCGACAGCGAGACGGACAGGTTCGGCCGGCGCGACGGACCGCCTTGAATGACGATGGCTTCGATGGCGGCGTGCATAAAGGCTCCTGGCGAAAATTACAAAAGTGATAATAGTGATCGCCAAAGTGATCTAAACGCACGGTTCAATCGGTCCGTGAAGACTTTTTCAGACCGATTGAAGCACGCCAGAATGCTGCGCCATCACACGCAGAAATCCCTGGCGCGTGCCTGCGGCATGTCGCAAAGCACGATTTCAAGCTACGAGAGCGGCGAACGCCGTTCCAGCCGGTCGTTTCGCAAGATTGCCAGCGTGCTGCGCGTCGAGTTGGACTGGCTCGAAACCGGCAAGGGTCCGATGGAAAAGCGGGACGGCTATGGCATGGCCGATGCGTCGGGCGCGTATACCCTGAAAGAACCAGATGGCCCGGCGGGCAAGGCGCCGCCGCCCGCCTCGTGGCCGTTTCCCAGCGTATCGCCGATGCAGCTCAATGCACTGTCGGCCAGCGACCGGCGCGAAGTGGACAAGTGGCTGCGCATCATGGTGGACGGCTACCTGCGCGCCTACGGCGAAGCCAAGCCGCGCAAACGGCGCGGGCCCTGAAGCCGCTGGGCCCGCGGGCCGGCGGCAAGCAGCAAGCAGATCGGGCGCCCCAGCGGGCGCCCGATTCGTTTCCAGGCGCCGGGCCCGGTGGCCGGGCGTGGCGCCTGCGGGGCGTGCGTCAGGGCGTCTTGGAAGCCGGCGCCGTGGGCGAGGCCGGCGAAGGCGGCGTGGCGCTGCCGGCCGGGGCGGGCTGGTCGCCGCGGATCTTGGCGGCGATTTCCGAGGCCGCCTGGGCCGAGGGCACACTGAAGGCCAGCACGCCGCGGTTCAGGGGCTCGGCGATGCGCGGGGCGGCCACCAGTTCGCGGTCGATGACCAGGGCCAGCATGTTGCCGATGTTCTGGCTGCTGACGTCGTTGAGCTTGCGGGCGCCTTCTTCGGTGAAGCGCAGGCCCACGAAATTCTGCCCCTGGCGGTCGACCAGGGCGGCGGCCTCGGTCAGGTCGCCGCGGGTCAGCACGGGCTGGCGCTGCATGAACAGCGAGCCGTCGGGGATTTTCACTTCCATCAGGCCGGGGCCGGTCTTGTTCTGCGCCACATAGAACTCGACGGCCGACGCCGTGGCCGGCTGGGCCTGGGACGCCGGCGGCGGAGTGCCGCTGGCGGCGTCCTTCTGGGGCGCGGTCTTGCAGCCCGCGAGCACGAGCGTGATGGCAGCGAGCGCCGGGGCCAGTTTGCGTAGGGTCAGTTGCATGATGTGTCTTCCTTGTTCAATGACTGGGGGCTGGCATGCCAGGCTACGTGCATCCCGGCGTTACAAAAAAGTGTACAGGTGTCGCGCCGGGATCGGTAGCCCCAAGCGTATACAGATGTAAAGCCTTAATACGGCCTATACTGCGGTTTCACGCAGGGGTACTCGTCGCCACCCGTGGCGACGTGTTGAGAGAGTCCCTTCGTACCAGTACGGATAATGCCGATGCTGGGAGCGTATTCCGTGCCGCCCCCCCCTTCAGGCCCGGAATCCATCCCGATTCGGCTCCAACCTTACCCTTGGAGCTTTCCATGAACGCCAACCCGAAGTTCCTGGCGGCCACGGCCGAAGTCGATGCCGCCGCCGTCGCCCCGCTGCCCCGATCCCGCAAAATCTACGAAACCGGCTCGCGCCCGGACATTCGCGTGCCGTTTCGCGAAATTTCGCAAGACGACACGCCCACCATGTTCGGCGGCGAGAAGAACCCGCCCCTGACGGTGTACGACACCAGCGGCCCGTATACCGACCCGGACGTCAGGATCGACATCCGCCGCGGCCTGCCGGCGCTGCGCAAGGCCTGGATCGACGAACGCGGCGATACCGAACAACTGGCCGGCCCCACCAGCGACTACGGCAAGGCGCGCCTGACCGATCCGAAGCTGACGGCCATGCGCTTCGACCTGCAGCGCCCGCCGTTCCGGGCCAAGCCGGGCGCCAACGTGTCGCAGATGCATTATGCGCGGCGCGGCATCGTCACTCCCGAAATGGAATTCGTGGCCATTCGCGAGAACCTGCGCCGCGAGCAATACCTGGAAACCCTGCGCGCCAGCGGCCCGGACGGCGAGAAGCTGGCCCGCCGGCTGCTGCGCCAGCACCCCGGCCAGTCGTTCGGCGCCGCCATCCCGGCGGCCATCACGCCCGAATTCGTGCGCGACGAAGTGGCGCGCGGCCGGGCCATCATCCCGGCCAACATCAACCACCCCGAAGTCGAGCCGATGGCCATCGGCCGCAACTTCCTGGTCAAGATCAACGCCAATATCGGCAATTCGGCGGTCAGTTCGGGCATCGGCGAAGAAGTCGAGAAAATGACCTGGGCCATCCGCTGGGGCGGCGACACGGTCATGGACCTGTCCACCGGCAAGCACATCCACGAGACCCGCGAGTGGATCATCCGCAATTCGCCGGTGCCGATCGGCACGGTGCCCATCTACCAGGCGCTGGAAAAGGTGGACGGCAAGGCCGAGGAACTGACCTGGGAAATCTTCCGCGACACGCTGATCGAGCAGGCCGAACAGGGCGTGGACTACTTCACCATCCACGCGGGCGTGCGCCTGCCCTTCATCCCCATGACGGCCGACCGCATGACCGGCATCGTGTCGCGCGGCGGATCGATCATGGCCAAGTGGTGCCTGGCGCACCACAAGGAAAGCTTCCTGTACGAGCGCTTCGAAGAAATCTGCGAAATCATGAAGGCCTACGACGTCAGCTTCTCGCTGGGCGACGGCCTGCGGCCGGGCTCGGCCTACGACGCCAACGACGAGGCGCAATTCGCCGAACTGAAGACGCTGGGCGAGCTGACCCAGGTGGCCTGGAAGCACGACGTACAGGTCATGATCGAGGGCCCGGGCCACGTGCCGATGCAGATGATCAAGGAAAACATGGACCTGCAGCTGGAACACTGCCACGAGGCGCCGTTCTACACGCTGGGCCCGCTGACCACCGACATCGCGCCGGGCTACGACCACATCACCTCGGGCATCGGCGCGGCGCTGATCGGCTGGTACGGCACCGCGATGCTCTGTTATGTGACGCCGAAGGAACACCTGGGCCTGCCCAACAAGAAAGACGTGAAGGACGGCATCATCACGTACAAGATCGCCGCCCACGCGGCCGACCTGGCCAAGGGGCACCCCGGCGCGGCGATCCGCGACAACGCCCTGTCGAAAGCGCGCTTCGAGTTCCGCTGGGACGACCAGTTCAACCTGGGCCTGGACCCGGACACCGCCAAGGAATTCCACGACGAGACCCTGCCGAAGGATTCCATGAAAGTGGCGCACTTCTGCTCGATGTGCGGGCCGCACTTCTGCAGCATGAAGATCACCCAGGACGTACGCGACTATGCCGCGTCGCAGGGTGTGAACGAGAAAGACGCGCTGCAGAAAGGCATGCAGGAAAAGGCGGTGGAATTCGTGAAGAAGGGATCGGAGATCTACCACCAGGCGTAGCGGGGGCGGCGGCAAGCGCGGGGTTGGGGCGGGCTGCCCCATGCCCCGGTGTCAGACACCCTTCGGGGTGTCTGACACCAACCCGTTCCGCCAGCCTGCGCCGTCCGTCAGGTGTCTGACACCCCGAAGGGTGTCTGACACCGTGCGGTTCAAGCCGAGTCAAGCCGCCGTATACGCCGTCTTGACGGTGGTGTAGAACTCCGCCGCATAGCGCCCCTGCTCGCGCGAGCCGTAGCTGGAGCCCTTGCGCCCGCCGAACGGCACGTGATAATCCACCCCCGCCGTGGGGCAGTTCACCATCACCATCCCGGCCTGCGCGTCGCGCTTGAACTGCGTGGCGTACTTCAGCGACGTCGTGCAGATACCCGCCGACAGGCCGAACTCGGTGTCGTTGGCCAGTTCCAGCGCGTGCTCGAACGAATCCGCCGGGATCACCGCGGCCACGGGGCCGAAGATTTCCTCGCGGCTGATGCGCAGGTCGTTGCCGCAATCCACGAACAGCGCCGGCGTCATGTAATACCCTTCGGTGGCGCGCTTGACCAATTCGCCGCCGTAGGCCAGCTTGGCGCCCTCGTCGCGACCGATGCCCACGTACTTCTGGTTCTGCGCCAGCTGGCTGTCGTCGACCACCGGGCCGATGTCGGTGCCGGGCTGCAGCGCGTCGTCGATCTTCAAGCCCTGCAGGCGTTCTTGCACCGCCGCCACGAAGCGCGGGTAAATGCCCTTCTGCACGATCAGGCGGCTGGACGCCGTGCAACGCTGGCCGGTGGAAAAATACGCGCCATTGACCGCGCTTTCCACCGCCACCTTCAGGTCGGCGTCGTCCAGCACCACCATGGGGTTCTTGCCGCCCATTTCCAGCTGCACCTTGGCCATGCGCATCATGGCGGCCTGGGCCACCCGGCGGCCGGTGGCCACCGAGCCCGTGAAGCTGATGGCGTCGACGCGCTTGTCGTCCAGGATGGCCTGGCCCACGATACTGCCGCGCCCCATCACCAGGTTGAACACCCCCGCCGGCAAACCCGCGCGGCTCAGGATCTCGGCCAGCGCCCAGGCGCTGCCCGGCACCAGGTCGGCCGGCTTGAACACCACCGTGTTGCCGTAGGCCAGCGCCGGCGCGATCTTCCAGGCCGGGATCGCAATGGGGAAATTCCACGGCGCGATGATGCCCACCACGCCCACCGGCTCGCGCGTGACGTCGGCCTCGATGCCGGGGCGCGTCATGGGCAGCTTTTCGCCCGGGATGCGCAGGGCCTCGCCGGCGAAGAACTTGAAGATATAGCCCGCGCGGGTGGCCTCGCCGATGCCTTCGGGCAACGTCTTGCCTTCCTCGCGCGACAGCAGCCGGCCCAGCTCTTCCTTGCGCGCCAGGATCTCGTTGCCCACCGCGTCCAGGATGTCGGCGCGGCGTTGCCCGGTGGTGCGGGCCCAGTCGTGCGCGGCGGCGTGGGCGGCGGCGATGGCCTGCGTGGTCTGGGCGGCATCGGCTTGCGCGTATTCGCCCACGATGTCGGCCAGGTTCGACGGATTGACGTTGGCTCGCACGTCGACGCCGTCGATCCAAGCCCCATTGATGTAATTCGCGTGCATGTCTCTTCCCCTCGAGTAAATGAACGAAGCGCCGCCGCCCCACGGCGGCGGCGCGAACACTACAGCAGCTTGCCGGGATTCAGGATGCCGGCGGGATCGACCAGGCGCTTGATGTCGCGCATCAGGCGCAGTTCCAGCGGATCCTTGCTGTGCAGGAAATGGTCGCGCTTGAGCTGGCCAATGCCGTGTTCGGCGCTGATGCTGCCGCCATAGCGGTTGACCTCGTCCAGCACGATGTCGGTAATGGCCGCGCCATGCTGCGCCGCCCAGTCGCGCGGCGCGCCGGCCGGGCGCGACAGGTTGTAGTGCAGGTTGCCGTCGCCGAAGTGCCCGAAAATGAACGGCCGGATATCGCCGTGCGCCACGCGCAGGCGCTGCTCGGCCGATTCCATGAAATCGGGAATGCGCTCGATCGGCAGCGAAATATCGTGCTTCAAGTGCGGGCCGTCGGCGCGCTGGGCTTCCGAGATTTCCTCGCGCAGCTTCCATAGCGCCTGCAGCTGCGCCAACGACGCGGACACTGCCGCATCCAGGCACAGCTCGCGTTCCAGCGCCGCGCCGATCACGCGTTCCAGCAGCGCGTTCAGGGCGGCCTCGTCGGCGGTATCGGCCAGTTCCATCAGCACATAGCCGGGATAACGCTGGGCAAAGGGTTCCTGCACGCCTTGCGCGTGCGCCAGCACCAGGTCGACGCATTCGCCGGTGAAAAATTCATACGCCTGCAGGCGCGAGCCGCACTGTTCATACACCAGCTCGAACAGCTGCAGCGCCTGGGCCGGCGACTGCACCGCCGCCAGCACCACCGAACGCACGCCGGTGCGCGGAAACAGGCGCAGCGCCACCGCGGTAATCACCCCCAGCGTGCCTTCGGCGCCGATCAGCAGCTGCTTCAGGTCGTAGCCGGTGTTGTCCTTGCGCAGCGTGCGCAGGCCATGGAAGATTTCGCCAGTGGGCAGCACGGCTTCCAGGCCCAGCACCAGTTCGCGCGTCATGCCATAGCGCACCACATTCACGCCGCCCGCATTGGTGGATACGTTGCCGCCGATCTGGCACGAGTCTTCGGCCGCCAGGCTGAGCGGCAGCAGCCGCCCCGCCTCGTCGGCCGCGCGGCGCAGGTTGCCCAGGATGCAGCCCGCTTCGGCCACCATGGTGTTGGCGATGGTGTCGATGGAACGCACGGCATTCATGCGGTCCAGCGCCAGCACCACATTGGCCGGGCCCTGGTCGGGCGTGGCGCCGCCGCACATGCCGGTATTGCCGCCGCGCGGCACCACCGGCACGCCGGCCTGCTGGCACAGCGCCAGGCATTGCGCGACCTCTTCCGTGCGGCGCGGGCGCACCACCGCCTGGGCGCGGCCGTTGTACAGGCCGCGCCAGTCCGACAGCCACGGGGCAATGTCGTCGGGCGCCGTCAGGACGGTATCGGGGCCCAGCGCCTGGACCAGGCGCTGGGCGAAATCGGGTGCATTCATGGCGTCGTCGATTCGAGTTCGAAAGAAGGGAAATCCAGCTTCAGCCGCGCCGCCGCGCGCCGCAAATGCAGCACGGCGGCCGCGCGGGCGCCCTGGGGGTCGCGGGCGGCAATGGCCTGGTACAGGGCCACGTGCTCGCGGTGCACGTCGCCGACCAGTTCCGCCTGGGTCTGCTGCGTGTTCTCGCGCGCGATGCGCACCGCGGCGCGCACCTGCAGGTTCAGGTACTGCAACAGTTGCTGGTAATACGTGTTGTGCGTGGCCACCGCGATGGCCGCGTGAAAACCGATGTCTTGTTCGACGCCATCTTCGTCGGCATGGCGCAGGTGGCTTTCCAGGCGCGCCAGGCAGGCCGCCATCTTGGCCAGGTCGTCGTCGCTGCGCCGCATGGCGGCCAGGGCCGCGGCCCCGCCTTCCAGTTCCATGCGCAGTTCGTACACGCTGGCCAGCTGGGCGCGGTCCAGCGCCACGCCGCCGCCTGGCACCTGGAAGCCCCGGCTGGCCGTGCGCGACACCACCGTGCAGCCGGCGCCCTGGCGGCTTTCCACCAGCCCCTGGGCGCGCAGGCGCTCGGTGGCCTCGCGGATCACCGCCGCGCTGACGCCGTACAGCTGCGCCAGCGCCTTGCCGGTGGGCAGCTTGCCGCCCACCGGGTACACGCCGGCGGCAATATCGGACGCCAGCTTGCCGGCGACCTGCTCGGTCAGGGTCAGGGACTTGGTCAGCATCGGACGATTGTACGGTAGTTTTCAGGTTATATGAAAACCTTCGGGGTGTGCCCGCGCCCGGGGCAGCCCACCCCCGTGTCCCTAGGCCAGCAGCGCCAAGGCCTCGGCCAGCGACAGTACCGTCGTGCGCGACGCGAATGCGGTGGAAAACAGGTGATCGTGCACCACCGGGTCCGGGTCGTAGCAGCAATCCTTGACGGTAAACAGGCGGAAATCCGCGTCGCTGGCATGCGCCACCGACGACAGCACCACCCCGGTCGAGGCAATGCCCACCATGACCAGCGTATCGACCCCGCGCGCGGACAGCCGCGGCATCAGGTCGGTGCCGAAGAACACACTGGCCCGATGCGCCATGACGACCGGCTCGTCGGCCCGCCGGCCCAATTCCGGCGACACCTGGTCATGCACGAAAAGCCCCAGCTGTTTCATGCCCTGGCCGTTCTTGTTGCGCGGGCTGACTTCCGGATAGCCGGGGCTGAAGTGGATCTTGGCGAAATAGACCCCGACACCCTGGCGGCGCGCCGCATCGCAAAGTCGGCGGGTATTGGCCAGCAACGCGGGAGCAACCGACGGGAACAGGTTCAAGATGTCGGTTTGATAATGCATCACCAGCAAGGCGGTCTGGCTGGGGACGATGGCGGGGGACTGCGCGTGGGCGCCTTGCGCGGCGGCGGCGCTGTCCGCGGTTCGATCCGCGGGATCGGTAGGGCGGGATCCGGTGCGTGAAGACATGGGGAAGGAAGACGGAGAGCGATACCTGACTCTATCACGACCACCTGGGGTTCATTCAGGCGCCGCCCTCAACCTTCTGCGGCCGGGGTCCGGGCGCGGCACCGCCGCGATCAGATTGCGCGTGTATTCGTGGCGCGGCGCTTCGAATATCTGATCGCACTCGCCTTCCTCGACCAATTCCCCCGCCGACATGATCGCCACGCGATCCGCGAAATGCCGCACCACCCCCAGATCGTGGGAAATGAACAAATACGTCAACTGGTGCTCGGCCTGCAGGTCGGCAAGCAGGTCCAGCACTTGCGCCTTGACCGACACATCCAGCGCCGACACCGCTTCATCGGCCACGATGAAGCGGGGCTCGACCGCCAGCGCGCGGGCGATGGCGATGCGCTGGCGCTGCCCGCCCGAGAACTGATGGGGAAACCGCCTGGCATGGTCCGCCTGCAGGCCCACGCGTTCCAGCAAGGCGTGCATGCGGTCGCGGCGTTCTTCCGGACCGTAGAGATTGTGGATGACCATGCCATCCATGATGGCGTCGCCAACCCGGCGGCGCGGGTTCAAGCTGGAATACGGATCCTGGAAGATGGTCTGCACCTGGCGGCGGAACGACATCCGCGAAGCGCCCGACAATTGCAGCACGTCGTGGCCCGCCAAGCGGATGCTGCCCGACGACGGGCGCACCAAGCCGGCGACGCAACGCCCCAGCGTGCTCTTCCCCGAGCCTGACTCGCCCACTAGCGCCAACGTGCTGCCGGGCGCGACGGACAGGCTGACATCGCGCACGGCCCGCACCACGCGCGACGGCTTGCCGAACAGATT
>Ga0182735_1002160_pt1 | contig 12218 bp, 12 predicted proteins | sample eDN5th30CKraftMG_FD_128524 | JGI IMG/M metagenome (GOLD analysis project Ga0182735, IMG submission 128524) | Enriched Miracle-Growth compost microbial communities from Emeryville, California, USA - eDNA 5th pass 30_C Kraft MG (version 2) (version 2) ... | reverse complement strand
CCTCGACGCCGGTGATGCGGGCGCCTTCCAGCACCGGTTGCAGGCCGCGCCGCACGGTTTCGACTTCCGGCAGTTCAGGCATGATGACCGCCGAGGGCGCTGAGGAACGACGCTCCGCTGCCGCCGCGCACGAGGCCGAGATGCTCGGCCACGGTGGCGCCGATGTCGGAAAAGGTCGGCCTGAGGCCGATATCGCCGCCCCGCAGGCCGGGGACGACGCCGAGGACGGGCGTGCGCTCGCGTGTGTGGTCGGTGCCGCGCCAGGTCGGGTCGTTGCCATGGTCGGCGGTCAGCATGAACAGGTCGCCCGCTTTCAGCCGCGACAGCGCTTCCGGCAGCCGCCGGTCGAAGGCCTCGAGCGCGGCCGCATAGCCCGGCACGTCGCGCCGATGGCCGAATTCGGTGTCGAAATCGACGAAATTGGCGAAGACGAAGTCGCCCGGCCGGGCGTCGTCCATGGCGCCGAGCGCCTTGTCGAACATCGCCATGTTGCCGGCGCCCTTGCGTACCTCGGAGATGCCGCGATGGGCGAAGATATCGCCGATCTTGCCGATGGCGATGACCCTGCCGCCATGGTCGGTGACCCGGTCGAGCAGCGTCGGTTCCGGCGGCGGCGTGGCATAGTCCTTGCGGTTTGGCGTGCGCACGAAGGTCTCGCGCGTCTCGCCGACGAAGGGCCGGGCGATCACCCGCCCGATCCTCAGCGGGTCGCAGAGCCGGCGCACGACCTTGCAGAACGCATAGAGCCGTTCCAGCCCGAAATGCGTCTCATGCGCGGCGATCTGCAGCACGGAGTCGACCGAGGTGTAGCAGATCGGCTTGCCGGTCGCGATGTGCTCTTCGCCGAAATCCTCGATCACCGTCGTTCCGGGCGCGTGGCGGTTGGCGAGGATGCCGGGCACCTCGCCTTCGCGGATCATCGCGTCCGTCAGTTCCTGCGGGAAGGAGGGGATGGTGTCGGGGAAATACCCCCAGTCGAAGCGGGCCGGCAGGCCGGCGATTTCCCAGTGGCCGGAAGGCGTGTCCTTGCCCGCCGAAATCTCCTGCGCCGCGCCGTGGAAGGAGGAGGCGAGCAACCGGTGGGTCCGCCCGTCGAACGAAAATCCGGAAGCGGTCCGGGCGGCTTCGCCGAGGCCGAGCGCCGTCATGTTGGGAACGGCAAGCGGGCCGCTGCGCAATCCGGCCCGGTCGGCGGCGCCGGCCGCGCAGGCCGAGGCGATGTGTCCGAAGGTGTCGGCGCCCTTGTCGCCATAGCGTTCCGCGTCGGCCGCGCCGCCTATGCCGAAGGAATCGAGAACGAAGACGAATGCGCGTGCCATCAAAACCTGCGTCTGCCTGACGGCCAAGACATAGGAGCGCGCGCGCCCCTTGGCAATCGGCGCGATCGCCGGACGGCACGGTCCGGCACGACCGTTATGGCGGGAATGCTTGGCGATCTAGCACGCCGGGCAATCGACCCTCTGGCTCATGCGGGCCTTGAGGTAATAGGTTTCGCTCATCGCGATACTGTCGAAAGCGGCCGAAAGGCCCGCCGCTTCCTTGCCGCTGGCCGCCCAGGTGATCATCGGCCGGTACGAGAGTTCCGTCTGCACGCGGATGAGATAGGCGTCCGACGTGTTCGGGATTCGCAACGAACCCGGCAGCGCTGCGCTCGTTCCCACTGCCACGCCGTCGCCGACCCCGGCGCCGAAGCCGTTGGCATCCAGCTTGCGCGACCAGACCACCGTCACCGGGGGCTTGTCCCCGTTGGTTACCTGCTGTGCGGTGAGCGCCCCGATCTTGAGTTCCGCGACGGTGATTTTCGGGACGGACCGGTTGTAGGGTTGCAGCGTGGACGAGCCGATATTCATGATCGCCTGGATTTCCGCCGGCGCGATGGAATTGCGCTGCGTCACCAGGTCCGCCACCATGCTGGCGACGCGGCTGACCTTCTTGTTGGTTTCGATGGCCTGGGAAATCTCCATGGTCACGAAATACATCCCCAGGAGCACCGGCGCCAGGAAGGCGAACTCGATGGCCGCGACGCCCCGTCGGTCTCTGGCAAAGCGGATCGTCCTGCCCCAGAAATGCGCTATTTTTCGCCGTGCCCCCGCACCAGACAGCATGTCGATTGCCCTTTTGTTGCGCCCGAGGCGATGGTCCTAGTTGAACGGCTCGTTCTGCCAGGTGATCGATGTGAAATGCAGCGTCTTGCCGTTGTTCAGGTTGGCCATCCACTTGCTGACGAAGTCGGTCATCACCGGCCATTTGTAGAAGACCCGCAGCATGTTGATGCTGGAGGCGCCGCCGGTGGTGACGGAAAAATCGGTGGAGATGACCTGCCGGTTCCTGGTCGGCTTGATTTCGCCGTTGACGATGGCGAAGCCCACCGCGGCCGCGTCCTGGAAGGTCGCGTACTGCTGCAGGTCGACGATCATCTGGTTCGGGCAGTCGCTGGACACCATGACCTCGAGCCTTGCACAGATCATGGCCTTGAGGTCGGGCGCGGTTATGCTGCGGACCTGCCCGGTGCGCAATTGGCGCGCGACGTCGTCGGTGGCGTTAGCCATGACTTCCTGGCCGGCGAAGGCGATGCAGCTTTCCAGGATGGCGAAGACGAGCATCGAGAAGGGCAGGGCGAGCGCGGCGAATTCGATGGCCGTGCTGCCGCCGCGGTCGCGAAGAAAGCGGCCAGGAAAGCCTGCCCGTTGCGCCTTGCGCGCATCTCCCGCCGGTCTGGAGTGGCTGCTCATGTCCGGTTTCCGCCGATCCTGTGTACCCTGGCACGGAGCCTAGCCGAAACCTGTTGAAGGCCCGTTTGAAGGATCGTTCGATTTGTCCGGTGTGCCTTTACCGGCTGCTAACCATGCAGCGACTGCCGCCGCAGGACGGGGCGCGCGCAGTCAGCGGCCGTTCATTTCCGCTTCGGACGAACGCTCGGCGTCGGTCTTGTAGGCGCTTTCGCAATAGGGCGTGCAGGACATCGTCTGCACGTCCGCGCGCCGGTAGATGCGCACCGACGAGGCGGTCTGGCGGATGACGGTCACCTGCTCGTCGATGATCGGGCTGCCGTCGCTGTCGAGGATGACGAGGTTGGTCACGCCGAAGCCCTTGCCCGTCAGCACGACGGTCGAGGCATCCTGGACGGAGGCGTCGGCGATGGCCGGGTTGCCGACCACGATCGTGTCGGCCGGCCGTGCCAGCTTGACGATCTTGGCCTGGTTCATGGTGACCTCGATGCCCGCCTCGGCCTGCGCCGGCATGGCGAAACCGGTGCCGACAACCATCGCCATCAGCAAGGTCGTTTTGAAACTAGCCATCATGCTCCCCAGGAACGGAAAACCGCCGAAGGGACAATGAACGAGAATGGTGAACCAAGGGTTAAGTGCCGGAGGGCGGGGTGTTGAAGCCCGCCCTCCGGGCAGATTAGCCGCTATCCCTTCGGCGCGGGGGCCGGGGCGGGCTTGGTGCTCGGCGTTTCCTGTGCGGTCGCCTTGCCCGGAAGCGACGGCAGGCCCTTGAGCAGCTTTTCGCGCACTGCTGCCAGGAGTTCCGGATCCGGGTTCATGTCGCGGGCATGCGTCCACTGGAACGTCGCCTCGAGCTTGCGGCCGACGCGCCAATAGGCGTCGCCGAGGTGGTCGTTGAGCACCGGGTCTTCCGGCTTCAGCGAGATGGCGCGCTCCATTTCGCGCACGGAATCGTCGTACTGGCCGAGCTGGTAATAGGCCCAGCCGAGCGAATCGACGATGTAGCCGTCGCTGGGGCGCAGGTCGACGGCCTTCTTGATCATCGCCATGGCTTCCTGGAGGTTCATGCCCCGGTCGACCCAGGAATAGCCGAGATAGTTCATGACCTGCGGCTGGTCGGGGTTGAGTTCCAGCGCCTTGCGGAAATTCGGCTCGGCCTTCGCCCATTCCTTCAGCCGCTCATAGGCGATGCCGCGCTGGTAGAAGATGTTCCAGTCGGCGGCGGTCGGCGTCTTGAGCACGGACACCGCCTGGTCGTAGAGGTCGGCGGCGGAGCGGAAATCTTCCTTGGACGAGTAGACGCCGCCCAGCGCCAAATAGCCGCGCATGTCGGTGGGGTTGGCCTCGACGAGCGCCTTGAGGTGGCCGATCGCCTCGTCCTTGCGGTCGAGATCGGCGAGGTTCAGCCCGAGTTGGAGGTTGGAGACCTCCTTCAGCGGCGAATTGTCGGGGATGCGGCGGTAGAGGTCGATCGCCTTCTGGCTGTCCTTCGTCTGCTCGGCGACGGAGGCCAATTGGACGAGGGCGGCGTCGCTGTCGGGCTTCAGCGCCAGTGCATATTCGAGGTAAAGCTGCACGAAGGGCTCGCCGCCGCCGCGGTTGAGCGCGGTTGCGAGATCGAGCAGGATTTCGGCGGCCCCGTCCGACGGGGTGGCGATCAGCGGCTCGATCTTCTCGCCCTTGGTGATCTTGTCGCGCAGCGCGGTGATCTCGATCTTGCCCGGCGCGAAGGTTTCCGCCTGGTCGAGGATCGACAGCGCCTTGTCCTTATCGCCCTTGCGGGCAAGGAAGGCGGAATAGGACTGGGCGCAGCGAAGCCAGGTTTCCGGCGCCGCACTCCCGGACGCGACGTTCTCGATGGTCGCGGCATAGGCCTTGTCCGCCTGGTCGTTCAGCCCCGCGACATCGGCGATGAGGGCGCGGTGGCAGGACTTGAACAGGTCGAACCATTCCGGCCCGGACAGCTTGTCGACATAGGCCATGGCGTCGGCGCCCTGGCCAGCGCCCTCCATGGCCCACCCGGTCATGACGCCGACGATCAGCCGGTCGAGGTCGGATTCGAGCGAAAGTTTCAGCCAGTACTGGGCCTTGTCGAAATCCTTCTTGCGAAACGAATCCACGGCCAGCGCCAGCCGGGAGAACCGCTCCACGTCCGGGGTTTCCTTGAGCTTGTCGGCATAGGGCAGCGATTCATCGAACCGGCCCTGCGCGATCAGCGACAGCATCAGGTTCTGCTGGAGGGTAGCGTCTTCGGGCGCGAAGGCGAGCGCCTGCTTGTAGTAGGCGATGGCGTTGTCGAGGTCGTTGTCGGCCTGCGCCACATGGGCGGCCAGATAGGCCCCGGAAAACGAGGTGATTTCCACCGGCTCGTTCGTCTGCTTGGCATGGGCCGGCAGGCCCGACACCACTACACCCGTCAAAACGGCCAGCCCCGAGAGCCAGCGCATGCTTGCTTGCCGCATTGTAATCCTTTCGGTCGAAGACGAGCACCGCCGGAGTGCCCTTCGTCGCAGAATCCATCTGTCGCCGCAAAGCATGGCCTTTTTGCGTTCGCGCATCAACGGCGCAGTTCACGATTCGGCGGCGGCATTTGCGCGAACGCAGGCGGAGCGTGACGTGATTAAACCATGTTTGCCGCGCAAGTGGGCGTCCGGGTGAATCGACGAGCGGGAAAGGGGACCCGATGTTTGCGCGCAGTCTGATCCTGAGTGCCATGATGGTGGCGGCGGTGCCCATGGCCACGCAGGCAAAAACGCTGTGCACGGCATTCGCCGACGCTGCCACCGGCAAGGTGCTGAAACAGGAGGGCGCCTGCGGCACGCGCGCCTTCGCAGCCTCCACCTTCAAGATCCCGATCAGCCTGATGGGCTATGATTCCGGCTTCCTCACCAGCGAGCACGCGCCGGCGCTGCCGTTCAGGAAGGGTTATCCCGACTGGGTCGCTTCCTGGCGCACCACCACCGACCCGACCAGCTGGATGAAGAACTCCGTCGTCTGGTATTCGCAGCAGGTGACGAAATATCTCGGCGAGGAGCGGTTCCGGCGCTATGTCCGGCAGTTCCAGTACGGCAACCAGGACGTCTCCGGCGACCCCGGCAAGCACAACGGCCTGTCCCGGTCCTGGCTCAGTTCCTCGCTGACGATCTCGCCGCTGGAGCAACTGACCTTTCTCGGCCGGGTGGTGAACCGGCAATTGCCGGTGAGTGCGCATGCCTATGACATGACCGACCGGATCACGACGCTGGGCACCCTGCCGAACGGCTGGGAGGTTCATGGCAAGACCGGAGCCGGCGCGCCGCGCAACGCCGACGGCAGTTTCGCCAACAACCGCGCCTATGGCTGGTTCGTCGGCTGGGCGAGCCGCAACGGCAGGACGATCGTGTTCGCGCGCCTGGTCCAGAACGACAGGAAGGAAGCCGTCAGCCCCGGCCTGCGCACGCGCGAGGCGATGATGAAGGAACTGCCGGCGCTGCTGGACACGCTGGCGCCGGGATGACCGGGTCAGTTGACCCGGCTGATGCAGAAATCGATGACGTCTATGAGCGCCGCCTTCTGCGGCGTGGCCTCCAGCGGCGCCAGCGCGTCGCGGGCGATCTCGCCGAAATGGCGGGCGCGGCCGATCGTGTCGGCGATCGCGCCGTGGCGGGCCATCAGGCCGATCGCCTTTTCCAGTTCGGTATCGTCGGTGGCGTTGTTCTCGATCGCCCCCTGCCAGAAGCTGCGTTCCGCCGCCGTGCCGCGCCGATAGGCGAGGATGACCGGCAGCGTCACCTTGCCTTCGCGGAAATCGTCGCCGACATTCTTGCCGAGGTCCTGGCTGGAGCCGCCGTAGTCCAGCGCGTCGTCGATGAGCTGGAAGGCGAGGCCGAGATTCATGCCATAGGAGCGCAGCGCCGCGCGATCGTTGCGCGAGGCGTCGGCGATCACCGGGCCGACTTCGGCGGCGGCCGAAAACAGCGCCGCGGTCTTGGCCTTGATGACGGCGAAATGCTCGTCCTCGGTGGTTTCGAGGTTCTTTGCCGCCGCAAGCTGCATCACCTCGCCCTCGGCGATGATCGAGGCGGCGGAGGACAGGATGTCGAGCGCGTCGAGCGAGCCGACGTCGACCATCATGCGGAATGCCTGGCCGAGCAGGAAGTCGCCGACCAGCACGCTCGCCTGGTTGCCCCAGATGGTGCGCGCCGTCTTCTTGCCGCGTCGCAGGTCGCTTTCGTCGACCACGTCGTCATGGAGCAGCGTTGCCGTGTGCATGAATTCGACGCTGGTGGCGAGCTTGACGTGGCCTTCGCCGGAATAGCCGAACATCTGCGCGGCGGCGAGCGTCACCATCGGGCGCAGCCGCTTGCCGCCGGACGAGATCAGGTGGTTGGCGATTTCCGGGATCATTTCGACGTCGGAACCGGCCTTAGACAGGATCAGCTCGTTGACCCGCCCCATGTCGGAGGCCGTCAAGGCGATCAGTTCCTTGATGGTCGCGGTTTCGCGCTTTCCATTGTCGAGATTGAGAACCACACCCACCAAAACAACTCCCGCTGGAACACGGGCGCGGCGGCCCTGACCTGACGCGCGCGATTCTAGGGAGACTGGATAGAGACGGCAAGTGGCGAATTGGCGCGGCATGCTCGGTTTCGCGTTGACCGCGGCGGCGCGAGTCTGGCGTATTGGCGGCTGGTTTGACAAACGCAAAGGTTGCGGAACGATGCAGGGACTGGCTTCACGGCTGTGGCTGTCGCTTTCCACGACCGGCCTGCTCGTCGGCACGCTGTTCTTCGCCGCATCGTTTACGCCGTCGCTCATCCCGCGTGCCTACGTGGTGCAGGGCGTGCTGGCCGGCGTCTCGCTCGCGGCAGGCTACGGCATCGGCGTGTTCGGCGCCTGGCTGTGGGCTTATCTGGAATTGCCGCAGTCAAGGCACGGCATCGCCCGCTGGATCAAGACGGGCGCGGCCGTTTTCTGCGCGGCCGTCGCCTTGCTGTTCCTGTGGCGGGCTTCCGACTGGCAGAACTCCATCCGCCGCCTGTTTGACCTGGAGCCGGTCGACAGCGTCTATCCCTTCAGCGTGGCGCTGATCGCGCTCGCCGCCTTCGCGGTGCTGCTCGTCGTCGCGCGCCTGTTCCAGCTTACCCTCGGCCTGGTCGCCGGCCGGCTGCGCAGCTACATGCCGCGTCGCGTCGCCAACGTCATCGGCCTGACGGTCGCGCTGGTGCTCTTCGGCAGCCTCGCCAACGGCGTGCTGCTGCGCTACGCGCTCTATGTGGCGGACGGTTCCTACAAGGCGCTGGACGAAATGATCGAGGCCGATACCGCCCAGCCTGCCGAGCCGGGCAAGACCGGCAGTTCCGCCTCGCTGATGAAGTGGGACGAGCTTGGGCGCATGGGTCGCGGCTATATCGCCTCCGGCCCCTCGGCGAACGACATCGGCGCCTTCCTCGGCCGGCCGGCGCAGGAGCCGATCCGCGTCTATGCCGGCCTCAATTCGGCCGACACGCCGCAGGCGCGCGCCCGGCTGGCCTTGCAGGAACTGAAGCGGGTCGGCGGCTTCGACCGCTCGACGCTCGTCATCATCACCCCGACGGGAACCGGCTGGGTCGATCCGGAAGGCATCGATACGCTGGAATATCTGCATGGCGGCGATGTCGCCAGCGTCGCCATCCAGTATTCCTACCTGGCAAGCTGGCTGTCGCTGCTGGTCGAACCCGGCTATGGCGGCGAGGCCTCGCGTGCGCTTTTCCACGAGGTCTACGACTATTGGACGACGCTGCCGAAGGAACGTCGGCCGAAGCTCTACCTCTATGGCCTCAGCCTCGGGGCCATGAACACGGAGCGGTCGAACGAGCTGTTCGAGGTGCTGGGCGATCCCTACCAGGGCGTGCTGCTGGCCGGGCCGCCGTTCCCCAGCGGCATCTGGCGCTCGATCACCGACCAGCGCGACGAAGGCTCGCCCTTCTGGCTGCCGCGCTTCCGCGACGGCTCCTATGTCCGCTTCACCAGCCAGCAGAACGCGCTTGCCATTCCCGGCGCGCATTGGGGGCCGATGCGGGTCGTCTACCTGCAATATGCGAGCGACCCGATCACCTTTTTCGATCCGCTGTCGTTCTATCGCGCACCGCAATGGATGGCCGAGCCGCGCGGGCCGGACGTGTCGCCGGCCCTGCGCTGGTATCCGGTGGTCAGCTTCCTGCAGCAGCTTGTCGATATCGCCACAGCGACCACGGCGCCGATGGGGCACGGCCATGTCTACGCGCCGGAACACTATATTGACGCATGGGTCGAGGTGACGGACGTAAAAGGCTGGTCGGATTCGGATATCGAACGGCTGAAAGCCCGTTTCGAGGTGCGCTGAAACGCCCGCATTTACATCGCCGCAACAAATTGCGAGTTTCGCGCCATGATCGAGCTTCTGCGCACCAACGATGTCGTCGTCATCTCCTTCGTCGAGGCGCTGATGCGCGACGCGGGCATCGGCTGCTTCGTCGCCGATCAGAATATGAGCGTGATGGACGGTTCGCTCGGCATCCTGCCGCGTCGCGTCATGATCGATGCCGCGCGGGCCGACGAGGCGCGTCGCATCCTGACCGATGCCGGCGTCGGCGCAGAGATGCGGGAAGGCTAGACGGTGGCGCAGGCCGTTTCCGCCGGGCCGGCCGCCTATACGGTCGATGCCTTCCACCGGGGCCGCTTCTTCCTGGTGCAGCCGGTCGGGCGCGGGCACCGCGCCGGCATGGATGCGATGATGCTGGCTGCGGCGGTGCCTTCGGCCTTCAAGGGGCGGCTCGCCGATTTCGGCGCCGGTGCGGGCGCCGCCGGCCTTGCCGTGCTGTCGCGCTGCGCCGGAGCCGAGGCGGTGCTGGTGGAACTGGCCGAGGAGATGGCGGCGTTCGCCGACACCACGCTCGGCCATCCGGGCAATGCGCATCTGGGCGACCGCGCCAGCGTGCTGCGTGCCGACGTCACCCTCGCCGGCTCCGCCCGGCAGAGCGCCGGGCTGGCGGACCGTTCCTTCGATTTCGTCGTCATGAACCCGCCTTTCAACGCAGCGGAGGATCGCGCGACCCCGGATGCCTTGCGCCGGCAGGCGCATGTGATGGAGGAAGGGCTGTTCGAAAACTGGCTGCGCAGCGCCGCCGCCGTGCTGAAGCCGGGTGGCGGCGTCGCCGTCATCGCCCGCCCGGAGCAGGTGCGCAAAATCCTCGATGCGCTGGACGGCCGCTTCGGCTCCGCCGAAATGATCGCCGTACACCCGCGCCCGCAGGCCGCCGCCATCCGCATCGTCGTCCGGGCATGGCGTGGGGCGCGCGGAAAGCTTTCCATCCTGCCACCTCTGGTCATGCACGAATCGGCCGGCAACGGTTTTTCCGCCCGTGCCGACCTGGTCTGCAACGGGCTTGCCCCGCTTTTTGGCGACGGATGAAACCGGCCGCATTGCCGTTTCCCGGCAAATGCCTACATGCAACGGGCCTTCAAGGAGAAATGCCCCTGTGAAACGCCTTTTCAGACGCCTGCTGCCGAAATCCTGGCGCTCCGACGCCGTCACCATCCCGGTGGTGCGCCTGCACGGCACCATCATGGCCGATGGCGGCCGGCTGCGGCCGAGCCTGTCCCTCGCCTCCAGCGCCGGCCTGATCGAAAAGGCGTTCGCCTTCGATGCGCCGGCCGTCGCCATCTCGGTCAATTCGCCCGGCGGCTCGCCGGTGCAGTCGCGCCTGATCTACAAGCGCATCCGCGACCTTGCCGCCGAGAAGAACAAGCGGGTGTTCGTCTTCACCGAGGACGTGGCGGCCTCCGGCGGCTACATGATCGCGCTCGCCGGCGACGAGATCATCGCCGACCCTTCCTCCATCGTCGGTTCCATCGGCGTGGTTTCGGCCTCGTTCGGCTTTCCCGAACTGCTGAAGAAGGTCGGCATCGAGCGCCGTGTGCATACCGCAGGCAGGAACAAGGCGGTGCTCGACCCGTTCCGGCCCGAGAAGGAGGAGGACATCGAGCGGCTGAAGGCGCTGCAACTGGAGGTCCACGAGACGTTCATCGACATGGTGAAGGAGCGGCGCGGACACAAGCTGAAGGACGACCCCGACCTGTTCACCGGCCTGTTCTGGACCGGCAAGAAAGGGCTGGAACTCGGCCTGGTCGATGCGTTGGGCGACATGCGCACGGTGATGAAGGCCCGCTATGGCGAAAAGACCCGACTGAAGCTGATCGCCGCGCAGAAAGGCCTGTTCGGCAGGTTCGGCCTGTTCGGCTCGCGCGCGGCACTTCCCGAGGAGATGGCCGCGGCTGCGGCCGGCGGCCTGATCGATGCGGCCGAGGAACGCGCGCTGTGGTCACGTTTCGGCCTTTAAGTTCGGGAACCTTGCGGAACTGGTGCCATCGAATTGGCAGCGCGGGTTTACAGGGCCGGTTTGCCGCAGGACGCCGCCCAGAAAACGGTTTCGATTTTTAAGGCTTATGCGTTAGCATGGCCTGTGATCGACCCCAGAGGCCTCCGGCGCCGGAACGCGAAGGAGTGTTTTGACATGCCGCAGATCATTTTCTTCACCGCCGTCGGCGTCGCCGCCTATGTCGGCTACCGTGCTTTCGTCAAGGAAGCGGAACGGGTTACCGCCAAGCTGCGCCGCGCCGAACGGCAGCGCGCCAACGGAACCATGGGAACGCTGGTCAAGGATCCGGTCACCGGCGAATACCGTCTGGCCAAGGATTGACCATCATCGACCTCGCCGTGGTGAATGCGGGTGTCGGCGTGCGTCTGGCCCCAGCCAAGATCAACCTTGCTCTGCATATCGTCGGCCAGAGGGCGGACGGCTACCATGAGCTGGAAAGCCTCGCCGTCTTCACCCGCTTCGGCGACCGCATCGAGGCCGCGCCGGCAGAAGGCGACGAACTGGTCGTCACCGGAAGATATACCGTAGCCGTACCGCCCGACGACGGCAACCTGATCGTGCGGGCGCGCGAGGCGCTGCGCGGCTGTTTCGGCACTGCCGCGACGCCTCCAGTGAGGATTTCGCTGGAAAAGAACCTGCCGGTGGCTTCCGGCATCGGCGGCGGCTCGAGCGATGCGGCGGCGGCGTTGCGCGCGCTGCTTGGCGTATGGAAGCTTTCCATGGAGGAGGCCGACCTGGCGCGCATCGGGCTTGCGCTCGGCGCGGACGTTCCGATGTGCCTTGCGGCAGAGCCGCTGGTCGCGCGCGGTATTGGCGAAGACCTGGAAGCCGTCGCGGATTTCCCTTCGCTCGGGCTCGTCCTGGTCAATCCGGGCGTGGCCGTGTCGACGGCGGAAGCATTTGCCGGCCTGCAGAAGCGCGACAACGGCGGATTGCCGCCGCTGCCGCGCGTCATCGACTTTCACAGCCTGCGCAACTGGCTGGAGGCCACGCGCAACGACCTGGAGCCGGTAGCGCGCACGCTTCGGCCCGAGATCGGCCAGGCGCTAGCCGCCCTGAAGCGGGCGGATGCCGGCTTTGTCCGCATGTCGGGCTCGGGCGCGACCTGTTT
>Ga0182735_1002159_pt1 | contig 12221 bp, 8 predicted proteins | sample eDN5th30CKraftMG_FD_128524 | JGI IMG/M metagenome (GOLD analysis project Ga0182735, IMG submission 128524) | Enriched Miracle-Growth compost microbial communities from Emeryville, California, USA - eDNA 5th pass 30_C Kraft MG (version 2) (version 2) ... | reverse complement strand
TCTTGCGCTGCTGGCGCGGGAAACCGAATTGGCCGGCAAGATGCTTGTGCCGCGGTTGCCCGTCTATCCGGAATTTGTGCGGCAACTTGAGCAATGGGTGGAGCCGCGGCTGCATCAGGCTGTGCGATCGCGTGTCGACGGGTGTGGGCTTCCGCGCACCGACGCCTGGTCTCCAGGCACTGACGTCGTTCCACCCAAAATGTCGGGCTTTCCGTCGGCCGCGCAATTATCCTCTTTCCTTGGAAGCGAGAACTATCGTCTGGCCCAGAAGGCCGCGGAGGGGAGGCGGCTTTCCGAGCCGGAGGTGGCGCGTCTCTTCGACCTGCGCGGCGGCGAATTTCACATCCTCTGCGCCATGGCTGACGAATTGCGCGTTCAGATGAAGGGAGAGACGGTCACCTACATTCCGAATTGCAATATCAATTATACGAACATATGCGCCTACAGATGTCAGTTCTGCGCTTTTTCCAAGGGCAAGACGAGCGATGATCTGCGCGGCCGGCCGTATAATTTGCGGCTCGCGGAGATTCAGCAGAAGGCTGCGGAGGCGTGGGATCGGGGCGCCAACGAGGTCTGCCTGCAGGGCGGCATCCATCCTTCATATACCGGCCGCACCTATCTCGATATTTGCAAGGCGATCAAGGCGGCAAGGCCGCAAATGCATATTCATGCTTTCTCGCCGCTGGAAATCTGGCAGGGCGCGAAGACGCTCGGTGTGCCGTTGCGCGATTATCTCGCCGAACTGAAAGAGGCCGGCCTCGGATCGTTGCCGGGGACAGCGGCAGAGATTCTTGATGATGGAGTGCGTCGAACACTTTGTCCCGACAAGGTCACTGTAGCGCAATGGGTGGACGTGATGCGCGCGGCGCATGGCGTTGGTCTGAAGAGCACGGCGACGATCATGTATGGACATATCGAACGGCCAGAACATTGGGCACGGCACCTGCTCGTCCTGCGCGATCTGCAAGAGGAAACCGGTGGCTTCACGGAGTTCGTGCCCTTGCCTTTTGTGCATATGGAAGCGCCGATCTATCGGCGAGGAGGGGCCCGCCCTGGCCCTACTTTCCGCGAGGCCGTTCTCATGCACGCGGTGGCTCGTCTTGTCCTGCATCCTCTCATCGAAAACATCCAGGCGTCGTGGGTGAAGATGGGGCGCGAGGGCATCCGCGCCTGTCTGCAGGCCGGTGTCAACGATTTGGGGGGGACATTGATGAACGAGAGCATCAGCCGCGCGGCCGGAGCCGCGCATGGGCAGGAAATGACCCCGAGGGAGCTGGAGATGATGATTCGTTCGGCGGGACGCCTGCCTGCGCAGCGCACGACCCTTTACGAGGCGGCCGTGCCGCGAACCTACGTGCCGTCGTCGATGTCTTGCGATACGGCCGACTGTGCCTGATGGCATGCAGCCGCGCGACGGATCGGTTGCATGTCAACAACGTATCTTTTGGAAATGATGGCAATGACGCATCGTCAATCTGCGCCATCGCCATTGCGTGAATCGAGGTGATGATATGATACGCGGTAACTCCATCCCATCCGATTTGATCTGGACCGGCAATATCAACCAGCGGCCTGAAGTTCAGAGGGGCTTTGACCGCACGAAAACCGTGCGCTTCTATGACACGACGCTGCGCGATGGCGAGCAGGCTGTGGGAGTGGTGTTTTCAGCAGACGCGAAATATGAAATCGCCTGTCGTCTTGCGGAGTTGGGCGTAGGACGAATTGAATCCGGCTTTCCGCGCGTTTCGGAGGAAGATACCGAAGCGATCCGGCGGATTCTCGCCGCCGGCTTGCAGTCGGAGATCTGGGGGTTTTCACGAGCGGTCAAAGCCGACATTGACGCGCATATCGAGCTCGGAACCACGGCGGTGCTGATCGAAATCGCCACCAGCCCGAAAAAAATGGAGGCCTACGGGTTCACGCGTGAAACGGTGATCGCGAGAATGACCGACGCGATCAGATACGCTCGCGATCATGGAATGAAGGTGAATTTCTTTCCTGTCGATTGCACCCGATCCGATTTCGATTTCCTGGAGCAGATCTACAAGGCGGCGCTCGCGGCAGGGGCGGAAGATATATCGGTCGTGGATACGATCGGTGCCTGTGCGCCGGAAGCGGTCGAACTCCTGATTCGCAAGGTGGCATCCTGGGTGGGGCCGAACGTGCCGATTCATTGGCACGGCCACAATGACTTCGGCCTTGCGACAGCGGCGGCAATCGCCGCGGTCCGTGGCGGCGCAACGTGGATTCATGGCACCATCAACGGCATGGGGGAGCGCGCCGGCAATGCGGATATTTGCGAGGTCGCTCTGGCGCTGCAATGCCTTTACAACGTGCCGGTCGAGATGGATCTGACCAAAGCGCGTCAGGTTTCCGAACTGGTTTGCAGGAAAGGCAACTATCAAGTCGACCGCTGGAAGCCCGTGGTCGGCGAGGCGTTGTTCATTCGCGAAAGCGGCGCGGTGGCGGCGCAATTCCATATTCCCGATGCCATCGAACCCTATTCGTCGGCGGTGGTGGGCGCGGAACGCGGCATTGTTCTCGGCAAGAAAAGCGGTTTGGCGAATATCGAGATCAAGGCGAAGGAGCTGAATTTGCAACTATCCCCGGAACGGTTTCCGGGTCTTCTGACTGCGGTGAAAGAGCGCGCCACGCAGACGCATCAACTGATCAGCGATCAGGAGTTCGTCACGATGGCGAGCCGCCTGCAATGATGCAGGCGGCGCATCGGCATATTGGCGATTTTGGCTTCTGGTCCTGCTGGATGCCGGGATGGGGATTATGGCCGATGGTGAGATAGCAAGCTTCGCGTTACGAACAAGCACTCAATAATGAGTCCTCATGAGTATGATGCTTACTGGCCTATTGATGCTCTCGTTGAGAAAGGGTCTCTGAAGGCAATTCGCCGAACATTTGTCGATATGTGCGAGCGAAAGTGCTGCCGTTGAAAAACCCCCATTGTGCTGCAACGTTTCCGACCATGCAGCTTCCGGGCGGGGCCTTACGCAGCGCGTCATGAACGCAACGCATCCGTAAGCGCTTCAGATAGGTGATTGGTCCAACTCCGAACTGCTCGATAAAGCCATATTGCAGTGTGCGCGCCGAAACGCCCGACGCATGGATCAGATCGGTAAGAGTGAGTTCGTCGGTAAGATGGGCGTCGATGTAATCGAGCGCGCGGGCAACGTAATTTCTGCGATTGCTGCAGATCGTCGTGTCAGACAGCGTTTGAGCATCGCGCTTCTGCGCCAATAACAGCGACAGCAGGAGCGTTTCCTCCACTGATTTGGTGGTGATGCCACGATTAAAAGCCGAGTTTGGGTCCATGCTTTCCCGGCAGATAGTGCTGAGCGCATTGATAAAACTGCGCCCGCTTCCATCGGTGAGTGCCATGAGCGATCCGATCCGCATTCCATTCGGCTCGAGCGCCGGAAATGTCGCGCGAGCGAGGGCGCTGAGTTTCTCGGAGTAAACCGAGAGTACGAGTGCGATGCAGTCCTCGCTCCAGTACGTGTTGAGCCGGTCTTGCGGAGAATATATCAACGCAGTGCCAGGCGTGGCCTCAATATCAGTGTGGCCGATCAGCCTGCCGCGAAGCGGAATCATGACTTGGTACAAGGTGAGAGGGGACGATGTAACCTGAATTGCAGACCTATGTTGAACCCCAAACAGGTGACCGAAATTCAGGGCCACATGGCTGACACGAATATTGGGGTTGGAGTGGGTGGCGCATGGATTGATGCGGCGTGGTTCGGCGAGATTGCTCACCATCCGCTCCACCATGCACAAATCCCTGCCGCGCAATTTGGTGGCGGCGCTCATCGGGAAACCATCGATGCCGGGGACAATAGGGGACATTGATAGGTGCCTCTCAACCTATCTATTGTAGTCGATCATTGCGTTTTCTTCGTTGACGAAGGTCAAATCTTCGCCATGGCGTGCGATGCTAAGAAGTGCGCGCAGCCGCTTTCTCACCCAGGCAGTCACCCGGATGGGGTGTCGGGTTGATTCACACACTCGCAGGCGGCCCTCCAACTGCACTCACGCCCAATGATCCTGCACTCAGGTTCAATAATCGCACCAGCTTTGTGACGCGCTGCCTGGCATAAAAATTTTAACAGCTTGCGCAAATCGGACATCGATTGCGCGCCATCGCTCACCACCGCAGGTGCCAATGGCTATAGTTGCCGTAAAAAGCGCCTGCAAACGTGCAGGCAAAAAGCGGTGGGAGGAAGCATAAATGAATAACGGGGACGCGCGGAGCGGCCGCGCAATGGATCTGTGGGTTGGGGGCGTCCGGGTCCCGCCGGCATCCGGAAAATATTTTATCGATCGCAATCCCGAAGACGATTCTCCTTATGCTCATGTCGCTGAGGGCAATGCCGCCGATGTTGATCGTGCGGTGCGGAGCGCGCATGCAGCCTTTGCCAGCTACAGCAAAACCCTGGCCTGCGAACGCGAGGCTTGGTTATGTCGCGCGGCAGCTTTGGTCGAGAAATATAGCGACGATTTCATTGAGATCCTGGTCAAGGAGGTCGGCTCGCCCGTCGGCAAGGCCGAGTTCGAAGTGAGATATGCGGCCGGTTGTCTGCGCGCCGCAGGCGGCGTGGCACGGCGAATTGCGGGACAGACGATCCCGTCCGATATGCCTGGACGCTTCGCGATGACGGTACGCGAGCCGCTCGGCGTGATAGCAAGCATCACGCCTTTCAATGTGCCGTTGCTCAAGAACGCCAAGTTGAGCTCGTCGCCACTGGCAACCGGCAACACGGTGGTGATGCTCGCCTCGGAAGAGGCGCCGATGGTCGCCAACCGGCTAGCGGACATTTATCACGAGGCAGGCCTTCCGCCCGGAGCGCTCAATGTGGTGACAGGCTTTGGCGCGGATATCGGCGACGCACTGACGACCCATTCGTTAGTAAAGGCGGTGATGTTCACCGGATCGAGCCGCGTCGGAAAACACATCGGCGGCCTGTGCGGCTCCTTGATGCGGCGCGTGGTTCTGGAGTTGGGAGGCAAGAGTCCGCTTGTCATTCTTGCCGATGCGGATCTCGATGCCGCTGTTGAAGCGGCGACCTTTGGTCAGTTTTTCTTCCAGGGTCAGGCCTGTATGGCTTCAAGCCGGATCTATGTCGAAAAAAGTATCGAAGCGGAGTTCTGTCGCCGTTTCAAGGCGAGGGCGGAGTCGCTGGGCATGGGCGACCTTCGCGACCCCAACACCTGGGTCGGACCGATCATCTCCGAACGCCAGCGGCAACGTGTGCGCACCCACATCGAAGATGCGCGCGCCAAGGGCGCCACGGTGCTGACCGGCGGCGAGTGGATTGGAAATCGTTGTCGTCCCACGATCCTGACGGGGGTCAGCGAAAGCATGACCGTCTGCCGGGAGGAGACTTTTGGGCCGGTGGCTTCGGTCTATCCCGTCGCTGATCTCGACGAGGCGATCGCTCGCGCCAATGACACCCATTACGGTTTAAGCTCGGCGATTTTTACGCGCGATATCTCGAAGGCGTTCCGTTTCATGCAAGAGGTGCATGCCGGGATGGTGCATATCAACGCGCCGACGATCAATGACGAGCCGCATGTTCCATTCGGCGGCAGCGGCGACAGCGGCTTCGGCCGCGAAGGAACGGACATCGATATCGACACCCTGACCGAATGGAAATGGGTCACGATTCAACTCCCGCAAAGCTGAGCGTTGCGGGTTATTTGTCCACGACAGGACGGCGAGCGACAGCATGATCGATCCGTATAATTGCGTTGGACTGATCCCTACCGTGTGGGGCATTCGCAAGCGCGAAGATATTATGAAGAATATCGAGCACCTGGGCCACCTGACCAAGGCGGCTGCCTGGTTGTCCAGCCTGGATATCCCGGTGCGCCTGTTAGTTATACCGGAAGGTGGTCTACAGGGTTTCAACGACGAGGTGCTGGACCTCGACCATGCAGACTTTGCCAACACCTGTGCCATTGATATTCCGGGGCCGGAAACTGACGCGCTGGGCGAGATTGCGCGCCAGTATGGCGTCTTCATCATGGCGCAGGCCAAAGCCAGACATCCGGAGTGGAAAGACCGTTTTTTCAATGTCGGCTTTGTGCTTGATCCCGCGGGAGACGTCATTCTGCGGCATTACAAGCTGGCGACGCTTTATCCGGTCGAGCACAGCGTGACGCCACACGATATCTTCGATTGGTGGATAGAGAAATACGGCCGCACATTGCAAGCCTTCTGGCCGGTGGTTGATACCAAAATCGGACGGCTCGGGGTGATGATGGCCAACGAGGCCTCCTATCCCGAAAACGGCCGTGGCCTCGCGTTGAATGGCTGCGAGGTCGCCTATCGCGCGTCGTTTCCACACCCGGGAACAGGCAACGATTTCTTCGAGATCTCCTCGCGCGCGCGAGCGCTCGAAAACAATATGTATGTCCTGTCGCCGAACATGGGGACTTATTACCTCTTCCCGGATTCGACGACGCCGATCGACACCTTTGGCGGACACTCCTACATCATCGATCATCGTGGAGGCATCGTCGGCAAGCAGGAGTACGGCGCCGGCTCGACCTATGTTGCCGGTGTCGTCAACATCGAGCAGCTGCGCCATCACCGCGCGAACGCGCAGGTGTCCAACTGGCTGAAGGATGTGCGATCCGAGCTGGCGCAGATCATTTACGAAAAAGAGATTTACCCGAAGAACCTGTATCTCGATCGCGAGCCGATGAAGCACGCGGAATACAAGCAGAAAGTCATCGATCGTCAGATCGCGCTCATGCAGAAGCGCGGCGCCTGGAAAAAACCCGGCCGCTAAAACGACATCAGTTGGGAGGGGCGTCATATGAAATCCAAAGCAGCTATCGTCAGCGAAAAATCGGGACAATTCAAAATCGCCGAGGTGGAGCTGGCCGATCCGCGAGACGATGAGGTTGTCGTCCGCATTGTCGGCGTCGGCGTTTGTCACACGGACCTGATCTGTCGAGATCAGGTCTATCCGGTCTCCTTTCCGGCCGTGTTCGGACACGAGGGATCTGGCGTTGTCGAGAAAATCGGCAGGTGCGTGACCAAAGTCGCACCGGGCGATCACGTCGTTCTCACCTTCAGGTCTTGTGGCCGTTGCCGGTCCTGTCTGAGCGGCGATCCGACGCATTGTCCGCAGACGTTCGAGGCCAATTTTTCGGGCAAGCGTAGCGATGGCTCTGCCACCATCCATCACCACGACGTGCCGATTTTCGGCAATTTCTTCAACCAGTCATCCTTCGCGGCCTACGCGCTCGCCAACGAGGCGAACACGGTGAAGGTTCAGAAAGAGGCGCCTCTCGAATATCTCGGGCCGTTAGGCTGCGGGATTCAGACCGGTGCCGGAGCGGTCATGAATGCTTTGAAGCCCGCAGTCGGCTCCAGCATCGCTGTATTCGGCTGTGGCTCGGTTGGACTTGCGGCCATCATGGCCGCGTATGTTGTTGGCTGCACGACCATTATTGCCGTCGACCTGCTGGAGAGCCGTCGCGCGCTGGCCCGAGAACTGGGCGCCACCCATGCTTTTGATCCTGCGGATGGCAACGTTGTCGACAATATCAAAGCGCTGGGCGGCGTCGACTATTCGCTCGAATGCACCGGAATTCCGTCCGTCTTGCGCCAGGCAGTGGATTGTCTGTGCGTGCCTGGTGTGTGTGGTCAGGTCGGTGCTGCGCCGCTCGGTGCGGAAGTGACGCTCGATGTGAACAGCATCATGTTTGGCCGCAGCGTGATTGGCATCATCGAAGGGCAAAGCGTGCCGGATGTTTTTATTCCGAAGCTCGTCGAGTTGTATCGTCAGGGCCGTTTCCCGCTCGAGAAGCTGACCACTTTTTATTCTCTGGATGAAATCGATCAGGCCGTCCGCGATTCTGAAAGCGGCAAGGTGATCAAAGCAATCTTGCGGCCATAACCAACCACGAATCAAAATGCGAGGAAACGCAAATGCATAATAACTGGCACTTCATGAGGGCTGGCTATTTGTCGCTGGTCTGTTCCGTCGTCCTTATGGCTGCCCCGGTCGTAGCTGCCGAGGAAGATGATGCGGCAATCGAACAGAAATTGGGGGCTTGTGTCGCCTGCCACGGTGCAGATGGCATCGGCAAAGCACCTCAATATCCAAACCTTCAGGGACAGAAGGCGGCTTATCTGGAAAAGCAACTTAAAGCCTTCCGCTCAGGCGAACGCAAGGACACCAGCATGACGGCCTTGGCTGCCGGATTGTCGGACGAGGACATCGCCGATCTATCGACCTATTTCGAGCAAGTTAGATAAGCCGACCGACGATAGGAAAAGATCATGAAGAACCAAGCATCATCCCGGCGCCAGACACTCAAACAGTTGATCGGGCTTACCGCGCTCGGCGCATTGAACCTCACGCGGACACCGCCGGCGCTGGCGGCTCCTAGCTCCGCTCCTTTGGCAATTCCCGGCGTCGCCGGAAAAATTGTCCGACGAGGGGAGAAAGGTTATGAAATCTGGCGCCAGTCGATGGTTTGGCACATGTCGAAGCCGAAGCGTTATCCCGATGTCATCGTGCAGGCGAAATCCACGCAGGATGTCATAAGCGCGGTAAACTATGCGGCCCAGAACAAGCTGAAGGTTGCGGTTCGCGCTGGAGGGCACAATTCCAATGGGCCCTCGCTGCGCGATGGCGGCTTGCTGATCGATCTTTCAGCGCTGCAGGATATTCAGATCGATACCGAAAACAGGATTGCATCGATCCAGCCCGGAGTGAGAAGTCTGGAACTGGTCAAGGCTGCGCGGAGCAAGGGCTTGACCTTTCCCGTGCCTCACTGCCCATCGGTCGGACTGAGCGGATTCACGCTGGGCGGCGGTATCGGCTGGAATTACTCTCAGCGCGGCGGGGTATCGACCCATTCGATCGTCGGCGCGGAAATCGTGACCGCTGATGGCCGCGTGTTGCGGGCAACTCCCAAGGAAAACCCGGATCTTTACTGGGCCGTGCGCGGCGTCGGTCCGGGTTTTTTCGGCGTCGTCACCCGACTTGATCTCAAACTCTACGACGCGCCCAAGGCAATTCTGGCCAGCTCTTACATCCTGCCGTTGTCTGAACTCAAGATCGCGACGACTGCTCTGGAAGACCTCCGGAAGGCCGGCCACATTGGCCATACCGAGCCGATCATCGTGCTGATGCATCATCCGGAGAAGCCCGACGATGCTCCTCCTCAAGAGTCGAAGATTTGCTTCGTAACGGTTTTTGCTTTCGATGATAGCGAAGAAAATGCACGTAAGGCGCTTCGGCCCTATGCAGAGTCTGCGTTCGCTGGCAGCAAGACGCTCCTCAAAGCAGAGTATCAGCCGTTTGATTTTGAGGGTCTTTACGACCGCTATTTCAGTCTTAACGATCCAGCTGGCCGGTGCGCCCGTTACGCGGTCGATAATGTGATGACGAACCGGGGAGTGGAGGCGCTGCATGCATTGGCTGACCACTTCTCCAAAGCTCCGACCAGGTGGTGTCACGTCCTGGCTTCGTTCAATATGAATACCAAGGTTTATCCGGATTCGTGCTTCTCGTGGGCAATCGATGCTTATGTTGGATGCTATGCCATCTGGGACGAGGAGAAAGACGATCCGGCCAATCTCGCCTGGCTGAAAGGGTCGCTGCCCAAAATAGATCCTTTCGCCAACGGACATTATGTCAACGAGGTGGATTGGCGGCTGGATCCGCAGCGCTTCATGAAGTGTTTCACGGAGGCCAACTGGAAGCGCCTGAAGCAATTACGCAGCCAATATGACCCGGCGGGCGTCTTCCACACATACCTGGGGCAGAGCTGACAGGTGCAGACCGTTCGCTCTCATGCGGACCAAGGCCGGCACCTGCGACAAAATCTATAGGTCAGCGTCAGGCGTCGGCAGGTCCGGCGTCTGCGCCATCCACTCGATGAAGGTCTCGAACTGCTCCCGGGAATTCGGTTTCTGCGATGTGGCGGTCATAATCGCGGCCGGTCTGCGAGAATTCAGCGCCGGGATTCACCGCGTCCTGAGACGGCTTAACCAAATGCGCGTCAGCTCATGACCGTGCGCCGGCGCGCGTCGGTGAGTTATGTGGGGCCAATCGTATTACGATGTGTTATTTGAGCGCTGCGGCTACGATTTCAGTGCGGCGGGTCACAAATTATCGCAGATGCCTGAGGCGCAACGTAGAAATTCTTACTGCCGGTCTTCGCCGTCTTAACCTGAAGGACCGGCTTTCCGCCCTGGCAACAATCTCTCGAAGTTCCTGGAGATCTCGCATGAGATTCTCCATTTGGACGGAAACATCAGCCAAACGCTGTGTCGCATCCATAATACGCGCAAATGGTTTCACGGCTGCCACCGATGTACAAATATCGTTTGTCGATCAATAAGTTAGAAATATATTAAATGTCTTCTGAACGACAAACTTCTGCGCCAGAGATTAAAACTACTAAATTTTTCTGAAGATATAAACGCAAATTTTTGTTAGGCTTTGATTTATGGATAATCCTGCTGCCGGTCTGGCTTAGTCGCCTCACCCGTAGAGGCTCTTCGTTGGTTCATTCAAATTTTTCCGGCGCGATATTGGTGCGACAGCGATACTAGAAAACGCAGGGTCGCCAGCTTGGGAAACCATCGCCGCTTCCGCCCATCGGGTACTGGCGGTTCCGCCCGGCCGCGGGGGTGGCTGCGATAGTCAAGAAATCCCATCGGAAGAAAAAAATATCGGATCGGCGGGATGCGAGCCTGCAGCAATTGCCGCCGGACTTGCAGCCTCGGCACCAGTCGCTTCGGACGGTGAGCGGGCCAGGGAATGTCGAACAGCGTGGTGAGGAGCAGCAGGCGCGCCTCCACTGCGTTCCGCGCAAGCGTGCCGGACACCATCGCCATCAACTCATCCCATTGCGGACCGTCAGGTGCGATGAGCAGTTCCCGCAGATCCAGCAGGTGTCTGAGATCGATGCGCCCGGTCCAGTAATCGTAATCCTGGAATTGATCGTGCACCACGAGCACCAGGGCCCGTAACGCCGGGGAGGGCACCAGGGCGGTGGCGGTACCCAGACGGACCGGACGCAAGTGAGAGCGAAGATCGTCCAGCGTCCGGTTGAAAAATGAACGGTCGGGAAATGCGTGGTGCAGGTCGATCATGCCGACGTCGCAGGGGCGCTTGAGATCCGCGTACCATTTCGTTTGCTGTCCGTCCGACTCGTAATCGACGCTGTATCCGATCGCCGCCAGTCCCTTCTTGGCGGCGTCGATCTCATCGGGGCGGACGATGAGGTCCAGATCGGACATCAGCCGCAGTGCGCGAGCGGACGGCGGGCTGGTCGCCAGCATCGCCGCTCCCTTGATCAGGAGCGGAATTATTCCGACGCGGTTGAGCGCGAGGACCGCCTCTTCGAGCTGGGCGCTCAGGCGCTCATTGCGGATCGCGTTCCGATCGTGCAGTTCCTGGACATAGGCAACGACGTCCTCCGGCAACGCGGCGCGATGCGAGCGGACGCACGCGATCAGGGATGGCGTCGTCAATGTGTGGTTCGCAAGGGCGATAATGCTCTTCCAGTCGCCGCGGCGAGGAAGCCTGCCGCCGAGGCAATCACAGAGCGGCAGCAATTTGCGGCTAGAGCTTGCCATTGCAGAGTCCGATCAGCTTGCCCGCCGCGTCCGCGGCTTCGGCGTAACGGAGGATGAATGAGCGCGTCTGCGACACCATTTTCTTGAGCGTCCGGAAACCGTCGCCCGTCAGTTTGCCATGGGTTGCGAACGAGGCGCCGACGATCCGCTTCAGGGTGTCGAGTTCGCTCAATTCCGTCAGCGTCGGAGGCACGTGGCCGGACACGCGCTCAAGGAACATGATCGAGCTCACCCGGATCGCTCCGTTGTGGACATTGGTTTCGATGTCCAGGTACCGAACCGCCTGACCGTCCAGCCGATGATGGATGGCAAGGCCGTCCACGTCTGGGCGGAAATCGCTGACGAGCGACCATGATGCGGATTTCAGCGTCGGTGCGAACGGCGCGCCATGGATCGCGCCATCCGGAGCAATGGTCACGATGTCGTCAGCCGCATAGCAGAAGCCGGCATTCAACAGATGCATCGTCAAGGTGCTTTTCCCGGTGCCGGGAGGCGCGCTGATCAGCAGTCCGCAGTCCCCCGAGGTGACGGCGGCCGCGTGGAAGATGACGTCGCGCGCATCCCCGCTCAGCAACAGCTGCTCGACGACATAAGCCTT
>Ga0182735_1002158_pt1 | contig 12231 bp, 13 predicted proteins | sample eDN5th30CKraftMG_FD_128524 | JGI IMG/M metagenome (GOLD analysis project Ga0182735, IMG submission 128524) | Enriched Miracle-Growth compost microbial communities from Emeryville, California, USA - eDNA 5th pass 30_C Kraft MG (version 2) (version 2) ... | reverse complement strand
CGACGGCGCCGTCGGCCAGATCGCGGGAGAACTAGACCTTCGCTATTCCGCCGGGATGCGGCCCGCAGGCAAGGTGGCGCGCATCCGCGACATCGAAACCGGCGGACGCAAGGTGCTGATGGTCGGCGACGGGCTGAACGATGCACCCGCGCTGGCCGCCGCTCATGCGTCGATGGCCCCTGCGAGCGCCGCCGACATCGGCCGCAACGCCGCCGATCTCGTGTTCCTGCACGAAAGCCTCGACGCCGTACCGCGCGCCATCGTCATCGCGCGCGAAGCGGCAAAGCTCGTCCGCGAGAACCTGGCCCTTGCAGTCGGCTACAATCTGATTGCCGTGCCGATCGCGATCATGGGATATGTGACACCGCTGGTCGCGGCGATCGCGATGTCGTCGTCCTCTATCATCGTCATCGCCAACGCGCTGCGGCTTGGCGGCCTGCGCCGCCGGGAAAAGCCTGCGACGGCCACCCCTAGCCGCATTCCCCTGAACGCCGTGGAGCATGCGTGATGAACGATTTTCTGTTTCTCGTTCCCATCGCGCTGCTGCTTGGCCTGGCCGGACTCGGCGCCTTCATGTGGGCACTCGGCAACGGGCAATATTCCGACCTCGACGGCGCGGCGGAACGCATTTTGCTCGACGACAAGGACGTACCGCTCTAAAGCGATACCGCCTGTTGTCGTCGAAACCTCTGCTGCGAAAATCCTTCAGAACCGTCCCGCGAGCGTCAGGCGAATCGCCAGCGGCTCGATCGGGTGCAGCACACGGTCCATGACGCCCGTGCTGCAGACAGCAGCAGGCGGCGGTGAACCGGAGCCGCACATGGCGAACAGATTGTCGGTCTTCAGCAACGAGCCGTAGGCATATGTGATCTGATCCGCCTTGGCATCGAACAGATTGATGGCATCGAGCTGGATGCGCCAGCCGTTCTCGAAGCGATAGCCGATCCGTCCGTTGAACACGCTGGTGGCGGGCGAGCGGAAGGCATTGTCTTCGGTTAGCGGTCGTTCGCCGAGATAGCGCCAGCGCAGTCCGGCGAACCATCCCGTCGCTTCGCCGAACGTGATGCCCGCGGACGCGATCAGCATCGGCGCACCGGGGACATGATTGCCGGGCGCGTTGCCGATCTGGGCCTCCGGATACCCCGCGAGCTCGGCGTAGGCGTCCGCCTGATCCTGATTGAAGCCGACAAACCGGGCGTGCGACCACGCCACGTCGGTATCCAGTGTCAGCCACTTCACCGGCTTGTATCTGTTGGTCCACTCGATGCCGTAGCGGCGGCTGGCGCGGCTCGCCTCCGTATCGCCGCCGTCTCCCACGAACACGATCTCCGACGCCTGATCCAGCATGAACAGGCTGAAGGTGGAATCGAGGCCCGGAATGAGGCGGGTGCGAATGCCCACTTCCGCGCCCTTGGTGCGCACCAGCAACGGCGACGCACTGACCGGATCGGATGGTGCGGCCGGGTCCTGAACGCGATCGACCGGCACTTCGCGGATGGTGCTGCCGCGCGCGTCGTTGCTGTGCATCCCCATGCCCGCGCCAAAGAACAGTTCGGTCTTGTAGAACGGCCCGAACGTCATGCTGAATTTCGGGCTGCCGAGCGCGGCGCTGGCCTTGCCGGAATTGTTGGCGTCGAACAGCGAGTTCACCGTGGTGGTGTAATAATCGCCGCGCCAGCCGAGCGTGGTGCGGAACCAGTCCGTCCAACGCACGGTGTTCTGGATGTAGGCGGCGACGCTTGTTTCCCTCACCTTGTCGCTGCGGATGTTGGCGAGAAAATTGCGCTGATGGGTCGTCGTCAGCGCCAGGTTGATGTCGTCATAGCGCGTCTGCAATCCGACCGTTGTTTCCGACGGCAATCCGGCAAGGCTGCCCGCAAAGGTGCGCGACACGGCGCCACCGGCCAGCACGCGATCGTCGTGCTGATGGAATTGATCGCCCAGAACCGGATCGCTGAGGTAATAGGTGAAGTTGTTGAAGAGATCGAGACCGCTCTTGATGACATAGGCGTTGGCTTTCCACGAGCCGAGATCATCGCTCTGCGCCACGCGCGTCGAGAGCGAGAAGCGATTGGCACGGCCGCCGTCGCTGGGATCCTCCGCATCGAAACGGCCCAGCAATGCGCTGGTGATGGCGCGCAGCGGAATCTGGTCCGTCGAATTCCAGCGATTGCCGTAAGCCATCGCCGTGGCCGTGAAGCCGTCGGTCGCGGTGCCCTGCGAATAGCGGATCATGCCGTTGAGCTTGCGCACCTCGTCCGGGTTGCTCCACGGCCCGTTGTAGATATTCGCCTCTCCGGCGAACAGCAGATTTCCTTCGCCGATCCTGACCGAGTTCATTCCGAACGCGCGCTTGTAGCCGAAGCTGCCGAACGTCATTTCCGCCAGGCCACGACTGACTCGATCGATCAGATCGAGATTCAAGGCACCGGCCGAACTAAAGTCACCTTCGTCGGCATAATATGGCCCCTTGCGGACGCGCATGCCATTGACCGTTTCCGGCATCAGGAAATTCAGGTCGGCATAGCCTTGCCCGTGGCCGTGGCTGCGCATGTTCACCGGCATGTCGTCGACCGTGATCGCCATGTCGGTGCCGTGATCGAGATTGTAGCCGCGAAGAAAATACTGGTTGGCCTTTCCTTCGCCGCTGTGCTGGGTGACGATCAGTCCGGGTGCTGCTTCCAGCACTTCGCCGGGCCGCGTCACCGGACGGTCGTTGATCTCCTTCCCGGATACGGTCATCTCGCTCGCCATCGCCGGCGCCGAGGCCGAGCCACCCGCGACATTCGGCGCGCCGGTCAGCGCGGTGTTCACCGGAACAGGTTTGCGATCCGGATTTCGCACAGGCACGGCGCGGCGCGCGGTGGTGCGTTCCGAGTTTTTGGCGCGCTTCTTTTTTCGATGAGTATGCGGCGCAGGCACGATCTCGATCTCAGGCAGTGCCGATGGCTCTCTCGGCGTATGAGGATGCGCCGATGCCGGATGCATGTCCGCCAGCAAAAACGCGGTGGCCGCCAGCGGCACAAATCGCAACGCTATCGACATTCAGCCCTCCCCCTTCATTGGTTTCCTCATGCAGAGAGACGCCGGCCGCGCTGGCGCGTATAATTCGTGTTGGCGTTGCGTGCGGCGTCCTCTGTGCGGTCTCTATGATATGAAAAAAATCTAAAATCATCATACTCTTGGAGAAAAAAATGGAGCGGATCACGATCACCCTCGACGACGACCTTCTTGATGAAGTGGATCGCATGATCACGGCCAACGGTTATCAGAACCGCTCCGAAGCCATCCGCGACTTCGTGCGCGCGGGGATTCAGCAATCGCGGCGCGATGCCGGACGCAGCGAGAACTGCGTCGCCGCACTGGTTTATGTGTACGACCACGCCGCGCGCGAACTGTCGAAGCGGCTGGTGGAAAGTTTCCATGACCATCATGATTTGTCGCTGGCGACGCTGCACGTCCACCTCGACGACGACATGTGCATGGAGGTGACGGCGTTGAGAGGCCCGACCGCGGACGTGCAGCATCTTGCCGAACACGTCATCGCCGAGCGCGGCGTGCGCTATGGCCGCGTCGTGATGATTCCGGCGAAGCCCACAGGCAAACGGCGTGGCTCGCACGGGCACTCCCACTCGCACGACTGAAGAAGACGCGCCCCGTCCTCCTGCCGGATGCTTCCGCCGCGCCTCACGCATGGGCCAGCACCGTCTCGTAAATCGTGGTTGCGCCGATCCCGATCGTGACGAAACCGACGACCACCTGCAAGGCACGGTTCGCCCAGGTCAGCGACCGCGCCGACACCGCCAGCGGCACGGCGATGACCGCCGACAACAACCCCATGCCGATCATCGAGCCGACGCCGAACAGAACGAGATAGAGCAAGCCGTAGGCCGGAGTTGCGACCTGCGACACCGCGATCACCAGCAGCGCTGCCGAGCCCGCCATTCCATGGACCAAACCAACCAGCAAAGTCCGCCAGCGGAAACCGTGGCTGTGCTGGTGCGCGCTGCGCTCGTGCGGCACGGCATCGTCGCGATGGCTGTGGGCGTGAAAATGCGAGATGCCGCCGTGGGTATGGGAATGGAAATGCACGCGGTCGCGCCAGAGCTGCCACAACACATATCCCCCCAGGATGACCAGCATGACGCCAACGGCGAATTCCAGCCGCTCGGCAAGATGCTCCGGAATCATCTGACCGAGCAACAACGCCGCGCCTGCGAACAAAAACAGCGTGACGGTATGCCCGAGTCCCCAGGTCAGACCATGCTTGACGATCTCGCGCACGCTGGAGCGCCGTGCCGCGATGCTTGATACCGCCGCGATATGATCGGCCTCGAGCGCGTGATGCATCCCCAGCAGAAATCCAAGCCCCATAATTCCAAACATCCGTTCCCCAAACCTGCAAGAGTTCGTCTCAGATAATGGCACCATCGGCGCGCGCCCCGGAGGCCTGGGCCCGCAGCCATTCGTACCATTTGGCCACACCCGCGCCGCTGCGTGAAGAGGCTTGCAGCATGGCGGTATCCGGATTGACCTTGCGCCACCATATCGGCTTCGAGGTGGCAGCCCATGCCGGTGTTGACTTGCACAACGGCGGCACAACGACGACGATCGTGCCTTCATTATCAACGTTTATTCAGCCGATAATATTCAGAATCAGGCCAGGATTTTCCGATCCGCCAAATCGGCAAGACTGTCGATCACGGCATAGGCGCCGTCGAACGTCTCGTGCCTGAAATAAGCGCTGCGGGTCACCAGCACGGGAATTCCGGCGGTTGACGCGGCGATCAGCCCGTTTCGGGAATCCTCGATCGCAAGGCATTCGTGAGCCGGCAGACCCAGAAGATCAAGCACCTTGAAGTAGACTTCCGGCGCGGGCTTCTTGTCGGCGACATCTTCGCCCGCCACGATCGGATCGAACAGATCTAGACCACGCCGACCTAGCGTCGCCCGCAGCAACACATCGACATTGTCGCGGGAGGTCGTCGTCGCTATTGCGAGGCGTTGTTTCTGCGCAACCGCCGCATTCAATGCATCAACGACGCCGGGGCGCAATTCGCAAGCACCGGCCGCGATCAATTCACCGAAGCGCGCCGTCTTGTATCGATGCAACTCCGCGAGGCGTTCGTCGGAAATTTCCGTCTTCGGCTGTCGCATCGCCGCGAAATGGCGCATCCGCTCCTTGCCGCCCGTCACAAGCAGCAAGTCCGCATAAAGCTCGACGCTCCAGTGCCAATCCAGTCCGAAAGAAGAAAACGATTCGTTGAAAGCCCGGCGGTGGATTTCCTCGGTTTCGGCCAGCGTGCCGTCAACGTCGAAAATCAGCGCCTTAAACCCGTTCATGCAGCCTTGGTCCGCAGGCTGTCGCATGCTTTCGCGAATTCTGCGTAAGAATCGATCACCGCATCGGGCGCGAGTTTGCGCATCGGCGTCTGCGAATAGCCGAACGTCACACCGATGACTGCAACGCCCGCTGCACGCGCGCATTGCACATCGAACGTGCTGTCGCCGACCAGAACCGCATCCTCACGCGGCATTTCGAGAGCTTCCAGCGTTTCCAGCAGCATGATCGGCGAGGGCTTGCCCGGCCGCCCGGGGATGCCGCCGACAACTACCTCGGCGTATTTATCCAGGCCAAAGTGCGCCGCGACACGCTCCGCCTTGTCCTGGAATTTGTTGGTGCAGATCGCCATCCGGATGCCGCGCGATTTCAGATCGATCATCACATCCATGGCGCCGGCATAGACGTAGGTTCTATCGACGAGATGGGTTCCATAGATCTCGTCATAGGTCGCAACGGCCGTTTGCAGTTCGTCGGTACCGAGCATGACGCCGCGCGTTTGGAAAGCGCGCTGCACAAGCGCCTTGCTGCCATCACCGACAAAATCCCGCACCGTCTCCTCAGGAAACGGCGCGAGCTTCCGGGCCGCGAGAAGTTCATTGAGCGATGTCGTAATATCGCCGGCGCTATCGACCAGCGTGCCGTCGAGATCGAATACCACCGCGGCTGGCCATGAGGCCCCTCTCGGCGTTGACATATGAGAAGCAGACATCAACATTACCTCACCGTTCCGGCGGCCGCGCGGATGGCGGCGATATTCGTTGCATAGGCAGATTGTGTCCCGCCTTTGAAGACAGCAGCGCCCGCGACCACGGTATCGGCGCCAGCGGCCGCAACCTGCGCCGCGGTTTCCACATTCACCCCGCCATCGACCTCAAGCCGGATCGGCCGCTCGCCGATCATCGCACGAATGCGCCGGATCTTGTCGAGCTGCGAGGAAATGAACTGCTGCCCGCCAAATCCGGGATTCACGCTCATGACCAGAATCAGATCGAGCCGGTCGAGAACATTGGCCAAAACATTTTCAGGCGTTGCGGGGCAAATCGTTGCGCCTGCCTTCTTGCCCAGATTGCGGATCGCCTGCAGCGATCGATCCAGATGCGGTCCCGCCTCGGCGTGCACCGTAATCACATCGGCGCCCGCCTTGGCGAACGCTTCCAGGTACGGATCGACCGGCGCGATCATCAGATGGACGTCGAATACTTTTTTTGTTCGCGGCCGGATCGACTTGATGACATCAGGCCCGAAGCTGATGTTGGGCACGAAATGCCCGTCCATGACATCGCAGTGAATCCAGTCCGCACCGGCGGCATCGATGGCTTCCACCTCGTCGCCGAGCCGGGAAAAATCAGCCGATAGAATCGATGGAGCGATCACAAGAGGCTGCGGCATCGATTCATGACTTTCCTTCGGGAGTGGACGGCTTATCGAAGACCCGGCTCGCTAGGACGTCAGCCGCATCGATCGACTGGATGTCATCCGCCGTCACGATACGATCGAGGTCGGCGACAAGGCGATTGGCCTGACGCAGACGAATGCGATCGAGCGCATTGCGGATCGAGCGCGCGTTCGAGAATAGCGGCTGGGTCTTGCGGATCGCAATATAGCGCGCGAACGCATCCCGCGCTTCCGCGGTGAAATGATAATTCTGTTCCTTCAACATCAATTCGGCGATCCACATCAACTCGCTGTCCCCATAATCGGGGAAATCGATGTGATGGGCAACGCGCGAACGAAAGCCGGGATTGCTGGCGAAAAACTTGTCCATCCGGTCGCCATAGCCGGCCAGAATGACCACGAGATCGTCCCGCTGGGATTCCATGACCTGCAACAGGATCTCGATGGCTTCCTGTCCGTAGTCGCGTTCGTTGTCCGGGCGATAGAGATAATACGCCTCGTCGATGAATAGCACGCCGCCCATCGCCTTCTTCAGGATTTCCTTGGTCTTCGGTGCGGTATGGCCGATATATTGTCCGACCAGTTCATCGCGCGTCACCGACACCACATGGCCGCGCCGCACAAACCCAAGCTTGTGCAGGATGTTCGCCATCCGCAGCGCCACCGTGGTCTTTCCGGTGCCCGGATTTCCGGTGAACGACATATGAAGCGTCGGCGTTTCCGCCGACAACCCCATACGCTGGCGAATGCGCTCGATCAGGAGCAGCGACGCAATCTCACGGATTCGCGTCTTCACCGGCGCAAGGCCGATCAACTCCCGATCGAGCTGTTCGAGCACCTCACCGATACCGACCTCGCTGAATTCCTTGCGAAGGTCGATGTCGGCGACGGGCTTACCCTCAGTGTTTTCAACCGTGGATAACAAGCTTATGCTCCGTTGTAACGCTGCCCTTCAGGAAGATCGACCGCATAGGAGGTCGTCGTGTAACGCATGTTGCGGCCACTGACCTCTTGACGTGCCAGACGGAAGCCGGGCTCGTTCTTCGGGCGGTTCACGATGAACGAAATACGCACCGATTCCCAACCATGGCTGGAGTCGAAGGCATTGATGCGGATGTAGCGGTCTCCATAGACCTTCCGGCACTCCTTCAGTTCCATCATGATGCCGGCGGCATCGCGCAGATCGAACATCGGCAAGCCCCACATCTCCCAATAGGTGTTGCGCGGGTGCGGATCGTCCGTGAATTCGATGTTCACGGCCCAATCCTTGCCGAGGCAATACTGGATTTGCTTCTTGATCTGTTCGTCGGTCAGATCGGGCAGGAAGGAAAAGCAACCTTGTGTAATTCGCATGATAAACCTCTCGATCTTAGACAGCGGCGATCGCGGTCGGAACGAAGTCCGGCGCATCAGTGGATTCGTAGTTGAAGGTCACGTCCTTCCAGACCTCGAGCGCCGACTTCAACGGCGTACAGGTCGCAGCCGCCTTGGCCAGAATTTCCGGACCTTCGGCGACATAATCGCGCCCTTCGTTGCGGGCGAGGATCATGGCCTCGAGCGCGACGCGATTGGCAATCGCACCAGCCTGGATGCCCATCGGATGACCGATGGTCCCGCCGCCGAACTGCAACACCACGTCCTCGCCAAGCAAGTCGAGAAGCTGATGCATCTGACCGGCATGGATGCCGCCGGATGCCACCGGCATCATCTTGTTGAGGCTGGCCCAGTTCTGGTCGAAGAAGATGCCGTGCTCCAGCTTGGTCGGGTTGAACTCCTCGCGGCAGATGTCGTAGTAGCCGCGCGTGGTGTTGGGATCGCCTTCCAGCTTGCCGACCACGGTGCCGGCATGGATGTGATCGACGCCGGCAAGACGCATCCACTTGGCGATGACGCGGAACGACACGCCGTGGTTCTTCTGGCGGGTGTAGGTCGAGTGACCCGCGCGATGCAGATGCAGGATCATGTCGTTCTTGCGCGCCCACTTCGCCATCGACTGAATGGCGGTGTAGCCGATCACGAGATCGATCATGATGATGCACGACCCGAGCTCCTTGGCGAACTCGGCGCGCTCGTACATATCCTCCATCGTCGCCGCGGTGACGTTGAGATACGTTCCCTTCACTTCGCCGGAGGCCGCCTGCGCGCGATTCACCGCTTCCATGCAGTAGAGAAAACGCTCGCGCCAGTGCATGAAGGGCTGCGAGTTGATGTTCTCGTCATCCTTGGTGAAGTCGAGACCACCCTTGAGCGCTTCGTAGACCACGCGGCCGTAGTTGCGGCCGGAGAGACCGAGCTTCGGCTTCACCGTGGCGCCGAGCAGCGGCCGGCCGAACTTGTCGAGACGCTCGCGCTCGACCACGATGCCGGTCGCCGGACCCTGGAAAGTCTTCACGTAGGCCACCGGGAAACGCATATCCTCAAGACGCAGGCCCTTGAGCGGCTTGAAGCCGAACACGTTGCCGATGATCGACGCAGACAGGTTGGCGATCGAGCCCGGCTCGAACAGGTCGAGATCGTAGGCGATGTAGGCAAAGTACTGGCCCGGCGAATTCGGCACCGGATCGACGCGATAACACTTCGCGCGATATTTCTCCGCCGCCGTCAGGCGGTCGGTCCATACCACGGTCCAGGTCGCGGTCGAGGATTCGCCCGCCACCGCAGCAGCCGCTTCGATCGGATCGACACCGTCCTGCGGAGTCACGCGGAATAGCGCGATCACATCGGTGTCCTTGGGAACGTAGTCAGGCTCCCAGTAGCCCATTTTCTTGTAGGCCATGACGCCGGACTTGTAGCGGTCCTTGCCGCGGATGGTCATCGATTGATCGTTCATATCGTTCTCCTCTATGTCTGCGGACCGGTGCGCCACACCGGTTCTGAACCTCCAGGCTTCACTCGGCGGCGCTCGCCATATCTCCAATTCGCGGATCCAATGCGCCCGCGCGGTATCGTTTGGCCATTTCAGCCAGCGGAATGACCTTGATCTTCGATGCCTGGCCCGCCGTTCCGAATTGCTCGAAACGCTCGCGGCACAGATCACGCATCGCGTCCATCGCAGGCTTCAGGAATTTGCGCGGGTCGAATTCGCTCTTAGTCTGCGTCGCGACCTTGCGGAACACGGCGGCCATCGCGAGACGGCAATCGGTGTCGATATTCACCTTGCGCACGCCGTGCTTGATGCCGCGCACGATCTCCTCGACCGGAACGCCCCATGTCTGAGGCATCTCGCCGCCGAAAGAGTTGAACATGTCCTGCAGCGGCTGCGGCACCGACGACGAGCCGTGCATCACGAGATGCGTGTTCGGCAGCCTGCGATGGATTTCCTCCACGACATTCATCGCGAGGATGTCGCCATCCGGCTTGCGGGAAAACTTGTAGGCGCCGTGCGACGTCCCCATCGCGATCGCCAGCGCATCGACCTTGGTCTCGCGCACGAAATCAACGGCCTGATCCGGATCGGTCAGCAGTTGATCCTGACTGAGAGTGCCCTCGACACCGTGCCCATCCTCCTGCTCGCCACCGCCATGTTCCAGCGATCCGAGCACACCGAGTTCGCCTTCCACGGAGGCGCCGATCCAGTGCGCCATGTCGACGACCCGGCGGGTGATGTCGGCATTATAGCGATAGCTCGCCGCGGTTTTTCCGTCGGCTTCCAGCGAGCCATCCATCATCACCGAGGTGAAACCATGCTTGATCGCGGTGGCGCAGGTCGCTTCCTCGTTGCCGTGATCCTGATGCATGCACAGCGGAATGTCGGGGTACATCTCTTCAAGCGCATCGATCATCTTCGACAGCATGATGTCGTTGGCGTAGGACCGCGCGCCGCGCGAGGCTTGCATAATGACAGGAGCATCGACCTTCGCCGCGGCTTCCATGATGGCAAGCCCCTGCTCCATATTGTTGATGTTGAAGGCCGGAACGCCGTAACCCTGTTCGGCGGCGTGATCGAGCAACTGTCGAAGGGTGATACGTGCCATGAAATTTTACCTCACGCGTGAGAGATCTTGAGAACATCGACGCCGGGGAGCCCGCGTCCCTCGAGCCATTCGAGAAACGCTCCGCCTGCTGTCGAGACGTAACTGAAATCGTCCTGGATGCCCGCAGCCGAGAGTGCCGCGACAGTGTCCCCGCCGCCGGCCACGGTGACGAGCTTGCCGGCCTTGGTCAGCCGCGCCGCACAGCGCGCCAGCGCGAAGGTGCCGCGGCCGAACGGTTCGGTTTCGAAAGCACCGACCGGGCCATTCCACAGCAGCGTTTTCAAATCTCCGAACTGCTCCATGATGTCGGCCACGGATTCCGGTCCAACATCGAGGATCATCGAGGCTGCGGGAACGGCGTGAACATCGACCACGCTGTGAGGCGCATCCGGCGCGAACTCCTTCGCGACGACGACGTCACGTGGCAGCACGATGTTGCAATGATGAGCCGCCGCACGCAGCAGGATACGTTCCACCGTCTCCTTGAAATCTGGTTCGCACAGGGAACGGCCGACATTGATCCCCTTCGCGTACAGGAATGTATTGGCCATGCCGCCGCCGATGATCAATTCATCGACGCGGGTGACGAGGTTTTCCAGCACCGTGATCTTTGTCGACACTTTCGCGCCGCCGACCACGGCTCCCACGGACCGCATCGGTTTGCCGAGCGCGCGGTCGAGCGCGGTCAGTTCCGCTTCCATGCCGCGCCCGGCGAAGGACGGCAGCAACCGTGCGATTCCTTCGGTCGAGGCATGAGCGCGGTGCGACACCGAGAATGCGTCGTTGACGAAAATATCGCCAAGATCCGCCAGCGTTCGGGAAAACAGCGGATCGTTATCTTCCTCGCCCGGGTGGAAACGGGTGTTTTCCATCAGCAGAATGTCGCCGGGAACAGCCTTCTCCACCTCCGCTCGAGGCACGCCGTTGCGCCAATCCGTCTCAATGAAACGCACACTGCGCTTCAGGGACTTCTCGAGCGCAGGCCGCAGCGGCGCCAATGAATAATCCGGGACCACCTTGCCGCGTGGCCGCTCGAAATGGGACAACACGATCACGATGGCATTCCTGTTCGCGAGCTCGGAAAGCGTGGCCGCCGCGTGCCTGACCCGCATGTCATCTGCCACCTCGCCATTCCGCATCGGAACGTTGAGATCGGTGCGCACGATGACCCGCTTGCCAGCGACTTCGATGTCGTCGAGGACACGCAACGCTCCGGTCACATCACCCTCCCCAGCGCCACCGCCGTATCGCTCATGCGGCTCGAGAAGCCCCACTCATTGTCGTACCAGGTGAGAACACGAACGAAATTTCCGTCGATCACCTTGGTCTGATCCATATGGAAGATCGAGGAATGCGGATCGTGGTTGAAATCGCTCGACACATTCTGCTCATGAGTAGCGCCGAGAATTCCTTTCAGCGTGCCACCGGACGCTTCACTGATCGCCTCGTTGATTTCCTTGACCGAGGTACTCTTCCTGGCAATGAACTTGAAATCGACCACCGAAACATTCGGCGTGG
>Ga0182735_1002157_pt1 | contig 12231 bp, 8 predicted proteins | sample eDN5th30CKraftMG_FD_128524 | JGI IMG/M metagenome (GOLD analysis project Ga0182735, IMG submission 128524) | Enriched Miracle-Growth compost microbial communities from Emeryville, California, USA - eDNA 5th pass 30_C Kraft MG (version 2) (version 2) ... | reverse complement strand
CGTCGAACTTGGCGGCCTGGGCGTAGCCTTCTTTCATGTCGGAATAGCCCGCCACCTTGGTGATGCCCACGGTCGAACCCTCGTGCGGCGGCTTCAGGATCAGGGGCAGGCCCAGCCGGTCGGGCACCGTGCGCAACTCGGACTGGGCATCCAGCAATTCGAAGGCCGGCGTGGGCAGCCCGTGCTGCAGCCATACACGCTTGGTCATGGTCTTGTCCATGGCCAGGCTGGAAGCCATGGGGCCGCTGCCGGTGTAGGGCAGGCCCAGCAGTTCCAGCGCGCCTTGCAGCGTGCCGTCTTCGCCGTAGCGGCCATGCAGCGCGATAAACACGCGGTCGAAGCCGGCCGAGGCCAGTTCGGCCAGCGAGCGCTCGCCGGTATCGAACAGGTGCGCGTCGACGCCGGCCGACCGCAGCGCCTGGTGCACGCCCTTGCCGGACATCAGCGACACCTCGCGCTCGGCCGAGCGGCCTCCATACAGTACGCCCACTTTGCCGAACGCCTTCACATCGGGACCAGGCCGCGTCACGGGTCGAGTCATGCCAGTTCTCCTACCAGGCCGGGCACCTTGCTGATCGAGCCGGCGCCCATCACCACCACCACGTCACCGTCGCGCACGAAGTCCAGCACCGCCTGCGGCAATTCGCCGACGTCTTCCACGAACACCGGCTCGATGCGGCCCGCCACCCGCAGGGCGCGCGCCAGCGCGCGGCCATCGGCGGCCACCAGGGGCGGCTCGCCGGCCGCATAGACTTCGGTCAGCAGCACGGCATCCGCGCCGCCCAGCACGCGCACGAAGTCCTCGAAGCAGTCGCGGGTGCGGGTGTAACGGTGCGGCTGGAAGGCCAGCACGATGCGCCGGTCGGGCCAGGCGCCGCGGGCGGCGGCCAGCGTGGCCGCCATTTCCACCGGATGATGGCCGTAGTCGTCGATCACTGTGAAAGTGCCGCCGCCATGGTCGGCCGGCACGGGGAATTCGCCAGTCTGGGTGAAACGGCGGCCCACGCCCTTGAACGAGGCCAGCGCCTGGCTGATGGCGTCGTCGGGCACGCCCAGCTCGGTGGCTACGGCCACCGCCGCCAGCGCGTTGCGCACGTTGTGCAGGCCCGGCAGGTTCAGCTCGACGGCCAGCGGCGGCAACGCGCCGGAACGGTCCTGCCGCTGCACGGTAAAGCGCATGCGGGTGCCGTCGGCCTGCACGTCCTCGCCGCGCACCTGCGCGTCGGGACTCAGGCCATAGGTGGTGATGGGGCGCGACACGAACGGCATGATCTCGCGCACATTGGCGTCGTCGGCGCACAGCACGGCGCTGCCGTAGAACGGCAGGCGCTGGGTGAACTCGATGAAGGCGCTCTTGAGCCGCGCCACGTCGTGCCCGTAGGTGTCCATGTGGTCGGCGTCGATGTTGGTCACGATCGCCATCACGGGCAGCAGGTTCAGGAACGAGGCATCCGATTCGTCGGCCTCCACCACGATGTACTCGCCCTGCCCCAGGCGTGCATTGGCGCCGGCCGAATTCAGCCGCCCGCCGATCACGAAAGTGGGATCCAGGCCGCCGGCGGCCAGCACGCTGGCCACCAGACTGGTGGTGGTGGTCTTGCCGTGCGTGCCGGCCACCGCGATGCCGCGCTTCAGGCGCATCAGCTCGGCCAGCATGATGGCGCGCGGCACCACGGGAATGCCGGCGGCGCGCGCGGCGATCACCTCGGGATTGTCGCCGGCCACCGCGGTGGACGTCACGATCGCGCCCGCGCCCGCCACGTTGGCGGCGCTGTGGCCAATGGCCACCTTGGCGCCCAACCCGGCCAGCCGGCGGGTCACCGCCGATTCCTGCAAGTCGGACCCGCTGATGGTGTAGCCCAGGTTCAGCAGCACCTCGGCGATGCCGCTCATGCCCGAACCGCCGATGCCGACGAAATGGATGTGCTGGATTCTGTGTTTCATGATGGGCGCCTCGCCGCCTGTTCGCAGACGTCGGCGATATGGGCCGCGGCTTGCGGGCGCGCGTACTGGCGCGCCCGTTCTGCCACGACCTGGAGTTCGGGGCGGGTGCGCTGGCGCAGCCAGTCGGCCAGCCACTCGGGAGTCAATTGCGTCTGTGGACACAGCCAGGCAGCCTGGGCGTCGCTCAGGTAGCGGGCGTTGGCCGTCTGGTGGTCGTCGATGGCGTGCGGGAACGGCACGAACAAGGCCGCCGTGCCGGCCGCCGCCACTTCGGCCACCGTCATGGCGCCGGCGCGGCACACCAGCACATCGGCCTGCCCCATGGCGGCCGCCATGTCGTCGATGAAATCGCGGCAGTCGGCCTGCACGCCGGCTTCGGCATAGGCCTCGCGCAGGGGCTGCAAGTGCTGCGCGCCCGCCTGGTGCGTGACCAGCGGGCGGGCCTGCGGCTCGATCAGGGACAGCGCGCGCGGCAGGGTAGTGTTCAGGGCTTGCGCGCCCAGGCTGCCGCCCACCACCAGCAGGCGCAACGGACCGCCGCGCTGGCCATAGCGCGCCGCCGGCTCGGGCAGCGCGCACAGGTCGCCGCGCACCGGGTTGCCCAGCGCTTCGCCGCGCGGCAGCACATCCGGGAAACCGCTGAGCACGCGGCGCGCCAGGCGCGCCAGCCAGCGGTTGGCGGTGCCGGCCACCGCGTTCTGCTCGTGCACCACCAGCGGCAGGCCGCGCAGCGCCGCCATCACGCCGCCGGGAAAGGCTACATAGCCGCCCATGCCCAGCACCACGTCCGGGCGCACCTGCGACAAGCGACGCCAGGCCTGCGCGCACGCGCGCGCCAGCAGGAACGGCAGCTTGAGCAGCGCGATCGCGCCGCGGCCCCGCACGCCCTGGAACTGCAAAGGCACCAGGTCGATGCCGCGCGGCGGCACCAGCCGGCCTTCCATCTTGTCGGGATTGCCCAGCCACAGCACGCGCCAGCCGCGCTCGCGCAGCACATCGGCCACGGCCAGGCCGGGCATGATGTGGCCGCCGGTGCCGCCAGCCATGATCAGGACGGTGCGCGGGGCCGTCATACGCGCCCTCCCCGCATCATCACGCGATTCTCGATATCGACGCGCAGCAGGATGGCCAGGCCGCACAGGTTCATCACGATGCCCGACCCGCCATAGCTCATCAGCGGCAGCGTCAGCCCCTTGGTCGGCAGCAGGCCCAGGCACACGCCCATGTTGATGAACGCCTGCACGCCGATCCAGATGGCCACGCCCTGCGCCACCAGGCCGGCGAACGTGCGCTCCATGGCGATGGCCTGCCGGCCGATGTCGAAGCCGCGCTGGATCACCACCACGAACAGCACGATCACCAGCATCACGCCGACGAAGCCCAGCTCCTCGCCCACCACCGCCATCAGGAAGTCGGTGTGCGCCTCGGGCAGGTAATGCAGTTTCTCGACGCTGGCGCCCAGCCCCACGCCCAGCCATTCGCCGCGTCCCAGCGCGATCAGCGAGTGCGACAACTGGTATGCGCTGCCGTAGGCGTTGGCGTCGTTCCAGGGATCCAGGTAGGCGAACAGCCGCGCGCGCCGCCACGGCGACAGCCAGATCAGCGCCAGGAAAGTCCCGACCAGCACCGCCAGCAGGCTGCTGAAATATTTGCCGTTGATGCCGCCCACGAACAGGATGCCGACGGCGATGGCCACGATGACGATGAAGGCGCCCAGGTCGGGCTCCAGCAGCAGCAGCATCCCCACCCCGCCCAGCGCGCAGGCCATCGGCAGGAACCCGCGCGAGAACGCCTGCATGTGTTCCTGCTTGCGCACGGTGTAGTCGGCGGCGTACAGCAGCGCGGTGAGCTTCATCAGTTCGGACGGCTGGAAATTCAGCGGGCCCAGCGGGATCCAGCGATGGGCGCCGTTGACCTCGCGGCCGATGCCCGGGATCAGCACCAGCGCCAGCAAGACCAGCGACGCCATGAAGCCGGGCACCGCCAGCCGCTGCCAGACGCGGATCGGGATCGACAGCACGACCGCGCCGGCCACCAGCCCGGCGGCCAGGAACAGGCCGTGGCGCAGCACGAAGTAATAGCGGCCGTACGAGGCGTAGCGCGGCCCGTCGGCCAGGGCGATCGAGGCCGAATACACCATCAGCAGGCCCAGCAACAGCAGGGTCGTGGCGGCCAGCACCAGCGGCGCATCGTAGTTGCGCATGCGGGTCCGCCCCGGGCGGACGGCATTGACGCTGGCGGTGAGTTCGGCGAACAGGCTCATGTCACACCTCTCCCCGGTCGCGGGCCAGGTCTTCGACCTCTTCCACGAACACCGCGCCGCGATGCGGGTAATTGCGGAACATATCCATGCTGGCGCAGGCCGGCGACAGCAGCACCGCGTCGCCCAGCTGCGCCAGTTCGGCGCCGCGCCGCACGGCATCGCGCATGTCTTGCGCGGCCACGCAGGGCACGCCGGTATCGGCCAACACACGGCCGATCTCGGGGCCGTCGGTGCCGATCAGCACGACTGCACGCGCATGACGTGCCACCACCGGCTTCAGCGGCGAAAAATCTTGCCCCTTGCCCAGGCCGCCGGCGATCAGCACGACCTGCTGGCCCAGGCCTTCCAGGGCCGCCACCGTGGCGCCCACGTTGGTGCCCTTGCTGTCATTGATGTAGTCGATCCCGCCGATGCTGCGCACGAACGCCGCCCGGTGCGGCTCGCCGGCGTACTCGCGCAGCGCGCGCAGCATGGGGCCCCAGCCGATATCCAGCACGCGCGCCAGCTGCAGCGCCGCCAGGGCGTTCAGCCCGTTGTGCAGCCCGCGGATGCGCAGCGCATCCAGCGGCATCAGGCGGCTGGCGCGGCCGGCGCCGCGCTGCGGCGGCGGGGCGTCTTTCTTGCGGCGCACGGGCGGGGCCGGCACCTCGAAATCGTTGGGTTCGCAGGCCACCAGCCAGGCCACTCCCTGGCCCAGTTCCAGGCCCATGTCGCCCACCAGCGTCGGCATGTCGCGTCCGAAGCTGCGCACTTCCATGCCCGCCAGCGACTCGACCATGCCGGCCACGCGCGGATCGTCGCGGTTCACGATGGCCAAGCGGGCCAGCTTCAGGATGCGGGCCTTGGCCTGGGCATAGGCATCCATGCCGCCATGCCAGTCCAGGTGGTCCTGCGTCACATTGAGCACCGCGGCGGCATCGGCGGCCAGGGCATGGGTGGTCTCGAGCTGGAAGCTGGACAGCTCCAGCACCCACACTTGCGGCAGGTCGTCGGCATCCAGCGCGTCGATCAGGGCAGCCAGCGCGGCCGGGCCGATATTGCCCGCGGCGCGGGCGCTCAGGCCGCCGGCCTCGACCAGCTGGCGCGTCAGCGCGGTAACCGTGGTCTTGCCATTGGTGCCGGTCACGGCCAGCACCTTCGGCTGGTATTCGCGCTGCGCGGCCAGGTCCGCCAGGGCGCGCGCGAACAATTCGATCTCGCCCACGATCTCGATGCCGCAGGCGGCGGCCTGTTGCAGCAGCGAGCGGGCGGGCTCCTGGCCGGGCGCCAGGCCCGGGCTCAGCACCAGTTGCGACACGCCGTCGAGCAGCGCCGGGTCGAACGCATCGCCGCAACCCAGGCGGTAATCGACCGTCGCATCCGCCAGGGCGGCGCGCAAGGCCGCCAACCCACCCGGCTCGGCGCGGGTATCGGCCACCCGCAGCGCGGCGCCCTGCCGGGCGCACCAGCGGGCAGCGGCGACACCGGTCTCGCCCAATCCCAGGATCAGGACCAGCGGCGTCTCGGCGCGAGGGGTGACGGAATCGTTCATCGCAACTTCAGGGTGGAAAGGCCGATCAGCACCAGCATCATGCTGATGATCCAGAAACGCACGACGACCTGGGTTTCCTTCCAGCCGCCGACTTCAAAATGGTGATGCAGCGGGGCCATGCGAAAAATGCGCCGCCCCTGCCCGTACTTGCGCTTGGTGTACTTGAACCAGGTCACCTGCATCATGACCGACAGCGTCTCGACCACGAACACGCCGCCCATGATGAACAGCACGATTTCCTGGCGCACGATCACGGCGATGGTGCCCAGCGCGCCGCCCAGCGCCAGCGCGCCGACGTCGCCCATGAACACCTGGGCCGGATAGGCGTTGAACCACAGGAACGCCAGGCCCGCGCCGGCAATCGCCGCGCACAGCACCATCAGCTCGGCGGCGCCCGGGATGTACGGGAACAGCAGGTATTTGGAATAGTCGACGCGGCCCACCACGTAGGCGAAGATGCCCAGCGCGCTGCCCACCATCACGGTCGGCATGATGGCCAGGCCGTCCAGCCCGTCGGTCAGGTTCACGGCGTTGCTGGTGCCCACGATCACCGCCCAGGTCAGGGCCACGAAGCCCAGCACGCCCAGCGGATAGCTGACCGACTTGAAGAACGGCACGATCAGGTCGGCGCGGGTGGGCAGCGGCATGGCGAAACCGCTGCTGACCCAGGCCTTGAACAGGGGCCACAGCTCGGTATTGGCGGGGGCCGACACCGCGAAAGCCAGGTATACCGCGGCCACCAGGCCGATCGTGGCCTGCCAGAAGAACTTCTGCCGGGCGGGCATCCCTTCCGGGTCGCGATAGACGACCTTGCGATAGTCGTCCATCCAGCCGATCCAGCCGAAGCCGAAAGTCACCATCAGCACCACCCACACGAAGCGGTTGGTCCAGTCGGCCCACAATAGCGTGCTGATGGCCACGGCGATCAGGATGAGCGCGCCGCCCATGGTGGGCGTGCCGGTCTTGACCAGGTGCGATTCGGGGCCGTAGGCACGCACCGCCTGGCCGATCTTCATCTCGGTCAGCTTGCGGATCACGCGCGGGCCGGCCACCAGCCCGATCAGCAATGCCGTCGCGCAGGCCAGCACGGCCCGCATGGTGATGTATTCCAATACACCGATCGCGCGCACGTCGTCGGACAGCCAGCGGGCGATTTCAAGCAGCATGCGGATCTCCCTGGCGCTCGGCCGTGGTCTTGTTATTGTCGGTAGACAGCACCTTCACTACCCGCTCCATGCGCATAAAGCGCGATCCTTTCACCAATATGCTGGCCGGGCGCATGCCGCGCAGCGCCGCCACGATCTCGTCGATCGACGCGCAAGCCACCGCCCCGGCGCCAAAGGCGTCGGCCGCGTCGCGGCTGGCCTCGCCCAGCGTGTACAGCGCCTCGATGCCGTGCGCGCGGGCGTAGTCGCCCACTTCGCGGTGCATGGCGGGCCCGTTGTCGCCGACCTCGCCCATGTCGCCCAGCACCAGCGCGCGCGGGCCGGGCAATTGCGCCAGCACGTCCACCGCGGCGCGCACCGAATCCGGGTTGGCGTTGTAGGTGTCGTCGATCAGCGCCGTGCCGTCGGCCAGCGCCTTGCGCTGCATCCGCCCCGCCACGGCGCTGAAGGCCGCCAGCGCCTGCATCGCGCCGGCCAGGGGCGCGCCCGCGGCCAGCGTCGCGGCGATGGCCGCCAGCGCATTGCGCAAGTTGTGCATGCCGGGCACCGGCAGCACCAGGTCGGCGCTGCCTGCCGGCGTCACCACGCGGCAGCGCGTATCCAGCGGCGTCGCGGCCACCGCCTCGGCGTACACGTCCAGCCCGGGCTGCAAGCCAAAGCGCAGCACGCGCCGCGCGCCGGCCTGGGCCTCCCAGATGCCGCAATGCGGATCGTCGCCGGGGAAAACGGCTACGCCGTCTTCCGGCAACGCCTCGATGACGGCGCCGTTTTCCCGCGCCACCGCCTCGACCGAATGCATGAATTCCTGGTGTTCGCGCTGCGCGTTGGTGATCAGGGCCACCGACGGCGCCGCCAGGGCGGCCAGCACCGCGATCTCGCCGGGATGGTTCATGCCCAGTTCGAACACCGCCGCGCGGTGCTGCGCGCGCAGGCGCAGCAGCGTCAGCGGCACGCCGATGTCGTTGTTGAAGTTGCCGGCTGTGGCCAGCCGGCCCGCCTCGCCCTGCCAGCCGGCCAGGATGGCGGCGACCATTTCCTTGGTGGTGGTCTTGCCGTTGCTGCCCGCCACGCCGATCACCGGCAGCGAGTATTGCGCGCGCCAGGCCGCGCCGATGCGCATCAGCGCCTGGCGGGTATCGCCCAGCACCAGTTGCGGCAGCGACACGCCCGGCACGGCCTGCGCCACCACGGCGGCGCAGGCGCCCGCGGCTTCGGCCTGCGCCAGGTAATCGTGGCCGTCGAACTGCTCGCCGGCCAGGGCCAGGAAAATCTCGTTGCCGCCGATGCGGCGGGTGTCGGTCGACAGCGCGGCGGCATGCGGCAGCACCAGGGCCAGCCGGGCCCATTCGCGGTCGTCGAACGGCAGCTTGGCGCCGCGGATCTCCTGGTAGGTTTCATGGCCCTTGCCGGCCAGCAGCACCACGTCATCCGGATCGGCGGCCCAGATCGTCTGCATGATGGCGCGCGCGCGGTCGGCCTCGACCGTCAGGCGCGCGCCGCGCGGAATGCCCGGCAGGATCTGCGCAATGATGGCGGCGGCGTCTTCGCCGCGCGGGTTGTCGCTCGAGACCGTGATCTTGTCGGCCAGGTCGGCGGCGATGCGGCCCATTTCCGGGCGCTTGCCGGCGTCGCGTTCGCCGCCGCAGCCGAACAGGCATACCAGCCGGCCGCCGCGCGCGTCGGCCACCGGACGCAGCGCGGTCAGGGCGCGCGCCAGCGAGTCCGGCGTATGGGAATAATCGACCACCACCAGGGGCCCGCGTGACCCCGCGGCCAGGGTGCGCAAGGGCAGCGGCGCCACTACCTGCAGGCGGCCGTCGACCGGCCGGGTAGCCGCCAGCGCGCGCGCGATCTGGCCCAGCGGCCAGCCCAGCTTGTACAGCACGCCGGCCACCAGCAGCAGGTTCGAGACATTGTGGCGGCCCAGCAGCGACGTCACGATCTGCGCCTCGCCATCCGGCGAGGCCAGGGTGAAGACCTGGCCGTGCGAGGTGGCCTGCAGCTCGCGCGCCTGGAAGGCGGCCGGGATATCTTGCTGGGTATAGCCCAGCGCCAGGTCGCGCGGCAAGGCGCGCAGCAGGCGCTCGCCGGCCGCGTCGTCGGCGTTGACGATGGCGGCCTGCAGGCCCGGCCACCGGAACAGGCGTGCCTTGGCCTGTTCGTAGCGCTCCATCGAGCCGTGATAATCCAGGTGGTCGCGCGTCAGGTTGGTAAAGCCGGCCACGGCGATGCGGACGCCATCCAGGCGACCCTGCTCCAGTCCGATCGACGACGCCTCCAGCGCCACGGCCTGGGCGCCGGCCGCGCGCATGGCGGCCAGGACGCGATGCACGGTCAGCACGTCGGGCGTGGTCAGGCTGCCGCCCATCGAGCTGCCGTCGGGCAACAGCGCGCCCAGGGTGCCAATGCTGCCGCACGGCTTGCCGGCATCGGTCAGGGCCTGCGCCACCCACTGCACGCAGGATGTTTTGCCGTTGGTGCCGGTAATGGCCACCACGCTCAGCGCGGCCGAGGGATGCCCGTACCAGTCGTCGGCCAGCTCGCCCAGCAGGGCGCGCAGATCGGGCACCGCGCGTACCCGCGCATCGCCATCGGCCGAAGCCGGCGCGGGCGCCTGGCACAGCACGGCGGCCGCGCCGCCGGCCAGCGCCCGGTCAATATAGTCGCGGCCATCGGCCAGGCCGCCGGGGCAGGCGACAAACACATCGCCCGCGGCGAGCTCGCGCGAGTCCAGGCGCAGGTCGGCCCCGGCCGCCACGCGCGCGCGCAGCCAGGCCAGCGCGTCGGCGGCCACGGCGGAGAGCGGGCGAGCGGCGGTCATCGCGACGACTCCTGTACGCCGGCCACGATGGTCGACTCGAACGGCGCGTCGGGCTGCACGCCCATCATGCGCAGGCTGCCGCCCACGATGGTGGAAAACACCGGCGCGGCAATGGCGCCACCGTAATAGCCGCCGACTTTGGGCTCGTCGATCGACACGGCCACCACGATGCGCGGATTGGACACCGGCGCGAAACCGACGAACGAACTGCGATAGCGCTGCGTACTGTATTTGCCGTCGACAATCTTGCGCGCCGTGCCGCTCTTGCCGGCCACCCGGTAGCCCTGCACCTGGGCCGCCTTGGCGCCATCCGGCCCGGCCGCGGCTTCCAGCATCGAGCGCACCAGCTGCGCCACCTTGGGGCTGTACACCTTGACGCTGGTCGGATCGCTGTCGCGCTTGATCAGCGTGGGCGACACCATGTCGCCGTCGCGCGCGAACACCGTGTAGGCACGCGCCACCTGCAGCAGCGACACCGACAGGCCGTAGCCGTAGGCCATGGTGGCCTTCTCGATCAGGCGCCAGCGGTCCCAGGGGCGCAGGCGTCCCGGCGCCGCGCCGGGAAAGCCCAGCTGCGGCGCGCGGCCGAAGCCCAGTTCGGTAAAGCGTTCCCACATTTCGCGCGACTCGAGCTTTTCCGAGATCAGCGTCATGCCGATATTGCTGGAACGGCGCAGCACCCCGCCCACGTTCAGCATGCCGTTGCGGCTGACGTCGTGGATGGTGCTGCCCTGGTAGCGGAACGAGCCGTTGCCCGTGTCGAACTGCGTGCTCGTGTTGATGCGGCCCAGGTCCAGCGCCAGCGCGGCGGTGAACGGCTTCATGATCGAGCCGGGCTCGAATGTATCCGTGATGGCGCGATTGCGCAGATTCGGCGTGTGGAAGGTTTCGCGCCGGTTCGGATCGAAAGTGGGCAGGCTGGCCAGGGCCAGGATCTCGCCCGTGCGCACGTCCATGATCAGGGCGCTGGCGGCGGCGGCCTGGTGGCGCTGCACGGCCTCGTTCAGCTCGCGATACACCAGGTATTGCAGGCGGGTGTCGATCGACAGGTGCAGGTCGCGGCCATTGACCGGCAAGGTCACGGCCTGCACGTCTTCGATGACGCGGCCCAGGCGGTCCTTGATGACGCGGCGGCTGCCGGGCGTGCCCGACAGCAGGTCGTCGAACGTCAGCTCGACGCCTTCCTGGCCCTTGTCCTCGATGCTGGTAAAGCCCACCAGGTGGGCCGTTACTTCGCCGTCGGGGTAGTAGCGCCGCGTCTCCGGCTGCTGGTGGATGCCGGGCACGTCCAGTTTCTTGATCTGCTCGGCCAGCTCCATCGGCACCTGGCGCTTCAGGTAGACGAAATTGCGGTCCTCGTCGGCCAGGCGGCCGCGCAGGTCGGCCACCGTGGTATCCAGCATCTTGGCCAGGTCGGCCAACTGCGCCCCGGTGGCGGGCTTGACGTCCTCGGGAATGGCCCAGATGGCGCGCGCGGGCACGCTGGAAGCCAGCACCACGCCATTGCGGTCCAGGATCTTGCCGCGCGTGGCGGCCAGCGTCAGCGTGCGCTCGTAGCGGCGCTCGCCCTGTTGCTGCAGGAATTCGGTGGACAGCCCTTGCAAGTACAGCGCGCGGCCGGCCAGCACGGCAAAGGCGCCCAGCAGCAGCACCAGCACCAGGCGCGCGCGCCAGGTGGGCAGCTGGCCACGCAGCACGGGGTTGTCGAAGAACGGCACGCGCTTCATTGCGCGCCTCCGGCGGCCGGGATGGGCGGCTGATTCAAATACAGCGTGCGGTCGGGCACGATGGGAATCATTTTCAGGTCTTGCCGGGCCGCGCGGTCGATGCGCGCATTGCGCGCCAGTTCGGCGCGCTCGAGCTGCAGGCGGCGCCAGTCGGTGTCAAGGGTGCGCGCCTGGGCATGACTGCGGTCCAGTTCGATGAACAACTGGCGCGACTGATACCGGCTGGTGACCAGCGAAATGGCCGACAACATCAGCAAGATGGCCACGAACAGGCTGGCGCGTCCCATCAGTGCGGCCTCCGCTTGGCGCCGCGCCGCGCCGGCGGCGCTTCGCCTGGCACGCGCATGGCGGGCACGAAAGCCGCGGCGCCCTCGGCGCCCAGCGGCGTGGCGGTGCGCTCGGCCACCCGCAGCACCGCCGAGCGGGCCCGCGGATTGCCGGCGATCTCCGTGTCGTCGGCCAGCACCCGGCCCAGCGAACGCACCAGCGGCTGCGGCAATTCGCTTTCGCGCAGGGGCAGGCGCGCATGCGCGACGGCCGGCCGGGCCGCCGCCGCGATGCACTGCTTGACCATGCGGTCTTCAAGCGAATGAAAGCTGATCACCGCCAACCTCCCCCCTGGGGCAAGCAGTTCTAGAGCTGACGCGAGGGCGCGCGCGAGCTCTTCGAGTTCCCGATTGATGTAAATCCGTAGAGCCTGAAAGGTGCGTGTGGCCGGATGCTGCCCCTTTTCGCGCGTGCGGACGGCGCTGGCGACGCACTCGGCAAGCTCGAGCGTG
>Ga0182735_1002156_pt1 | contig 12232 bp, 10 predicted proteins | sample eDN5th30CKraftMG_FD_128524 | JGI IMG/M metagenome (GOLD analysis project Ga0182735, IMG submission 128524) | Enriched Miracle-Growth compost microbial communities from Emeryville, California, USA - eDNA 5th pass 30_C Kraft MG (version 2) (version 2) ... | reverse complement strand
CATTGCCGGAGGTAATTAATAACCTGCTGATAGCCATAAGGAATTTGCATCACGGATATGTGTTCGGCGCGATGATGGCCCGACCCGGCGGCCGCGAAGTTCCCGACATGCAAATGATGCCCATAAAATAAACGCTTTTGGGCCGTCGCGCGGCAGGACCAAGACTTTGGAACTTTTCGCGGCCGCAACATCGTGTGGAGTGTGGCTTTCCTGCACTAGCCGCCGCACGCGGCCCTTCATAGTTTCCGCCACGGAATTTGGAGGAGTGAACCTATGAAGAATATTCTCTGCGCAACCGTCGCCGCTGCGGCTCTCATCGTCGCGGCCGGCTCGGCTTCGGCGGCCGACCTCGGCGCCCGCCCGATGTACACCAAGGCCCCGCCGGCCCCGCTGTACAACTGGACCGGTGCCTACCTCGGCATCAACGGCGGCGGCGGCTGGGGCGACTTCGGCGGCCTCGACGTCTCGGGCGGCTTCGTCGGCGGCACCCTCGGCTACAACTGGCAGCAGGGCATGACGGTGTTCGGCCTCGAAACCGACATCGCGTGGTCGGGCATCGACAACTCGGGCACCGCTCTCGGCGTTCCGTTCTCGGCTGGCAGCGACTGGTTCGGCACGCTGCGCGGCCGCCTCGGCATCGCGCAGGACCGCACCCTGTGGTTCGTGTCGGGTGGTCTCGCCTACGGCAACATCAACGTCTCGACCCCGTTCGGCAACGCCGACAACACCAACGCCGGCTGGGCGCTCGGTGGCGGCGTCGAGTTCGCGCTGCAGGGTCCGTGGACCGCGAAGATCGAGTACCTGCACATCGATCTCGGCGACCTCACGGTTGCCGGCATCAACACGGGTGCTGGCTTCGACGCGAACCTCGTTCGCGCCGGCCTGAACTACCGCTTCTAATCCGACGGCGGCACACGCCGCCTTCGACGAAAAGCCCGGCCTCACGGCCGGGCTTTTTGTTTGCCTGAAGCGAGCGCCGGACGGAGGCTTTCCGGCGCGGCGCCGCTGCAGCGTCAGTATTCGTCGAACCACTTCTGGATCGTGTCGGGATCGTTCGTCCGTGTCAGGGCGAGCGCGAGCAGCGCGGCCGCCTTCTGCGGGAGCAGGTTGTCGCCGGCGATCATCCCCGGCTCCTGCCAGTTGTCGTCACGCACCACGCGACCCAATCCGACGCGCGCCGCCCGCACCACCGGAACGCCCTGCTTCACGATCTCGGCCAGCGGCTTGCGCAGATCCCCGGTCGAGCCGGCGCCGGGCGAAGCGACCACCAGCCCCTTCGCGCCGAGCTTCACCGCGGCCTGCGCCACGTCCGCCTGCGCGCCGGTGAACGCGAAGATCACGTCCACGCGCGGCAGGTGCTCCACTTTCGCGAGATCGAACACGCTGTCCTTCGTGTGACGGCGCAACGGCGCGCGATAGAACTCGATACGGTCGAGGTCGGCATAGCCGAGGATGCCGAGCTCGCGGCTCGAGAACGTCTGCAGGCGATAGGTATCGGTCTTGGTCACGTCGCGCGCGGCATTGATCTCGCCGTTGGTGACGACCAGCACGCCCTTGCCCTTCGCCGCGTCGCAGGCGGCGACCCGGATGGCGTTGAGCAGGTTGAGCGGACCGTCGCTGGAAAGCGCCGTGAACGGCCGCTGCGCGCCTGTGACGATCACCGGCTTGTCGGTGTGGACCGTGAGGTTCAGGAAATAGGCGACCTCCTCGATGCTGTTGGTCCCCTGCACGAACACGATGCCGTCCACCGCCGGATCGCGCGCGAGTTCCTCCATGCGCAGCGCGATGCGGCGGAGATCGTCGTAAGTCGAGATGCTGTAGGGGTTTCCGCCGTCGACCGTGACATCCGCGAACGACGCGATTTCCGGCACGGCGGCGAGCAGCTCATGGCCATTGAGCGGCTGGCGCCCGCTGACCCACACGCTGTAGCGCAGCATGTCGAGACGGTCGACGCCCTGCGACGGCAACGTGCCGGGGCCCATAAGCAGATGAACGGAACGCATGAAGTCTCCCCCACCGCCTCGTCCAGGAAGCATTGCGACGCAATGCGTCTCGAAAGGCCGGCGGCCTCACCCTCCGAGACACGCCCGCTGCGGAGCGCGAAACCGAGGATGAGGCCGGCCGGCGGTAAAGTCGAGTGGCGGAAAACTCAACGGTCCTAGAACTTGAGCGGACGCGCCGACTGCACTTGCGGCAGCGCCTGCACCTTGGCGAGCAGCTCGGGCGACATCTCGCCGTCGATCTCGATCAGCGCGATGGCGTTGCCGCCCGGCGCCTCGCGGCCGACATGGAATGTCGCGATGTTGATGCCCGCCTCGCCGATCGTGCCGGAGAACTTGCCGATGAAACCCGGCTTGTCGAGGTTGGTGATATAGACCATCGAGGGGCCGAACTCCGCGTCCATGCGGATGCCCTTGATGTTGAGGATGCGCGGCTTGCCGTCGGCGAACACCGTGCCGGAAATCCAGCGCGGCGGCTGCTTGTCGGTCTCGACCGTCACCGTGATGAGGCTGTCGTAGTCGCCCGCCACCTCGCGGGTGGTTTCCTCGACGACGATGCCGCGCTCCTTGGCGACGGTCGGCGCCGACACGACGTTGACCGTGCCCAGCATCGGGCGCAGCAGGCCGGCGAGCGCCGACGAGGTGAGCGCCTTGGTCTTCATCGAGGCCACCGCGCCTTCGTAGGTCAACTGCACCTTGGTGATGCCCGTCTCGGTGAGCTGGCCCGCGAACGAGCCGAGCTTCTCGGCCAAAGCGACGAACGGCTTGAGCTTGGGCGCCTCTTCCGCCGTGATCGAGGGGAAGTTGATCGCGTTCGAGATCGCCCCCGACAAAAGATAGTCCGACATCTGCTCGGCCACCTGCAGCGCGACGTTCTCCTGCGCCTCCGTCGTCGAGGCCCCGAGATGCGGCGTGCAGATCATGTTGGGATGGCCGAACAGCACGTTCTTGGTCGCCGGCTCCTCGACGAAGACGTCGAATGCCGCGCCCGCCACCTGCCCGCTATCGAGCGCCTCGCGCAGCGCCTGCTCGTCGACGAGGCCGCCGCGGGCGCAATTGATGATGCGTACCCCCTTCTTCATCGTCGCCAGCGCCTTGGCGTCGATCACGTTCCGCGTCTTGTCGGTGAGCGGCGTATGCAGCGTGATGAAGTCCGCCCGCCGGAACAGGTCGGCAAGCTCGACCTTCTCGACCCCGATCTGCTTGGCGCGCTCGGGCGAGAGGAACGGATCGTAGGCGATCACCTTCATGCGCAGGCCGATGCCGCGATCGGCGACGATCGAGCCGATGTTGCCGCAGCCGATCACGCCGAGCGTCTTGCCGGTGATCTCGACGCCCATGAAGCGGTTCTTCTCCCACTTGCCGGCCTGCGTCGAGGCGTCGGCCTGCGGAATCTGGCGGGCCAGCGCCAGCATCAGCGTGATGGCGTGCTCGGCGGTCGTGATCGAATTGCCGAACGGCGTATTCATCACGATGATGCCGCGAGCCGTCGCCGCGGGGATATCGACGTTGTCCACGCCGATGCCGGCGCGCCCGACGACCTTCAGGTGCTTCGCCTTCTCGAGGATCTTCGGCGTCACCTTGGTGGCCGAGCGGATCGCCAGGCCGTCGTAGTTGCCGATGATCTCGGCGAGCTTTTCCTTGTCCGGCCCGAGCTTGGGCTGGAAATCGACGTCGATGCCGCGGTCCTTGAATATCTGGACGGCGGCAGGGGACAGCGAATCGGAAATGAGAACCTTGGGCATGGAGTCTGCTTTCATGATGTATTGCCTGCGGCTCCCGCGTTCCCTCCCCCCTTTTTGGAGGGGGGAGCCCGCTGATGCGCGCGGCACAAGTTCAGGGTTCAAGGAAAAATGCTACGCCGCCTTCGGCAGCGCCGCTTTGGCCTCGTCGAAGGCCCAATCGAGCCAGGCGGTGAGCGCGACCACATCGGCGGTCTCGACCGTGGCGCCGCACCATACGCGCAGACCCGGCGGCGCATCGCGATAGTGGCCGAGATCGTAGCCGGCGCCTTCCTTCTCGACCAAGGCAGCGAGGTTCTTGGCGAAGGCCGCCTGCGCGTCGGCCGGCAGCGCCGCGATCGCCGGATCGACGACCTTGAGGCAGACCGAGGTATTGGAGCGGGTTTCCGGCCGGCTGGCGAGGAAATCGACCCACGGCGTGCGCGCCACCCACTCGGCAATGGCGCGGGCATTGGCGTCGGCGCGCGCGATCAGCGCGTCGAGACCGCCAATGGATTTGCCCCAGTTGAGCGCATCGAGATAATCCTCGACGCACAGCATCGACGGCGTATTGATCGTCTCGCCCGCGAAGATGCCTTCGTTGAGCTTGCCGCCCTTGGTCATGCGGAAAATCTTCGGCAGCGGCCACGCCGGCTTGTAGCTTTCGAGCCGTTCCACCGCCCGCGGCGACAGCATCAGCATGCCGTGGGCCGCCTCGCCGCCGAGCGCCTTCTGCCACGAGAAGGTGACGACATCGAGCTTGGCGAAATCGAGCTTCTGCGCGAACGCCGCGGAGGTGGCGTCGCAGATCGTCAGGCCCGCGCGGTCGGCGGGAATCCAGTCGGCATCCGGCACGCGCACGCCCGAGGTCGTGCCGTTCCAGGTGAACACCACGTCGGTGCCAAAATCGACTTTCGAGAGGTCCGGCAGCTCGCCATAAGCGGCCTTCAGCACCGTCACGTCCTTGAGCTTGAGCTGCTTCTCGACGTCGGTGACCCAGCCTTCACCAAACGATTCCCACGTCAGCATGGTGACCGGCCGCGCGCCGAGCAGCGACCACAGCGCCATCTCCACCGCGCCGGTGTCGGAAGCCGGCACGATGCCGATGCGGTAATCCGCCGGCACTTCCAGCAGTTCGCGGGTGAGATCGATCGCGCGCTTGAGCTTGCCCTTGCCGAGCTTCGCGCGGTGCGAGCGGCCAAGAGCTGCGTCGGTGAGGGTTTGAAGGGACCAGCCGGGGCGCTTGGCGCAGGGGCCGGAGGAAAAATGCGGGGTAACCGGCCGCACGCCGGGCTTCGTATTCGTCATGTGCTCCATCCTTCCAGATGGGTGCCCCTCGGTGGGGAGGGGTAGCCCGGGGTCGCAAGTAAAGAAGCCGGGGCGCTTCGTCAAGCGCGTAAATTTACGGAGCGCGAAAATGACGAGCGGCCCGGCGCCTGAAGCACATCGGTAACTTTTCCTTATCGCGCCAGTGAGACCGTGGACCGGTCATTCATGCGGGGGCAGCGGCAATGAGCGGACTTTCGACGATATCGGCCACGCTGGCGCTTCCACGACTTCCCGATTATCAGCCACGCCAGACCGCAGCGCGGGAACCTAAGCCGCAGCAGACCATGGAAGAAGTGCGGGCCACCTACCTCGCGGCGCATCCGCGCCTCACGCCGGCGCAGGCATTCGCCTCGAACGCCGAAGCCTCGCCGCCGAACAGCGACAATCCGCTCGACAGTACTTACGTCGGGAAACTTCACACCGAGATCAAGGTCAACGGCAAGGTCATTGCGCGTATCTACAACAGCGGCGCGATGGTGATCGCCAGTGAATACAGCTTTCTCGGCGACGAGATCTTCGCCGGCCATGGCGGCGGCTCAGCCCTTGCGGGCCCTGACGTCGCCGAGGACCGCGCCAACCGCATCAAGGCGGCGCTGATGGCGCACGGCGCCGTGATGGCGGACAACGACAATTCCGCAAATCCGCTGTCAGCCAAGCCGTCGAACGCGCCGGTCCTGCAGATCCTCAAAGCCGCGACAGCGCAGACCCAGGATGAATGGGTGGCCGCGCAGAGCAGGCAAGGCGCCCTCGATCCGGGAAGCCTGCTCTCGCGCGCGATCTGACCGCGATCCCGCCGGCCGCGGCTTACGGAATGAGATAGCGCAGGCCGAAGCGGATTTCCTGCGCGGTCCAGTCGCCGAAGTTCACGTTGCCGGGTGCGGGAATTGCCGTTTCCGTCTGGCCGAGATCGAGATAGCGGTAGCCGACATCGATCGAAATGTCGGGACTCACCGCAAAGCTCGCGCCGGCCATCGCCGCCCAGGAGAACGTCCAGTTGCTCTGGTTCGTGGGCAGCGGCAGGCCGTTCACCGCGAAATCGCTGGGCTTGAGATAGCTGTAGCCGAGGCCCGCGCCGACATAGGGCGTGAAGCCATACCACGTCCCGAGATCGAGGTAGCCGTTGAGCAGGGTCGTGAAGTTCTGTAGTTTTTCGGTGAACGTAACGCCGCCTGCGGTACCGGAAAGCTTCGGCTGGATGCCGTAGTCGAACGTTACGTCGGCGCGCGCCCAGTTCCACTTGATGCCGACGCCACCGCCGACCGTTGCGAGATCGTCGATCGTCGTGCGGGAGAGGCCGCCGAACGGCGACGTACCGCCGGAAAGCGAATTCATGCGGTAGCCGCCGTCGAATCGCACGTACCACGGCGAGAAGAATTCCTGCACGTACGCCGGTGGCTTGGTCGGCAGGTCGAGCTGCGGCATGTCCGCCGCCTGCACGGCGCCGCCGAGCGCGAGACCCGCCGCAACGGCGACACCGGAGGCCGAGACGTATTTCATGACGATACCCTCTTTACCCAACATGACTCTGCCCGCGGCCGGACATCATCCGCGGCGCATCAGCGGCTGCGGCGGAGGCGGCGGCTGATAGACCACCGGGGGCGGCGGCGGCGCGACATCGCAGCAGTTGAACTTCCAGCGCAGGCCAAGGCGCACATCCTGCGAGGTGATGTCCTTGAACATCATCGGGTTGTTGACGTTGTTCGTGCCGTCATACGTGATGAGATCGCCGGACTGGCCGTCGCCGAGATTGACGTAGCGATAGGACAGCTCGAGCATCAGGTTTGGCGAAACCTCGTAGCCGACGCCCGCATGCACCGCCCAGGCAAGGTTCCACTTGGACGCATCCTTGCCGTAGGCGACGCCTAGCGTTGGAACGTTTATGTCGCGGAAATCGTGGATCGTGACTTCCGCCATGCCGATGCCGAAGCCGACGAACGGCGTGAAGCACGACCAGGTGCCGAGATCGAGATAGAGGTTGGCGAGGTAAAGCCACTCCGACTTCGAGCCGTAATAGTCGTCGGTGCCGGCACCGCCCCCGTAGATATCGAGCCCGCGGAACGCCGTCTTGCCGCGATATTCTCCGGTCACGTCGGCGCGCAGCCAGCTATTGAACTGGTAGCCGATGCCGGCGCCGATCAGCATGCCGCTGTCGAATCCCTTGCTCACATTGACGACGCCGGAGCCCGCATAGAGCGCATTGTCGAGCCGATCGACGTCCTGATTCGTGATGCCGATGTCGCCGCGCAGGTACCAGCCGCCGCAGTCGCCGCAGGCGGCGCCGCCCGCGACATAGCCGGAGTTCTGATAGACCACCGGCGTCGGCGGCGTGATGACGGGCGGCGGTGGCGGTGGCGGCGGCGCCATCACGGGCGGCGGCGTATAAACGGGCGGCGGTGTGTAGACCGGCTGCGGCGGCGGCACATAGACCTGCTGCGGCGCCTGATAAACCGGCTGTGCCTGGTAGACCGGTTGCGCCTGATAGACCGGGGCCGGCTGCTGATAGACCGGCTGTTGCGGATAATACTGCGGCTGCACCGAGCCACGCATCGAATAGTCGGCTGCAATCGCTGCCGACTGCGTCGCAAGACCCGCTGTGCAGCATAATGCCAGCAGATTTGCTGACTTCCTGCGGCCAATTCCCATAACGCAACCCTTCCGTCCGGCAGCACGAAACCTCTGCCTCGCCGTCGATTGCGTAGACGGTCGCAAAAAGTTCTTAAGAGCGGTTTAACCCTAATTTTTAACCGTGATTTTTAATGCGCGCCGGTGCCGCAGGAAGGAAAGCGCGGTTCCGCCGGCGGGCGACGGTTAACGATCGGTTGACGAAAGCTTAACAGGGAAGCGGCGCCGGGTGCCGCGCAAGGCGGTGGCTCGCGATTTTCCGCGCGACGGACGCCGCCCGTGACGCACGGTCCGAAGCCGGGTCGGCTATGCCGCGACTTCGTTGAGCGCGACGACGATGCCGTCGACCACGTCCTCGACGAGTGTCTTGTCGTCGCCCTCCGCGGTCACGCGGATGACCGGCTCGGTGCCGGAGGCGCGCACGATCAGGCGGCCGTGACCGTTGAGCCGCTGCTCGCCGTCGGTGATCGCCGTGCGCACCCGGGCATCTTCCTGCGGGTTGCCGTTGCGGTAGCGGACGTTTTTCGTCACCTGCGGCAGCGGTTCGTAGAGGTGGCAGATTTCCGACACCGGACGGCCGTGCTTCTTCACCACGGCGAGCACCTGCAAGGCGGCGACGAAGCCGTCCCCGGTCGTCGTGTGGTCCGAAAGGATGATGTGGCCGGAGGGCTCGCCGCCGACGTTGTAGCCCTGCTCGCGCATCTGCTCGAGCACATAGCGGTCGCCGACCGGCGTGCGGATCAGCTTGAGGCCGAGCGATCCGAGATAGCGCTCGAAGCCGAGGTTCGACATCACCGTGGCGACGATGCCGGGCTTCGAAAGCCGGCCGTCCTCCAGCCAGCTCTGCGCGATCAGCGCGAGAATCTGGTCGCCGTCGACGACATGGCCGCGCTCGTCGACGATTACCACCCGGTCGGCATCGCCATCGAGCGCGATCCCGATATCGGCGCGCATTTCGCGCACCTTGGCCGCGAGCGCCGCCGGCGAGGTCGAGCCGCAATCCTTGTTGATGTTGAAGCCGTCGGGAGAAACGCCGAGCGAGAATACCTCCGCGCCCAGTTCCCACAACGCGGACGGCGCGACGCTGTAGGCCGCGCCGTTGGCGCAGTCGATGACGATACGCAGCCCCTCGAGCGAAAGATTGCGCGGCAGGGTGCGCTTGGCGAACTCGATATAACGGTCATGAACGCCGTCGATGCGCTTGGCGCGCCCGAGCGCCGGCGGCTTGGCGAGCCGCTTCGACAGGTCTTCGTCGATCAGCCGCTCGATCTCGGCCTGATCCTCCTCCGTCAGCTTGTAGCCGTCGGGAGCGAACAGCTTGATGCCGTTGTCGTCATAGAGGTTGTGCGAGGCGGAGATCATCACGCCGAGGTCGGCGCGCATCGAGCGCGTCAGCATCGCCACCGCCGGCGTCGGGATCGGGCCGAGCAGCAGCACGTCCATGCCGACCGAGGTGAAGCCGGCGACGAGCGCCGTCTCGATCATGTAGCCGGAGAGCCGCGTGTCCTTGCCGATGACCACGCGGTGGCGGTGATCGCCACGCTGGAACACGAGGCCGGTGGCCTGCCCGACGCGCAGTGCGAGATCCGGCGTAATCAAGCCGTTCGCGCGACCGCGGATGCCGTCGGTACCGAAATACTTTCGCGCCATATCTGAACCTGCCACCCAGCCGAATTTTTTGGTTCTACACCGGCTTTCCGGCAAACCGTATCGGCAAACGTTTCAAAAAATGTGTGCGTCGATTACACCGAACCAACATGGTTAAGCCAACGAAATCAAGTAATTGCTTGGAAAGCCCATGGCCCGCGGGGGAAAACCCGCGAGATTCAGGCGGGATCGCCGACCACGACCACATGCAGCCGCCGCGGTCCATGGGCGCCGAGGATCAGGGTCTGTTCGATGTCGGCGGAGCGCGACGGCCCGGTAATCATGTTCACGGCGCGCGGCAATTCGCCCGCTCCGTAGCGCGCCCGCAGCCGCGCGATCGCGGTTTCGAGGTCGCCATCGATATCTTTCGCTTCCACCACGACGATGTGGTTGTCCGGAAGGAAGTTAAGGGTCGTCGGGTTTTCAGGCCCGGCAGTCATCACCAGCGTGCCCGTCTCCGCGATCGCGCCGAAAGCGTGTGACACCGACGTGAGTTGCGTGCCGTCGGAGGGACCGACGGAAAGCTCCAGCGCAGGCTCGCGCGTCCAGGGCACCTGTTCCAGCACCGCATCGCCGCCGCGCCGCACGGCGAGCGGCAGGTTATGGCGGCGCAGGAACGCGCACACTGCGCCGGGCACCTCCTCGAGCGAGGGCACCTGCGCGAACGTGCCGGCGGCGCCTTCGAGCATCCGTGCGAAAAGATCGAGCCGCTGTTGCGGCGGCAGATGGCCGCGCGCCGGCACCACGCCTGCGGGATGGCCGGCGATCCGGTCGGCGACCTCCTTGCGGCGCGGCGCTTCATTGCCGGTGACGCCCAGCGATGCACGGATCGAAGCGAAGATGGTGTCGCGCGCGGTCATCGCTTGCCGTGCTTCCACTGCGACTGGAACGTGCCGCCCTGCGGCACCGGAAAATCGCGGTGCTTCGTCCAGCCGCCGGCGAGCGGCAGCCACCGGAAACGGCCGCGGGAGCCGCCGATCCAGCGCAACGCGCGTGACGCAACCCGCGTCGCCATGCCGTAAAGCCGCGGCCGACGGGCGAAGAAAGCCCATACACCAAGCCCCGCACGCACCGTCGCGGGCGACAGGTGGCGTTCGAATTCGCGCTCGCGCCAGTGCCGCATCAGCTTCGGCAGCGGGATGCGCACCGGACAGACTTCCTCGCAGCGCCCGCAGAACGTCGAGGCGTTCGGCAGGTTGCCGGCCTTGTCGATCCCGATCAGGCTCGGGGTCAGCACCGCTCCCATCGGACCCGGATAGACCCACCCGTAAGCATGGCCGCCGACCGCATGATAGACCGGGCAATGGTTCATGCAGGCGCCGCAGCGGATACAGCGCAGCATGTCGCGAAGCTGGCCGCCGAGCATCGCGGAGCGTCCGTTATCCAGAATGATGACGTGATATTCGCCGGGCCCGTCGAGGTCCGCCATCCGTCGCGGGCCCGTCGAGATCGTCGTATAGACCGACATCTCCTGCCCGGTCGCCGAGCGCGCCAGCACGCGCAGCATTTGCGCGGCATCCTCCATCGTCGGCACCAGCTTCTCGATCGAGGCGAGCACGATATGGGCCTTCGGCAAGGTCTGCGTCAGGTCGCCGTTGCCCTCGTTGGTGACGATGATCGACGAGCCTGTCTCGGCGATCAGGAAATTCGCGCCGGTGATGCCGACATCCGCCGCTAGAAACCGCTCGCGCAGCACGGCGCGCGCCTCGGCGAGCAGCGTCTCCGGCTCTTCCATGTTGCGGTCGGCGGCAAGATGCGTGTGCACGCGGCGGAAGTCGGCCTCGACCTGCTCCTTGGTCAGATGCACCGCGGGCGCGATGATATGCGAGGGCAGCTCGTGGCGAAGCTGAATGATGTATTCGCCGAGGTCCGTCTCCACCGGGGTGACGCCGTTGGCTTCGAGGAAGGCATTGATGCCGATTTCCTCGCCGATCATCGACTTGCCCTTGGTCACGGTTTTCGCACCGAGGCGGCGGCAGAGGTCGAGCGCGATCCTGCAGGCCTCGTCCGCATTCACCGCGTAGTGGACGTGACCGCCCTGCTCGACGACGCGCCGCTCGTAGGCTTCGAGATAAAGGTCGAGATGCGCCAGCGTATGATTCTTGATGTCACGCGCGCTGTCGCGCAGCGCCTCGAATTCCGGCAGCTTGTCGGCGACTTCCTTGCGCCGCGCGATGAAATTGACCTCGACGACCTTGAGCGCCTTCTGCAGCTCCGGGTCGGCCATGGCCTCGCGCGCGTTCTCCTTGAAGCGCGGGGAAGTCGACAGCGCGCTCATGTATGCTGTCCGCTGCCGGGCGGCGCGCCGATGGCCGGACCATCCGTCATGCCCGCGAGCACCTCCGCGACATGGCGCACGTCGATCGCGCTGCCCTCGCGCTGGAGCTTGCCCGCCATGTTCATCAGGCAGCCGAGATCGCCGGCGAGCAGGGTCCGTGCGCCGGTCGCGGCGATGTTGTCGGACTTCTTCATCACGATGGCGTTGGAGATATCGGGATACTTGACGCAGAACGTACCGCCGAAGCCGCAGCACACGTCGGCATCGCGCATTTCGGTCAGGGTCAGGCCCTGAACCGTGCCCAGGAGGCGCCGCGGCTGCGCGTGAATCCCAAGCTCGCGCAGGCCCGAGCACGCATCGTGGTAGGTCACGGCGCCGTCGAATCGCGCGCTGACGCGCTCGACTTTCAGCACGTCGACAAGGAACGAGACGAGCTCGTGGCATTTCGCGGCGAAGGCGTCGGCCCGCGCGCGCCAGTTCGGATCGCCCTCGAACAGTTCGGGATAGTGCGCCTTGAGCATGCCGGCGCAGGAGCCCGACGGGGCCACGACGTAATCGTAGGATTCAAAACTGTCGATCACCTGCTCGGCGATGGCGCGGGTCGTCGCCCGGTCGCCGGAATTGAACGCCGGCTG
>Ga0182735_1002155_pt1 | contig 12232 bp, 12 predicted proteins | sample eDN5th30CKraftMG_FD_128524 | JGI IMG/M metagenome (GOLD analysis project Ga0182735, IMG submission 128524) | Enriched Miracle-Growth compost microbial communities from Emeryville, California, USA - eDNA 5th pass 30_C Kraft MG (version 2) (version 2) ... | reverse complement strand
ATCCGGTCGAGGCCCGACCGCACGATGTGCGCGATCTCGTAGCCGTAGGCCGGGTCGTACGACACGGTCGCCGGGTTCGTCGACGAGAGCAGGTGCGAGTGCCCGTCCGCGTGCTGCAGGCCCTCGCCCGTCAACGTCGTGCGGCCCGCCGTGGCGCCGATCACGAAGCCGCGCGCCATCTGGTCGCCCGCCGCCCAGAACGCGTCGCCCGTGCGCTGGTAGCCGAACATCGAGTAGAAGACGTACACCGGGATGAGCGGCTCGCCGTGGGTCGCGTACGACGTGCCGGTCGTCGTGAAGGCCGCCGCCGCGCCGGCCTCGTTGATGCCGACGTGCAGGATCTGCCCCTGCGGGCTCTCCTTGTACGCGAGCAGCAGGTCGCGGTCGACCGAGGTGTAGTGCTGGCCGTGCGGGTTGTAGATCTTCGCCGTCGGGAAGTAGGCGTCCATGCCGAACGTGCGCGCCTCGTCGGGGATGATCGGCACGATCCGGTGCCCGAAGTCCTTCGCGCGGAGGAGGTCCTTCAGGAGGCGGACGAACGCCATGGTCGTCGCGACCTCCTGCGTGCCCGACCCCTTCTTCGGCAGCGCGTACGCCGCGTCGTCCGGCAGGGGGAGCGGCGCGTGCGCCGTGCGGCGCTCCGGCAGGTACCCGCCCAGCGCGCGGCGGCGCTCCAGCAGGTACTGGATCGTCTCGTCCTGGGGACCCGGGTTGTAGTACGGCGGGAGGTAGGGGTTCTCCTCGAGCTGCGCGTCCGTGACCGGGATCTGCATCGCGTCGCGGAACAGCTTCAGGTCGTCGAGGGTCATCTTCTTCATCTGGTGGGTCGCGTTGCGGCCCTCGAAGTGCGGGCCGAGCCCGTATCCCTTGATCGTCTTCGCGAGGATCACGGTCGGCTGCCCCTTGTGCTCGACGGCCGCCTTGTACGCCGCGTACACCTTGCGGTAGTCGTGACCGCCGCGCTTGAGGCCCCAGATCTGGTCGTCCGTGTAGTCCTTCACGAGGGCGGCGGCGCGCTCGTCGCGGCCGAAGAAGTTCTCCCGCACGTACGCGCCGTTCTCGGTCTTGTAGGTCTGGAAGTCGCCGTCCGGCGTCGTGTTCATGAGGTTGAGGAGCGCGCCGTCGGTGTCGCGCGCGAGCAGGTCGTCCCACTCGCGGCCCCACACCACCTTGATGACGTTCCAGCCGGCGCCGCGGAAGAAGCTCTCCAGCTCCTGGATGATCTTCCCGTTGCCGCGCACAGGGCCGTCGAGGCGCTGAAGGTTGCAGTTGATCACGAACGTGAGGTTGTCGAGGCCCTCGTTCGCGGCGACCTGCAGCTGGCCGCGGCTCTCGACCTCGTCCATCTCCCCGTCGCCGAGGAACGCCCACACGTGCGAGTCGGACAGGTCCTTGATGCCGCGGTTCGTGAGGTACTTGTTGGTCATCGCCTGATAGATGGCGTTGATCGGGCCGAGGCCCATCGAGACCGTGGGGAACTGCCAGTAGTCGGGCAGCAGGCGCGGGTGCGGGTAGGACGGCAGGCCGTCCGGCGCCTTCGACTGCTCCTGGCGGAAACCGTCGAGCTGCGCCTCGCTGAGGCGGCCCTCCAGGAACGACCGCGCGTACATGCCGGGGGAGGCGTGCCCCTGGAAGAAGACCTGGTCGCCGCCCGACGCGTGGTCGTGGCCTCGGAAGAAGTGGTTGAAGCCCACCTCGTAGAGCGCCGCCGACGACGCGTACGTCGAGATGTGACCGCCGACCCCGATGCCGGGGCGCTGCGCACGGTGCACCGTCATGGCGGCGTTCCACCGGATCCAGCGGCGGTAGCGGCGCTCGAGCTCCTCGTCGCCCGGAAACTCGGGCTCGTTCTCCGGCGCGATCGTGTTGATGTAGTCGGTCGTCGGCACCATCGGCACGCCGAGGTGCAGCTCGTGCGACGTCTTGAGGAGGCTGAGCATGATCTCGCGGCCGCGTCCGTGGCCCTTCGCCTGGACGAGCTGCTGCAGGGACTCCTGCCACTCGCTCGTCTCGTCGGGATCGCTGTCGAGGGATTCCTGCGAGTACGGATCCTGGTCGTGAACAGTCACAGCGGGCCTTTCGTCGGCTGGCAGGTCATGCCAGTTCGTTCTCCAGACGCGCGGCCGGCGTTGTCGGCCGGGCGTCGCACCGCGATCCAGCCTAGCGATTCACGGGAGCCCGGGAGCTCTCGGGCGCGTCGTCGTCGCGCAGCGAGCGGATCATGCTCTGCAGGATCCGGAACGCGTCCGACCGCTCGCCCTCCGTCAGGCCCGCCAGCATCCTCACCTCGACGGACCGGACCGCGGCGGAGGCCTTCTCCAGGCTCCGGCGGCCGCGGGGCGTGAGCCGCGCGGGAAGGACCTTCCCGACGGACGCCTCGGCGGGCCGGGTCACGGAGCCGTCCCGCTCCAGGGCCTGGAGCAGCACGTTCATCGACTGCCGCGTCACGAACGCGCCCCGCGCCAGCTCGGAGTTCGACAGGCCCGGCCGCTGCGCCAGCAGCTCGAGGCAGGAGTAGTGCGTGATGGTCATCCCGAGCGGCCGCAGCACCTCCTCCATCGCCGCCCGGAGCGCGCTCGACGCCTCCTTCAGCAGATAGCCCAGCGACGTCTCGAGGTCGACGCCCCCATGGTCTTGACTCATGTCAGCATTCTGACATAGATTATCGTGTGTCAGAAAACTGACATGAATGGAAGGAGCATCATGCCCGCCACCGGCCCCGACTTCATCTCGCTCCAGACGCGCGACCTCGACGCCTCCCGGGCGTTCTACGAGCGCTACCTCGGCCTCGTCCGCTCGCCGGCCGGGCCCCCGCACGCCGTCGTCTTCGAGACGAGCCCGATCGCGTTCGCGCTCCGCGACGTCGTCCCCGGCACCGACCTCGAGTCCGTCTCCCAGCCGGGCGTCGGCGCCGCGATCTGGCTCCACGCGACGGACGTCCAGGCCATCCACGACGCCCTCGTCGCCGACGGCCACACGATCGTCTCCGCCCCCGTCGACGGCCCCTTCGGCCGGACGTTCACGTTCGCCGACCCCGACGGCTACCGGATCACCCTCCACGACCGCGCCTGAGCGGACGGCGAGACCGCGGGCTCACCGGACCCCGTGGCACCGCCGCCTAGACTGGCGGCGAGGGCCTTTAGCTCAGCTGGCAGAGCGCCACGTTTACACCGTGGATGTCGTCGGTTCGATCCCGGCAGGGCCCACGACGATCCCGCGTGCGTGAGCGGTCTCGGGCTGCGCGACAGGGATCCCCATCTCGGCCCCGGTGCTTTCGTCGGAGCTCTTCAGCCGTGCGGCCAGGCGGCGAGGGCGCGGTCGATCGCGCGGCGCGCGGCGGCCGGGACGCGCTCCACGAGCTCGAGCACGGGCTCGAGGGAGCCGCGGGAGCGGGCGAGGCGCCAGGTGCCGACGGCGACGCCGTCGACCAGCACGGCGGGGCGGAAGACGCCGTTGCCGCCCGGCACGAGGGCGGCGAGCATCGCGGGGCTCGCGACGAGGGAGCGGTCGGCGTAGCCGAGGATCCACTCGTCGAAGCCCGGCACGAGGATCACGCCGGACGGCTCGGGGCTCGCGGGCTCGCCGACGATCCACGCCGGAGCCCCGTCGACGCGCACCTCGACCAGGTCGTCGACCGCCGACGCGGCGCGGCGGATCGTCGTGAGGGGGAGCTTCGTCCACCACGCGACGTCCGCCTCCGTCATCGGGCCGCGCGCGAGGACCAGATCGCGGACGACGCCGGCGAGGGCCGCCTCGGGATCGGCCGGCGGCGGCGTCGCCGAGAGGACGAGCAGCTGCTCCGCGCCGGCCTCGTCGAACGGGCCCCAGTGCGCGAGCCCGTCGATGCAGAGGTGCGCCAGCAGATGGTAGCCGCGGCCGGCGGCCGTGGCGATGCCGCCGGCCTCCCACAGCGCCATCGCCTCGGAACGGCTCCGCGGGCGCTCCGCGAGCGCCTCGCCCAGGAGATCGCGCGCGCGGCCGAACACGGCCTCGTCGAGGCCCAGCTGCGTGCGGCGGCGGGCGTCGGCGCGCTGGATGCGCTCCGACGTGAAGAACAGCAGCGTCGCGAGATGTGCCGGCGTCGTCGCGAACAGGGTGCCGCGCACGGGCCAGGACCGCACCAGCGCGCCCGCGTCGAATGCGGCGCGGACGTCCGCCACCGTCGTCCCGGGGCGGGACCGGATCGCGATCGCGCGCAGCACCGCCGGGAGGTCCTGCCCCTGGAGCGCCACGGCGCGCTCCACCACCGCGGCCGGTGCGAGCTCCGAACCGCGGAGGAGCTGCGTGCCCGCGCGCGAGCGCCGCGCATCGACCGCCGACAGCTCCGCACCCATGCCGACCACGCTAGAGGAGACCGCCGACACGGCCGGCGGGGACGCGGCCGGCCGTTCATCTCCGTGCCGCGCACGCGTGCCAGGATTCCGACATGGACCAGGACATCGCCGACCTCGTCGAGCGGGTGGAGCCCGCGCTCCGCGCGCGCGACCTGCCCGCGCTCGCCGACGCGCTGCGGGAGCACGACGCGCGGGAGATCACGGGGCTCCTCGAACGCGAGGACGCCCGCGACCGCGCGCTGCTCTACCGCCTCCTGCCCCGGGAGACGGCGCTCGAGGTGTTCGAGCTCCTGGAGTCGGAGATGCGCGCGGAGCTGTTCACGGGTCTGCGCGACGAGGACGTCGCGCGCGTCTTCGAGGAGCTGGATCCCGACGACCGCGCACAGCTCGTGGACGAGCTCCCCGCCGGGGTCGCGCAGAAGCTCATGCGGGGGCTCTCGCCCCGCGAGCGCGAGCTGACGGCGCCCATGCTCGGGTATCCGCGCGACAGCATTGGGCGCTTCATGAGCACGGAGTACGTCCGCCTCCAGCCCCGGCTCACGGTGGGCGACGCGCTGACCCACGTCCGCCACCGCGGCGGCGGGGCGGAGACGATCTACACGCTGCCCGTGACGGATGCCCAGCGGCGGGTCCTCGGCATCGTCGGCCTCCGCGACCTCGTGATGGCGCCGTCGGAGGCCCCCGTCGGCGACCTCATGGTCGACGCGCACGCCGTGCACGCGGCGGACCGGGCGGAGGAGGCCGCCCGCAGCGTCGTGGACGCGCAGCTGCTCGCCGCGCCGGTCGTCGACGGGGAGGACCGGCTGCTCGGCATCCTGACGGTGGACGACGCGTCGCGGATCCTCGAGGAGGCGGAGGACGAGGACGCGGCCCGTCAGGGCGCGTCCGAGCCGCTGCGCCGGCCGTATCTCACGACCCCCGTCCTCCGGATCGTGCGCGCCCGCGTGGTGTGGCTCCTCGTGCTGGCCGTGTCCGCGCTCCTCACGGTGCAGGTGCTCGACATCTTCCAGGCCGCGCTGGAGCAGGTCGTCGTCCTCGCCCTGTTCGTCCCGCTCCTGACCGGCACGGCCGGGAACACGGGCTCGCAGGCGGCCACCACGGTCACCCGGGCGCTGGCCATGGGGGAGGTCCGCAAGCGCGACGCGCTCGTCGTCGCGTGGCGGGAGGTGCGGGTCGGGCTGATCCTCGGGAGCCTCCTCGGCGTGCTCGGGCTCGTCCTCGGCACGCTCGTGTTCGGCGTCGCGCTGGGCGCCGTGCTGGGGGTGACCCTCGTCGCGATCTGCACGCTCGCCGCGACCGTGGGCGGGCTGATGCCGATGCTCGCGAGCGCGGTCCGCGCCGACCCGGCCGTCTTCAGCACGCCGTTCATCTCGACGTTCTGCGACGCGACGAGCCTCGTCATCTACTTCGCCGTCGCCACCTGGATCCTGCAGCTCTGACGTCGGCGTCCGGGTAGGTTGGACGGGTGAGAGCAGCGCCCGCCGACCAACGACGGCTCCTCGAGATCGCGGAGCTCGACGCCCGCATCCGCCGGGCCGAGCACGAGAGGGCGCATCCGCCCCAGGCGGCCCGCGTGCAGGAGCTGCTCGCGCGACGGCAGGAGCTCTCGCGCGAGCTCGCGGTGCGCACGGGCGCGCGCGACGACCTCCGTGCCGAGCTCCGGCGCATCGAGGCGGACGTCGCCGTCGTGGACGCGCGGCGCGAGCGCGACCTCGGGCGCCTGCAGACGGCGTCGAACGCCAAGGACGCGCAGGGTCTCGAGAGCGAGCTCGCCTCCCTCGCGCGGCGCAAGAGCGACCTGGAGGACGCGGAGCTGGAGCTCATGGAGCGCGCCGAGGAGATCGAGGCGGCCGTGGCGGAGCAGGAGCGCCTCGTCGCGGAGACGAACGAGGAGGGCGCGCGCCTCAGCCGCGAGGCGAAGGAGGTCGTGGCCGCCGCGGACGGCGTCGTCGAGGCCTCGCGTCGCGACCGGGGCGCCGTCGCGGCCGCGATCCCGGCCGAGCTGCTCGCCCTCTACGACCGTCTCGCGGCCCGTTCCGCGGGCGCCGCGCTCCTGCGCCGCGCGACGTGCGAGGGGTGCCGCATGATGCTCGCCGGCACGGAGCTGCAGACGATCCGGCAGGCCGCGGAGGACGAGGTCGTGACGTGCCCCGAGTGCGGCTGCATCCTCGTCCGCACCGAGGAGTCCGGCCTGTGACGGCGCTCGTCGTCGAGGCCGACGGCGGGTCGCGCGGCAACCCCGGCGTCGCGGCCGGCGGGGCGGTCGTGATCGACCCCGAGACGGACCGGGTGCTGTCGGTGATCGGCGTCTACGTCGGGATCGCGAGCAACAACGTCGCCGAGTACAGCGGCATGATCGCGGGGCTCCGGGCCGCGTTCGAGCGCGAGCCGGAGTCGGTGCACGTGCGGATGGACTCGAAGCTCGTCGTGGAGCAGATGTCCGGGCGGTGGAAGGTGAGGCATGCCGGCATGCAGGCGCTCTACCGCGAGGCGCGGGAGCTCATCGCGGGGCGCCCCGTCACGTTCGAGTGGGTGCCGCGCGCGTCGAACGCGCGGGCGGACGCCGCCGCGAACGAGTCGATGGACCTCCGTGAGAGCTTCCGTCGCGACCTCTGAGCTCGGAGGATCCGCCCTTCTTCGGACGCTTTCGGCGGATGCACCCGAGATTCGGCGGATTCTCCGAACTCGGCGACCGTAGAATCGACGGGCGAATGGGTCGGCTGGACGATCGCGTCGCGGCATGCCGCGCCGAGGAACGTCCGGGCTCCACAGGGCAGGGCGGTGGGCAACACCCACCCGGAGCGATCCGCGAGACAGTGCCACAGAGAGCAGACCGCCGAGGTCTCCTCGGCAAGGGTGAAAGGGCGGTGTAAGAGACCACCGGGCTCGTGGTGACACGAGCCGCACGGCAAACCTCGCCCGGAGCAAGGTCAGACAGAGGATGACGACGCGGCCCGCCGAGTCCTCGGGTAGACCGCTGGAGCGGCACGGCAACGTGTCGCCGAGAGAGATGATCGTCGAAGGGACCTCGGTCCCGGAACAGAACCCGGCGTACAGGCCGGCCCATTCGCCTTATTGCTTCTGATCAGGTATTTCCCAGCGCTGACCCGTCCGCAGTCCGCGGAGAGTCCGCGGAATCCCGCGGAGCGCCCAGGATCGAGTCCACCGCGTCCCTCGTCCGGTCGTTCGAGTCCGCCCACATGTGCCCGTAGGTGTCGAGCGTCTCGGTCGCCGACTTGTGCCCGAGACGCTCCTGCACGGTCTTCACCGACTCGCCGTACCGGATCAGCAACGACGCGTAATAGTGCCGTGGCGGAGATGGACGAGGTCCTGCAGGAGTGGTGCGAGCACGAAGTCGCTGTGCTGGACGAAGCTGATGAGGGGCTCCCCGATTGGCTTGAGAAGCGCATCGAAGCAGCGCAGCGCGACGACGACGAAGCTGCTGCCCGAGCGGATCGCGAGGAGTAGCGGTCGCCGGAGCGGAATCGAGTGCAGAGCGCGAGCAGGCTCGCGCCGACGAACTCGAGCGATCGATCCAGAACGCGACCCTCTTCGGGCGTATGACGGGATTCAAACGCGAACCTATATGCTCGCCGTCATGGGGATCGGATATCGGGGCTATCGTCCAGCGCGCCCGGTGGGGGAACGGTGCAGTCACGCGATGATCGCGCACGATGGGCGGCCTGACAACCAATGGCGGTTCGAGATCCAGGCGCTACGCAGCGAGATGGCGGCACTGCGCGACAACAACCTAGATCCGCGTCTGTCGTGGGCTCAGCACTTGGACTACTGGCAGAAGCTCACCCTTCTCATAGGAAGGGCTCGCTACGGTGTACTGAAGATCACCGACGGGCCGGATGCCGAGGCGAAGGTCTTGCGCGACGTGATCCTTGAGCTACGTCCTGTTCTGGATAGCGATCGCCCGGCGTTCGGGAAGAGACCGCGGCGGCTCCGGTTGTATTACGGCGAGCCCGACGTTCCGATTTACTCCCTGCTGGCGCTCCACCTCGACACGAAAGAGGCTGACGGGCAGGGTCTTGACGAGCAGAATGTTGCCATAGACGAGGCGCTGCGCAGAGCGGAAGAGTGGGCGGCTGCGGCTTAGGTCCGGCTAGGTTTGGTGAAGGGAGACACCATGACAGACCACATCACGACCCGCGGACGGCGGCTGCACAAGACGTTCGTCCCAGATGCCGCAGAGGTAGGCAACTGGGCTGCTCGTTGCAACGTTGCCAACCAGGAGGCGTTTCTTTTCGCTCTCGCCAGCCAGGCGGAGCAGCCCATTGAGGTCATCGCCGAGCGTCTCGACATCTCCGTGGAAGAAGTCCAGGAGGCGCTCAGCGGCAAGGTGGACCTAACCATGACTGAAGTCCGCCTTCTCGGCATCGCAAGCGACGTGATCGTCACTTACCAAGTGCGGTCGGCGCGGCGCGACTATCGCGTTTGGCTGAGCGGACTGAAGCACTGGACGCATGCTGGCGCCGAAGTCGACGCTCACGACGGGCCTCAGCGTACGCACGCAGAGTTGAATCCGTCTGCTTATGGACGTCGGGTGCTTGAGGCGACGGGCTAGTGGAGTACTTCACGCTCAGTTCTCCGGAGGTTCTCCGTCTCAGAGCTGCTCAGGGCGGCCCGGAAGATATGGAGACCCACTTCAACTGGTATGTGTCGTTCGATGCCGAACCATTCGACGTCGAAGGCGTCTCGCACTACCCGATAATCGGCACGCTTCACGCGGGAAGTGCAAGCGGCTGGGGCGACATCAGCCTGGGTGCACTCCTCATGGTTGTTCGTGAGATCGGTAAGGAGCCGCTTCCGGATGTAATTGCTCGTTCCAACGCTGTCGAGACGCTCTATGACGTCGCCCGCGGGCACTTGTCTTCCCTTCTGCGTACGGCAGGGGCGGTGTTCGACATCCCGTCGAAGAGCCCGCCCGTCGAGGTGATGGAGTTCGACGAGGAAGATGAAGGCGATTCTGCATCGGACGAAGCCGGCGTTGCCGGTATCGAGGACCAGGGCGCCTAATCTGAGCTCGGCAGAGCAGACTTCGTCGATCGTGTGGTTGAGCAAGTCCGAAGCGGCTGTTCTGATCCCGGGCATGACGCCCGGGAAGCTCGATCGGCTGCGGCTGGACGACACCGGCGGTTACACACCTTTCGGGACGCCAGGCGGGCCACCGTACCGAGTTCTGAGCGACCGCACGCTGCTCTACGACGAACTCCTGCTGCGACGGTGGGCCGAGCGAACCGTCTCCGGTGAATGGCTCTATGGTCTCTACCGGCGTCCACAGCCATCAGCGGACCGCGCCTACTGCTACCAAGACGCCACCCTCGAAGAGCTTCGCCAGCGCACCTACATCACGCCGAGGCAGCTTCTTGCGCTCATGCCGGACATGCCCAGGTGGAGGGCCGACCAGCTGCGTGCGATGGGCTTGGGCCCGAGGTTCTTGAAGCCCACGGCCCGAACCGTCGTCTACATCGCGGAGGAAGCCCTCTACTGGGCCGAGTACGTCCCCGACTACTCCTTCTCACGCGATCTGGGCGACGAGCCGGGGACGATCAAGGCGCGCCATCCGTACACTGTGCCCGTGGGATTCGAACGCCCGCTGACGATCCGTGAGCGGCGGAAGATCAACCCGCCCGACTAGCGGCGTGAGTCCGCAAAGAGTCCGCAGAAGTCCCCGCGCAGCCCGATTTTGCCCAATCAAAGTCAACCAGAGGATTCGCGCTCTGACCGGCTATTACATGGCATCTCAACGAACGCCGATCCGAGCCAATATGCATGCTCTCAGAACCCGGCGTACAGGCCGGCCCATTCGCCCTCCCGGCTCACGGACCGGCCGCCCGCCGGGAGCCGTTCAGCTCTGCGCGTGCGTGCCCATCGTGAGGCTCGCGGCGCCGATGATGCCCGCGTTGTTGCGGTGCACGGCCGGCACGATGGGCGTCTTGAGCTTGAGGAGCGGGAGGAAGTCGTCCGAGTTCTTCGAGACGCCGCCGCCGACGACGAACAGGTCGGGGCTGAAGAGGAACTCCAGGTAGTCGTAGTACCACTGCAGGCGCTTGGCCCACTTCTCCCACGACAGCCCCTCGCGCTCCATCACCGAGGATGCGGCATACGACTCGGCGTCGCCGGACTTCTCCGCGCGCTGCACGTGGCCGAGCTCGGCGTTCGGGATGAGCGTGCCGTTGTACAGGAGCGCCGTGCCGATGCCGGTGCCGAGGGTCGTCATGAGCGTGAGGCCCGACTGGCCCTTCGCGGCACCGTAGCGGACCTCCGCGATGCCGGCGACGTCGGCGTCGTTGGCGAAGCGGATGCCGCGGCCGAGCCCCTTCTCGAAGAACTCCTCGGCGGGGAAGCCGATCCACTTCTTCGAGACGTTGGCGGCGGAGAGGGTCTGCCCGTTCTTGACGATCGCCGGGAACGCGACGCCGAGGGCGAGGTCGGAGTCCAGCACCTCGAGCCTCGTCAGCACCTCCCGGACCGCCTCGAGCACGTCCTTCGGCTCCGCGCCCGCGGGCGTCGCGACCTTCACCCGATCACTGAGAAGGGTGCCCTCGTCGAGGTCGACGATCCCGCCCTTGATGCCCGTCCCGCCGATGTCCACGCCCACGGCGCGGTTCGTCTCAGATGCCATGACGTCAGCCTATCCAGCCGGGGGCGGGTCTCCGGAAGGCCGCTGGTCAGTAGGATCGTGGGAGCGGCCTGGATCGAGGGAGCATGACCGTGGGCGACGAGAACGAGAAGTACTGGTACAACTTCGCGACCGGCGAGGTCGAGCGGGGCTTCGAGTCTCCCGCGATCGACCGCGCGGGTCCCTTCGACACCGAGGAGGAGGCCGCGAACGCCCCCGAGCTGCTGCGCGAGCGCTCGCGCGCCTGGGCGGAGGACGACGCCCGCGAGGACGGCTGGGGCGCCGGCTCCCGGGCCGCCGAGGACTGAGAGGCACGGGGCCTCGCGCCGCGTGGGGGAGGGACAGATGGACAAGCAGCGTGACTTCGTGCTCCGGACGATCGAGGAGCGGGGTGTCAAGTTCGTCCGCCTCTGGTTCACGGACGTCATCGGCACGCTGAAATCCGTCGCGATCGCGCCCGCCGAGGTGGAGGGCGCCTTCACGGAGGGGCTCGGGTTCGACGGCTCCGCGATCGAGGGCCTCAGCCGCTCGTACGAGTCGGATCTGCTCGCGTACCCCGACCCGACGACGTTCCAGATCCTGCCGTGGCGCGGCGAGATCGACCCGACGGCGCGGATGTACTGCGACATCACGACGCCCGACGGGCAGCCGGCCGTGGCCGATCCGCGGCATGTCCTCAAGCGCGCGCTCGCGAAGGCCGCCGACGCGGGCTTCACGTTCTACACGCATCCCGAGATCGAGTTCTACCTCCTCAAGTCGTCGACGTACGGCCCCGAGGGGCCGGAGCCTGTGGACTCGGCGGGCTACTTCGACAACGTGCCCGGCGGCACGGCGCACGACTTCCGCCGCCGCTCCGTGCGGATGCTGGAGGACCTCGGCATCTCCGTCGAGTTCAGCCACCACGAGGCAGGTCCCGGGCAGAACGAGATCGACCTCCGCTACGCCGACGCGCTGACGATGGCGGACAACATCATGACGTTCCGCACCGTCGTCAAGGAGGTCGCGATCGAGCAGGGCGTCTACGCGACGTTCATGCCGAAGCCCCTCGGCGACCATCCCGGCAGCGGCATGCACACGCACCTGTCGCTGTTCGAGGGCGACGTCAACGCCTTCTACGAGGAGGGCGCGAAGTACCAGCTCTCCAAGGTCGGCCGTCAGTTCATCGCGGGCCTCCTGCGTCACGCGAACGAGATCTCGGCCGTGACCAACCAGTTCGTCAACTCGTACAAGCGCCTGTGGAGCGGCGGCGAGGCGCCGAGCTTCATCT
>Ga0182735_1002152_pt1 | contig 12242 bp, 13 predicted proteins | sample eDN5th30CKraftMG_FD_128524 | JGI IMG/M metagenome (GOLD analysis project Ga0182735, IMG submission 128524) | Enriched Miracle-Growth compost microbial communities from Emeryville, California, USA - eDNA 5th pass 30_C Kraft MG (version 2) (version 2) ... | reverse complement strand
CGGTCGTGACCGCGCGCCTCGGCGCCTCGACCAGCAGCGTCTCGCCGTCGAAGCCGAACGGCTCGCCGGGGTTGTCCCCCACGGGCGCCCACGCGTAGCGATACCTCCCGCCCACGGTCGGGTCGACCTCGCAGACCGTCATCTCCCAGCCGTCGGGGCCGAGGAGCCACCGCTTCATGAGCTCGGGCTCCTGGTGCGCGCGCCAGACGAGGTCGCGCGGGCCGTCGATGAGCCGCGTGATGCGCACGTGCGTGTCGTCGAGCAGCTCGGTCCGGGTGCCCTTGCCCTGCGCATACTCGCGGAGGCCCTGCAGGACCCGGTCGAGCTGGTCGAACGCCATGCGCGAGCCCTCGGCGGCGCCCATCGCGACGACCTGCTCCAGCGCCTCGGCCGACGCGAAATACGACGTGTTGTGCATGCGCGTGCCGATGGCGCTCGGCTCGAAGCGGAACACCATGCGCTGCGAGGGCATGCCCTCGACGGGGTCGCCGTTCTCGTCGGCGAAGACGTCGAGGACCTCGAACGAGCTCGGCGCGTCGATCGCGAGGAACTCCCAGGCGCCGCCGAAGCGCTCGCCCCGTGGGCTCGTCATGTGGTAGATCGCCCGCCCGCCGACCGCGAGGTCGAACGCGGTGAACGTCGCGGGGTATCCGGGAGGACCCCAGAAGCGCTCGAGCTGACGGGGGTCGGTGAACGCCTGGAAGACGCGCTCCACGGGCGCGGCGAACTCGGCGTCGAGGCTCATCGTGAGGGCCTCGGCGTCGGTCGTGACGTCGATGACGGGCATGTCCTTCTCCTTCTCTGGGTCAGTTCTCTTCGGCGAGGATGGCGTCGAGGCGGTCGATCCGCGCGCGCCAGAGGTCTTCGTACCGGGCCAGGAGCGCCCGGGCGCGGGCGATCATCGCCGGATCCGCCCGGACGAGACGCTCGCGCCCCTCGGCGCGCTTGACGATGAGCCGTGCCTCCTCGAGGACGGCGACGTGCTTCTGCACCGCGGCGAACGACATGGCGTACTCCGCGGCGAGCGTGGAGACGGACTGCTCGCGCTCGATCGTGCGGCGCAGGATGTCGCGGCGCGTCGCCGCCGCCAGGGCGTGGAAGACACGGTCGGTCTCCGTATCGGTGAGGTCAGTTTCTACAACCATTTGGTTGTAGATTAGCGAGCCCGCGGCGACGGCGCAAGACCCCTCGTACGATGAGGCCGTGGAACCCGAGAAGCTCCCGGCATGAGGATCCTGGTCGCCGACGACGACCCCCAGCTCGTCCGCGCCCTGCGGATCACGCTCGCGGCGCACGGCTACGACGTCGTCGCGGCGCCCGACGGCGCGGCGGCCGTGACCCTCGCCGCATCCGCCCACCCCGACCTCGTCATGCTCGACCTCGGGATGCCGCGGCTCGACGGCGTCGAGGTGATCCAGGCCCTCCGCGGCTGGACGACGGCGCCGATCGTGGTCGTCTCGGGGCGGACGGGATCCGCCGACAAGGTCGAGGCGCTCGACGCGGGCGCCGACGACTACGTCACGAAGCCGTTCCAGATGGACGAGCTCCTGGCTCGGCTCCGCGCCCTCGCCCGCCGCGGCTCGGGCGGCGGGGAGTCCGCCGTCGTCCGCTTCGGCGACACGGTCGTCGACCTCGCCGCGCACGAGGTGACACGCGCCGGCGCGCACGTGCGGCTCACCCCGACCGAATGGCGGATGCTGGAGTTCCTGGCGCGGCATCCGGGCACGCTCGTGACGCGGGAGACGCTCCTGAAGGAGATCTGGGCGAGCGAGAACGTCGGCGACTCCGGCTACCTGCGCCTGTACGTCTCGCAGCTGCGCAAGAAGCTCGAGCCGGACCCCGCGCATCCCCGCCACCTGCTGACGGAGTCCGGCATGGGCTATCGCCTCGTGGTCGAGGCCTGACGCTACTCGTCGAGGGAGTGGCCCAGCACCGAGAGGGTCGCGGACCGGGCGTCGCGGCCGCTCTCGCCGCGGCGGGTCACCAGGAGGCCGACGACCGACTCCGTCACCAGCATGAGGGCCGCGCGGGAGGTGTGCAGCAGCTCCTCGCGGAACGAGTCGTTCACCGGCGGGATCACCAGCACGACGTCCGCCAGCTCCGCGACGGCCGATCGCGCGAACGACGTGATCGCCACCACCGTGGCGCCGCCCTCCCGCGCCGCCGTCATGACGGACACGGTCGCGCGGTTGGCGCCGGAGCCGGAGAGCACCAGGCAGACGGAGCCGGGGCCGAGCTGCCGTGCCGCGATCTCCTGGCTCAGCGAGTCGGGCAGGTACTCCGCGGGGCGGCCGGCGGCCGTGAGGCGCAGGACCATGTCCAGCCCGAGCGGGGTGGACAGGCCGTTGGCGGCGACGAGGACCCGTGCGGCGCCGTCGAGCGCGTCGACGAACGCGTGCAGGTCGGCCTCCGTGACGGCGGACACGGTCTGGCCGAGCCGCGCGCCGAAGCGGTCGATCGTGCCGCGGAAGGCGCCCATCAGCGTGTCGGCGGACGCCGCGTCGGACGCGGCGTCCGCCGCGGCGCCGAGCGAGAGCTCGCGGGCGAGGGCGACGCGCAGCTGCGGATAGCCGGTGTATCCGAGGGTCTGCGCCGTGCGCACGACGGACGCCCGGCCGACGCCCACGTGCTCGGCCAGCTCCTGCGCGGAGCGCTCGATCGCGCCCTCCACGTCGGAGACGATCGCCTCCGCGACGCGGCGCTCGCTCGGCTGCAGCGACGGCGCGAGCGCCGCCATCCGGACGGTCGGCGGCGCGTCAGAGGATCCGGCCCAGCTCACGTACGGTGGCTCCCTCCATGATCCGGCGGCGGATCGCCCCGGAGATCGCGTCCATCAGCATCGTCGCCGCGACGACCACGATCAGCAGCATGCCGACCGTACTCCACTCCCGGTAGTTCGTGTAGTTCGACAGCATGCTGCCGATGCCGCCGGCCCCGATGAGCCCCAGCACCGCCGACGTGCGGATGTTGATCTCGAAACGGTACAGGGCGAACGACGCGAGGGTCGGCAGCGCCGCCGGCCAGAGCGCCCAGCGCGCCACGTCCGCCGTCGTGCCGCCCGCCGCGCGCACGGCCTCGGAGGCCCCCTCCTGCACCGACTCGACCGTCTCGTACACCCACTTCCCCTGCGTGCCGATGCCCGCGATGCCGAGCGCGAGCGCGCCCGTGAACGGCGTCAGGCCCGTGACGGTCAGGAGGATGAGCGCGATGATGACCTCGGGCACGGCGCGGATCACCGCGAACACGCCGCGCAGGGGATACCGCAGCCAGGCGGGCCCGACGCCGCGGGCGGCGAGCATCCCGAGCGGCACGGAGATCACGACGCAGAGGATCGCCCCGAGCCACGCCATCGAGATGGAGCGCCACACCTCCGTGAGGGCGCGCGGGAGCTTGTCCCAGTCGGGGCTCTCGAACATGAGCCGTCCGTAGTGCAGCAGCTCGCCCGGGATCGCGAGGAGATCCGACCACGTGATGCTCAGGCCCGCCGTCGAGAGGACGACGATCGCGCCGACCACGATCGCCGTGATCGTCGGGACGAGCTTCGACGGCCGCGGCGGGAGACGGACGCCGAGCGAGCGGGCGGCGGCGGGGACGCTCACACGAGCCTCCGCCGGAGGAAGTTGGAGAACGCCTCGATGGCGATGACGACGACGAGGATCTCGAGGATCACGACCCCGACGTCGTCGTACGCGTAGAAGGACCGGCGCTCGTCGAGGAGGCGCCCGATGCCGCCGGCGCCCACGATGCCGAGGATCGCGGAGATCCGGACGTTGAGCTCGAGCGCGTACAGCCACTGGTTCGCGAACAGGGGCCAGGTCTGCGGCAGCGCGGTCAGCCGGTTGATCTGCGTCTGCGTCCCGCCGGCCGCGCGCCCCGCCTCCATGTAGGGGTGGTCGGTGGAGTCGATCGCCTCCGACACGAGCTTCACGACGATGCCGACGTCGAAGAGGAACAGGGTGAGGAGGCCCGGGAGCGCCCCGACCCCGACGACCGCGACGAGGATCGTCGCGTACACGAGGTCGGGCACGGCCCGGACGATGTTGACGAGGAACCGCACGATGCGGCGCGTGACGCCCTCCGGGTTCGTGGGCCGGGCGGCCCACAGCGTGAGCGGCACCGACACGACGGCCGCGACGGCCGCGCCGAGCACGGCCATCTGGATCGTCTCCAGCATGGGCCCGATCGTGCGGGGGAGGAACGAGAGGTCGGGCTGCAGCAGCTGCCCGACCTTCTCGGCCCCGTTCTGCCAGTTCTTCGCGATCGCGGCGAAGTCGAGCTCGACCCCGCCGATCGCCGGCAGGCAGGTGGCGATCGTGAAGGCGGCGAAGGCCGCCACGACGAGCGCGGTGCGCAGGCGGTGCGTGGGCTTGGGAGGGATCCGGAGGCGCTCCGCCGGCTCGGTCACGATGCGCTCCCCAGGTGGTCGCGCGCCTGGATGGGCCTCCCGTAGATCTCCTCGAAGTCGGCGTCCGTGGCATCCGCCGCCGACCCGTCGTACACGACCTCGCCCGCGCGCAGCCCGATCATGCGGGTCGTGTACTGCCGCGCGAGGTCCATGAGGTGGATGTTGACGAGCACCGTGAGCCCCCGGTCGGCGTTGATGCGCCGGAGCTCGCCCATGACGGCGTGCGCCGTCGGCGGGTCGAGGCTCGCGACGGGCTCGTCGGCGAGCATGACGCTCGGCTCCTGCGTCAGGGCGCGCGCGATCGCCACGCGCTGCTTCTGGCCCCCGGACAGCGCGCTCGCGCGCGTCCACAGCTTGTCGAGCATGCCCACGGAGTCGAGGGCGGTCAGCGCGAGCTCGCGATCCCGCGGCGTCGTCCAGCCGACGAGCGTGCGGTAGGCGGGCGTGTGGGCGAACCGGCCGACGAGCACGTTGCGGTACACGTCCGTGCGGTCGGCGAGGTTGAAGCCCTGGAAGATCATCCCGACGTGGCCGCGCAGCTCGCGCAGCCGCCGGCCGCGCAGGCCCGTGACGGCGTACGGCCCGACGGACACGGCACCGTCCGTCACGGGGACGAGGCCGTTGATCGTGCGGACGAGCGTGGACTTGCCCGATCCGGACAGCCCCACGACCGAGACCATTTCGCCCGCCGCGATGTCGACGGACACGCCGCGCAGAGCGCGGGTGCCGTTGCGGTACGTGACGGACACGTCGTCGAGGCGGATGGACCACGACGCGGAGGCCGAGGGCGTGGCCCCGGCCTCCGTGCCGCGTGCGTCAGCGCGCATCCGGACGATCTCCCGTGTCGGTCACTTCGAGAACTCGGCGAGGATCTCGCCGTAGCGCGTGATCTGGTCCTCCTGCGTGTCCGACGTCCAGTCCGACAGGCCGACGAGCTGGAACATGACGTCCTTCGCCGCGGAGGAGGAGTCGGCGTAGCCGTCCATGAGGTCCGTGAGCTGCTGGACGAGGTCGGCCGGCAGCGACGACGACACCGCGACGCCGCCGTTCGGGATCATGTCGGTGTACGCGAACGCGACGACCTTGTCGGCGACGTCGGGCGCCTCCTTCGTGACCGTCGTGCGGGCGTCCCAGTAGCCGAAGCTCACCTCGGCGTCGCCGTTGTAGACCGCGAGGACCGCGTTGTTGTTGCCCTCGACCGGGATCTGCTGGATGCCGGAGTCCGTGTCGATCCCCTGGTCGCGCATCGCGACGACGGGGTACTGGTAGCCGGCCGGCGAGGTCGCCGCCTGCAGAGCGACCTTCGTGCCGTTCCCGATCTTCGCGAGAGCGTCGATCCCGGCGGGGCCCTCGCCGGTGGCCGTGGATCCGGCCGCCTCGATGCCGTTGCAGTAGGACAGCGTGATATCGCTCGCCGCGTAGGTCGCCATGACGGGCGCCTCGGCGCAGTACTTGTCGGGGTTGTTCGTGTACGCGACAGCAGCATACGACGTGGCGCCGAAGCGCTCGTCGCGGAGGATCAGCTTCGCGTCGTAGCGCTCGATCGCGTTGTACAGGGAGCCGGCGTCCGTGATGATGACCTGCGCCTGGTCGGCGCCGAGGGCCTCGACCGTCGCCGCGTAGTCGGTCGCGACGACGCCGTGCACCTCGATGCCGAGGTTGTCGGAGAGGTAGGTCGTGAGCGGGTCGAGCGCCTCGGCCAGGTCCTCGCCCTCGACCGAGGGGACGAGGGAGATCGTGATCTCGTCGGGCCAGTCGCTCGCGCCCCCCTCCGTCGTCGTGGAGGATGCCGAACCGCTGCACCCCGCCAGAGCGACCATCGCCACGGCGGCGATGCTCGAAACGAGCAGTGTCTTTCGCATTGTCAGTGCCTTTCGGTGCTTTCGTGGGGGTGGTCCGCGCCCGTGGGCTCGGGTGCGGAGGTGCGGGACGCCGCGATCGCGGCCCAGGTCTGGATGTCGGGGTAGAGGTCCGTCACGGTGCGTCCGCGCATCGTCACGGGGGCCGTCGCGCCGGCCGCCGTCGCGCCGACGAGGGCCGTGTCGGCCCCGAGCTCCATGGCGGGGGCCAGATCGAGCTCGACGATGTCTCCGATCGCGAGCACGGGTCCCCGCGCGAGGGCGACGCGCACGATCTCGGCGAGCCCCGCGGGCTTCCCGATGCGGAACCGCAGCTCGTCGAAGGCCTCCGCGACGCCCCAGTCCCTCAGGAGGCGGGGGACGCCGATCGCGGGCGCGTTCGTCGCCAGCACGAGCCGCGCCGTCCCGCCCAGCCGCCCCAGGAACGCGGGGAGCCCGGCGGGCGGCTCCACGGGCGCGGCCTCCGTGCCGAGCTCGCGCCGGCTCGTCTCGTACGCGACGTGCAGCGTGTCGGGATCCACTCCCGCCGCGAGCGCCGCGACGCCGACGGCGTGGTACCCGTCCCGGTACGCCGAGCCGCCGGCCTCGAACACGCGGATCTCCTGACGCGCCCGCTCGTACACCTCGTCGCCCGCGAGCGCCCCGAGGGCCCTCGCGTACGCGACGATCGGCCCCGCCCCCAGCGCGAGCGTGCCGTCGAAGTCGAACACGATGGTCCCGGACACTCGGACGCTCCTCCCGCGTCCTCCTGGACGCATCGTCCACAGTAGGGCGTCATTGTGGACGAAAAGACCACATCCAGGTGAACAGTTTGTTTCCTGACCTCGGCGCCTCCGCCGCACCCCGGCTCTCAGGCGACGGAGCCGGACTCCACGATCGCCAGGCCGCGGGCGCGGAGGCGGAGGCGGTCGTCCTGGAGATACGCGAGCAGCCGGTCGCGCGTGCCGCGACCGTGGGCGGTGGCGAGGGCGACGGCGCGGGGCGCGTCGCGCGCGGCGACCGCGTCGAGGATCCGCGAGTGCTCCTCGCGCGCGTGCGCGCGGGACTCCGGCGTGCGCACCTCGAGCCACCGTGTGCGGGCAAGCCGCGTCAGCACCCCGGCCACCGCGTCGGCGAGGAACGGGTTGCGCGACAGGCGCGCGAGGGCGACGTGGAAATCCGTGCCGTCGCGCAGTCCCGTCTCGGCGTCGTCGTCGCGGCGATGCTCCTCCACGAGCGCGCGCAGGGCCGCGAGCTCGTCCTCCGTCGCGCGCTCGGCCGCCAGCGCGACGACGCCCGCCTCGATCGTCTCGCGGTACTCCATGACGGCGCGGATCTCGGCGAGGTCGATCGGCGCCACCGCCCAGCCGCGGCCGACGCGCTGCGTGAGCCCCTCCGCCTCGAGCCGCATCAGGGCCGCACGGATGGGGGTGCGGGACGCGCCGAGCGCGTCCTCCAGGCCGCGCTCGGAGAGCCTCGCGCCGGGCAGGAGGTCGAGGGACAGGATCGCGGCGCGCAGATCCCCGTACGTGCTCCGCCGATCGACCACGTCCGCGTCATCCCTCCAACTGGTATACCATTTCGGTATCCCCACACTATCGCACGAGGAGGCGGTGCGTGAGCACGACGACGACCACGGAACGGCGAGCACGGGCGAGAGCCTGGCGGATGCTCGCGCTCGGGGTCGCCGCGCAGGCCGCGGGCACCCTCCTCGTCAGCACCCCCGTCTACCTCATCCCCCTGCTGCATCTCGAGCGGGGGCTCCCGCTCGCCGAGGCGGGCCTCCTCGCGGCGGCGCCGACGGTCGGCATGGTGCTCACGCTCGTCGCGTGGGGCGCCGCCGCCGACCGCTTCGGGGAGCGCGGCGTCATCGCGGGCGGCCTGGCGCTGACCGCCGTGTTCGCGCTGGTCGCGGCGTACGTGCCGGGGCTGGTGCCGCTCGGTCTCGTGCTCGCGCTCGGCGGCGCCGCGTCCGCCAGCGCCAACGCCGCGAGCGGCCGCGTCGTCGTCGGCTGGTTCCCGCGGGAGCGCCGCGGGCTCGCGATGGGCCTGCGGCAGATGTCGCAGCCGCTCGGCGTCGCGGTCGCGGCCCTCATCGTGCCGCCGCTCGCGTCTTCTTTCGGGATCGCGGCCCCGTTCCTCGTCGCCGCCGCGCTGCTCGGCGTCCTGACCCTCGCCTGCGCGCTCGGGATCCAGAACCCGCCGCGCCCGCCCCGCGCCGCGGAGGCGCCGCGCGCGGCGAACCCGTACCGGCGGGACGCGTTCCTGATCCGCATCCACGTCGTGTCGCTGCTGCTCGTCGTGCCGCAGTTCACGCTCTCGACGTTCGGCCTGATCTGGCTGATCTCGGGCCTCGGCTGGGCCGAGACGCCGGCGGGGGTCCTGATCGGGATCTCGCAGTTCATCGGTGCCGTGGGCCGGATCGGCGTCGGGGCCCTGAGCGACCGTGTCGGCAGTCGCGTGCGGGTGCTGCGCTGGGTGGCCCTGAGCGGCATCGCGACGATGCTCGCCGTCGCCGCGGCGGGGGCCGTGGAGTGGTCCGTCGCGGGCGGCGTCGTGCTCGTGATCGCCGCGACCGTGAGCGTCGCCGACAACGGGCTCGCCTTCACGTCGGTCGCGGAGGCGGCCGGCACGGCGTGGGCCGGTCGGGCCCTGGGGATCCAGAACACGGGCCAGTTCCTGGCGGCGTCCGCCGTCGGCCCCGGGATCGGCGCGCTGATCACCGCCGTGGGCTACCCCCTCGCGTTCGCCCTCGTGGCCCTCGCCCCGCTCCTCTCGTTCCCCCTCATCCCCCGCGCCGACGAGCACCACCTCTGACCCTCGGCCGATCCGAGGGGATGGGCCGAGCACGACGCGGAGCTTTCGCAGACCGCGTTCACCCGTGGTCGTTACGAGGGCCGATAGATTCGGGCGCGTGGGGAGTCTCGGGATGAGGATCGGCGTCATCGGAGCGGGTGCGGTCGGCGCGGCCACCTTGAGCGCGCTCGTGCGCGGGGGCGGGGTGGACCCCGAGCTCGTGGTCGTGGACCTGGACGAGAAGAAGGCCACGGGGCTCGCGGAGGACTTCTCGTACGCGGCCGCGCTCGAGTCGCTCGCCACCGTCACGGCGGGCGGATACGACGCCCTCGCCGGCGCGGGGCTCGTGATCGTCACGGCGGGCGTCAACGAGCGGGACGGCGGCGCGACGGATCGCAGCGACCCGGCCGGCCGGCGGAGGCTCATCCCCGTCAACGCGCGCGTGTACGCGAGCATCATCCCGGACATCGCCGCGCACGCGCCGGACGCGACGATCCTCGTCGTGACCGACCCGCCCGACCCGCTGGCCGACCTCGCGCGGGCCCTCGCGCCGTCGCAGCCCGTCGTCTCGACGGGCACCGTGATCGACTCGCTGCGCTTCCGCCACCGGATCGCGAGGGATCTCGGCGTCCGGGCCCGCGACGTCGACGCGACCGTCGTCGGCGAGCACGGCACCTCGAGCGTGTACCTGTGGTCGACCGCGACGGTCGGCGGCGCCCGCGTGGTCGACCTGTTCGCACAGCGCGGCGACGACGTCGAGGCGACGAGGAAGCGGATCCAGGACGCCGTCACCTTCGGGAACATCTCGATCATCGAGGGGATCGGCGCGAGCCAGCACGGCATCGGCGCCGTCGTCGGACGCATCGCGGAGGCGATCGTGCGCGACGAGAACGCCGTGCTTCCCGTCGCGTCGTACCGCGACGAGTACGGCGCGACCCTCGGGCTGCCGTCCGTGCTGGGCGCGCGCGGGGTCGCCCGCACGATCGCGCCCGCCCTCTCCGACGACGAGCGGGCGGCGCTGGAGGCGAGCGCCGCCGTGCTGCGCGACGCCGCAGCCCTCGCCCTCGCCTCCGCGGGGACGCCGGGCCCCGCCTGAGCTCTAGGCCGAAGCCCCGTCCGGGGCGAACAGCGCGCGGGCGCGGTGGTAGCCCGCAGCCATGCGGTCGAAGACGGCCTCCGCCTCCGCGTCGCCGCGCGCGAGCTCCGGGTGCTCCTCGCGCCACCGCACCATCCGCCGCAGCGACCGGTGGAGCGTCTGCGTGGGCGCGTAGCCCGGGACGAAGCGGCGGATCTTCGTGTTGTCGAAGATCGCACTGTGGCCCAGGTCGCCCATCAGCAGCTCCGACCAGCCCCACTCGGGCGCCCCCAGGACGAAGAACTCCGACGGCAGGTGGACCAGCTTCGGCCGCACGCCGAACGCCGCGCCGACCATCAGGTAGATCTGCTCCCAGTTGTAGACGTCGTCGGACGTGATGTGGAACGTCTCGCCGACCGCTCGCGGGTTGCCGATCAGGCCGACGAAGCCGAGCGCGAAGTCGTCGGCGTGCGTCACGGTCCACAGCGACGTCCCGTCGCCGTGCACCACGATGTCGTCGCCGCGCAGCATCCGGTCCACGATCGTCCAGCCGCCGGGCAGCGGCGGGCTCGCCTCGTCGTACGTGTGCGACGGGCGCACGATCGTGACGGGGAAGCCGCGGTCGGCGTGCGCGTCGAGGAACACGTCCTCCGCCTCGATCTTCTGTCGCGAGTACGCGACGTACGCGTTGCCGCGCGGCGTCGACTCGACGATCGGCACCTGGAGGACGGGCTTCGCGTACAGCGACGCCGTGCTGATGTGCAGGTACTGCGCGGTGTGGCCCGTGAACACGTCGACCGCCCAGCGCGCGTCGGCGCCCGTGAAGCACAGGAAGCTCGCGACGGCGTCGAACCGGCGGCCGTCGATCGCGGAGGCGACGGACGACGGATCGGTCACGTCGGCCGTGATCCACTCCACGCCGTCGGGGAGGTCCCGCCGCTGCGCGTTGCGTCCGCGGTTGAGGACCGTGACCGTCATGCCGGCGGCGACGGCGCGGCGCACGCACGCGCTGCTGATCGTGCCGGTGCCGCCGACGAACAGGACGGAGAGGGGGGCGAGTGGCGTCGTCATGGCCTCAGCTCAGCCGTCCCGCGTACCAGTCCTCGTAGCCGTTCTCGACGACCGCGATCTGGATGTCCTCCGGCCGGATCCCGAGCGGCTGGAGCCGCTCCACGATCGCGCGGTAGAGGCGCTGCTTCGTCGCGACCGGGTAGCGGTGCACCATCGTGACGTGGATGACCATGAGGCTCCGGCGATCGACGTCGTTGTAGGTCGGATCGAACCTCAGCTCGCCGGCGTCGTGCGGACGGAAGACCTGGAACAGGTCGTCGGCGGGGATCTCGAGCGCGTCGATCTGCGCCTGGTGGATCTCGCGGCCGATGTCCTCGCCCCGCGCGTCGTACAGGGAACGGTCCAGGTCGATCTGGATGAGAGGCATGTGTGCTCCTTCGGGTCGTGATGGTCAGAGAATGTGGACGATCGTGCAGATGCCCAGGTCCGGGATGTCGATCCGCGCCCGCCCGTCGACCTCGCGGAGCGGCACGTCGACCCGTTCGCCCCGCTCGGTGACGATCTCCGCCCGGGTGCCGCCGGTCGGCACGCGGACGTCGATCCGCACGTCGCGGTGACGGACGGCGCGGTCGGCCGCCGTGTCGTAGTCGTAGTTCACGACGTGGAGCGCGATCGAGCCGTCCGCGAGCGCGTGCGTGTTGAAGGCGAGCTGCGCCGCCCCGTCATAGCGGATCTGGGGGTCGATCGCCGCGGCGAGCTGCGCGTCCCGCTCGACCACGTCGACGCGTCCGGCCGCGACGAGCTCCGCCGACCCCGCCGGTCCGAGGCCGGTCGCGTACTCGCCGAGGAGGACGACGTGACCGCCCGCGCGGACGTAGCCGACCAGCTCGGCGTGCTGGTCAGCGCTGACCGTGGCGCATCCCGCGAGGACCACGCTCGTGTAGCGCCCCAACGCCGCGGCCGTGACGTCGTTGGCGCGCTCGCGCTCGTCGGGGAGCGGGATGCAGTCGTACGGCACCCCGGCGCCGCCGAGGGCCTCGATCGCCGGCCAGTAGGCGACCGGCCGCACGGGCGGCTCGGCGCTCGTGCCGCGGACGTCGTCGCGGATCCAGCGGGG
>Ga0182735_1002150_pt1 | contig 12250 bp, 11 predicted proteins | sample eDN5th30CKraftMG_FD_128524 | JGI IMG/M metagenome (GOLD analysis project Ga0182735, IMG submission 128524) | Enriched Miracle-Growth compost microbial communities from Emeryville, California, USA - eDNA 5th pass 30_C Kraft MG (version 2) (version 2) ... | reverse complement strand
TGGGCCTGGGTCAGCTCAAGCGGCTTCGGGCCCTGGGTGGCGGCGCGCAGGGTGTCCCACGACGCCTGCATCAGAGGGTTGCAGGCGGATAGCGACAAGGCCGCCCCGGCCAGGGCGGCGAATCGGAGGAGTTTCACGTCGGTTGACCTGAGTTCGGTGGTTTATTCGTCGTTCAGGTCGTTCTTGATGTTGGCACCAGTACCAAGAATGGTGGTAGACGGCACCAACTGGCTGATGAAACGGTTCCAGCGGGTAACGCCAGCCGGGCCGACATAGACCACATCCTGCGGCTCCAGGTTGAAGCGCTGGGCGAGGATGAAAGCGGTAGGCGATTGGGCGTCCAGTTGGAAGACCTTGGCGGGTTCGCGCTCCAGGTCTTCGACGCCGCGAATCACATAGACGGCCTTGCCGTTGGAGCTAGCCTGGTTTAGGCCGCCGACACTGCCCAGGGCATCGGCCAGGTTCAGGTACTTGGTCTTGTAGGTGATGGCGCGCGGGCTGTTTACCTCTCCCATCAGATAGACCTTCTTGCGGTCGTTGTAGGGCAGGTAGATCTGGTCGCCGTCCTTCAGGTAGACGCTGTACAGCTGGCTTTGCTGTTGGTCGTTGAGCGCGTCGAGGTTGAGCTTGTATTCGCGGCCATCGCGCTTGAGGACCATGTTGGATAGATCGGCGGAACCGGTACTGACACCTGCGGTACTGACCGCTTCCATCAGGCTGAGCGGGGTGGCGGTGATAGCCTGCGGGCCGGCTTTGCCGAAGGCGCCGCTGAGGATCACCTTCTGGCTGGAAAAGCGCATGATCGCCAGGTCGACCTGCGGGCTTTCCACATACTGGGACAGGCGGCTGGAAATTTCCGAGCGCACTTCCTCGATTGTTCGACCTGCGACTTTGACAGTCCCGATGTAGGGATAGAACAGAGTGCCGTCAGGGCGGACCAGACGACCGTTGGCGTCAATCTGCTGCTGCTGGCCGGAGGGCGCAGTCAGTTCCGGATGGTCCCAGACGGTGATGTAGAGGACATCGGTCGGTCCGATCCGGTAGTCCTGCGGATGGTAGGCCAGCAACTCGGCCGGCACCTGGCTCCCGGTCTCCGTCGCGGCGTTTACCGCCAGCAGCTTGGGGGTGATCTGCACCAGCTCGACGCGGCTACTCTCGGCGGAGTCATCGCGAACGATGCGGCTGGTGTCCATATTCTGGCCAGGGGCGAACATGCAGCCCTGGAGCGAAAGAGCGGCGACAACGGCAACGGATAAAGAGCGGATCATGGGAAGGAACTACGCAGCAGTCGATACGGCAACGCCCAGTAAGCCGGGAGCCGTGAACGGGGTTTAAGGGGACTGGAGATAACCCTGCCGCCGCCGTAGTGGCGACAGGGTCCAACAGCTACAGGCTGGAATCAGCGAGCAGTGCCGGTGGTACCAGTGGTACCAGTGCCGCCGGTGGTGCCCGGAGTACCGTCGCTACCACCGCCGCCACCGCTGTTGGAAGCGGCAACGCCAGCTGCTACCACGGCAGCACCGATACCGATGGCACCACCTACGGTGACACCTCCGGCAACCGGGGTGGATAGGGTTAGCGGCTCGGAAGAGGCCGGTGCATCAGCCGGGGCTTCCGCCGCCAGCAGCGAAGTGCTCAGGGTCGCCAAGGCAGCGAACGTCAGCAGTTTTTTCACGTTAAGACTCCTTGTGGGGTCGTTCCTTCAGAAAGAAGGAAGGTTAAGACTGGCGCAGGGCCAGCGCAAGCAAAAAAGTTCCGGGGTCACTGTAGGCAATGAAGCCTGCCAAGCGTTTAGCTTGTTAGGTTCCTTCGCCCGATTGACGGTAAAGCTCCGGAGCTTTTCGGCTTTCTGTTCTCTCAATAGGCGTTCTTGTGGACGAATCCTTTAAACACCGTGAGAAAAACGATTTTCAGGTCCCACCATAGGGACCAGTTATGGATATAGGCCAAATCGTGTTCGATCCGCTTTTGCATCTTATCTAGAGTGTCAGTCTCACCTCGCCAGCCATTTATTTGCGCCCAGCCAGTGATCCCAGGTTTAACCTTATGGCGCAACATGTAACTGCTTATCTGTCCGCGGTATTGTTCATTATGAGCAACAGCGTGAGGTCTTGGGCCAACTATGGACATATCTCCGAGAAGAACATTTATGAACTGTGGAAGTTCATCTAACGAAGTGCGGCGAAGAAAAGCTCCTACTGGGGTTATACGGTTGTCGTTCCGTGTTGCCTGAGTGATATCATCTCCATTTTCCATGACACACATGCTGCGGAATTTCCAGACCTCAATAGGTCGACCATCGATTCCATATCGCTTCTGGCGGAAGAAAATAGGTCCAGGAGAAGAAAGTTTAACTGCTATGGATATAAAGAACATCGGAATTGCAATTAAGCAGAGAATAAGTGATGAAAGAATAATGTCTTCTAGTCTTTTTACAATGCCATTTGCTCCAATCATGGGGCTATCGAAAATACTGATGGTTGGGATGCCATTTATATTCTGGCTGCGTGCATGGAGTAACTCGAAGACAAATACATCTGGAACTATATAGACGGATGCGGTTGTATCGCTAAGTTGACTGACAAGCCATTTAATGCGTGCTTCGCTTCGCATTGGAAGTGTTATGTAGACGCGATCAATTTGTCCCGAGCGAGCCTGGTTTACCAACTCATCTAAAGTTCCAGAAATCGGAATTCTGACTCTGCCATTCGCGAGTTTAACCGGGTCGCGCTTTTTATCATCAAAAAAGCCTAGGAGATCCAACCCCATCCAAGCTGCGCCTGCTATATTGGTTGCGAGCCTTTGCCCTAACGGTCCTGCCCCAGCAATAGCAACCGTACGTGTGTTGAAACCCTTCCGACGCAAGGCATGTAGAGCCATGCGTAATGATATTCGGTAGCCGCACAGGCTGATGAGGACTACGGTGAACCACTGTAAAGAAAGCTCTTCATCAAGTAGTGGAGCATTACTCAGTAAGTAGTTGCATAGAAAGAATACAACAAAACTAGCTGCCCAAACACCTCCAACCTTCCGGACCTCTTCGCGAACTCTCTCCCCTCGCCAAGATGCGTAAAGTTGGCTGAAATCGCCTAATAGATAGAAAACTACTAGTGTGAGTAAGCTCGCTATTATGTGTTCCTGCTTAAAGGATGTCTGATGAAGTCCATTTATACACGCCATTCCGGCAGAGATAACAATAAGGTCCAACGCTCGTTGAAGCACAGAGATGCTTGCCTGATGAGGACGAAGGATTCCGCGGTCCTTGCTATTCAATTCTGATGTCTCCGTTTAATCCGGCGGAAGGGACTACTTATAGAGTTTTGCCTTGAGAAGAATGAGAGCGAATTTTGAGTTGGTAATCAAATAGCGTTTCCACATTCTTTTAGGTTCTTGTACTACCCTGTAAAGCCACTCTAGACCCCATTTTTGCATTAGTCTTGGGGCGCGCTTTACTCTGCCAGAAACTACATCAAATGTTCCGCCTACACCCATTACAAAGTTGACGCCCAACTGGTCTTTCCAACGGTTTATAAAGTTTTCTTTTTTAGGAGATGTGATAGCTACAAAAAGAAGCTTAGCTCCTGATGAGCGGATCTTTTGCACCACAGATTCTTCATCATCCCAGAAGTATCCATGATGGAATCCAGCAACTTCAACTTTCGGGTTCCGCGCTATGATTTTATGAACTGTTTCCTTTACCACATCTTCTGTTGCACCTAAGAGGAATATTGGAAATCTCTTCTCTTCACTTAAGCTAACTAGGCGGTAAAACAAATCTATCCCAGATACACGTTCGGGAACTATGTTTCCCAGAAATCTAGCACCCCAAACGACACCCATACCATCAATGTTGATTATGTCGCAAGACTCTACAGATTCACGCAAATTACTATCAGATCTCATATTTACGAGTTTTGCTACGTTCACAACTACATGTTGAGTGAATATGCCGTGTTCAACTCGTCGCGAAATAATTTCGACGGTCTCGTCCATTGTGGCAGCGTCCATTACGCTGTTGAGGAAGTTAATTCTGTGCATGATTAGTGTTTTGTATTGATTCTTTATAGTGGAATGGATTGGCTGTGCTTTTGAGTTTCTTTTTAGATATTAGCAAGAAGGCCCTCGAGAATAGGTATATTATTATAAATTTAGACAGGAATACATAAAAGCCTTCTCGATACAGATTAAATACAAGTATGAATGAGAATAAAATCAGGATTATGCCAAAATAGGAGCGAGAGTTAATCGTTCTGTCAATGAAAGCTAGAATTGCTCCAATTGGTATAGCCATAAAAACAGCGGCATCACCATGTGCGAGCATCAACTCGCCAAGAATGGTCGGTGAGTAAGTTACTAGGCTCGCCCTAGAAAGTATAACCGATGTATAGTAGTTGCCTCCGTTCATCATAAGAAGAGGCTTGTCTGGCCATAGAGACCTAGGGATGTAGGCCCCGAATTGACTGGTGATAATTTCAGTTCCTGGAGCACTATGGGTAGTTAGGTAGTCATTGATATTTGAGTGTGCTTCTAATGGAGTTATACCGTCATAAAAGAATATGATAACTTGATTTATAATTCCTGTTAGATCAAGGTCTTGGTTCTGATACCTAAGGATCGCTACGATAAGAGATATTATCGTAAAGAAAACCATGGTTGGCAGGAATAATTTAAAGCTAATTTTCCTTTCAATGGTCAAGTAGAGGAATACTCCAATTATTGCTCCTAGACCAAGTTGCCGGTGTCCGCCTAGAAGAGCAAACGTAAAAATAAAGAATACAGATGAAAGTACTATTATTGTTTTAGGTTTTTTCAATCCATTGCGAATGATGAGGCCAGCAATAAAAAAGTAGAAAAGCTGCATTAATTGAGTGTAAATCCCTGCGCCAAAATTTGCAGTATATCTATCTTCATAGCTGTTGATGTTTGACAGGACAAGGCCATTCTTTGCGAAATAAAGTGCTAGCGCTAACCCTGTCAAAAATAAAGGAATATAGATTATTAACTTGTTGTGCTTTTTGTCTCTTATTTTGGATTTATTTGTTTTTATTTTCTTGAAAAAGAAGTAACTAATAGAGAGTATTGTAAAGAAAATTGCAGAGTTGATTATTATTGAGGTGCTGAATGGTTTGTAGATTCCCTGTGCATATAAGTAGCCGCTTATGATCGGCCCTATGATATATAAAAGTACAAAACATATGGTAAGCAGAGAGTAATACAGGTTTCTGGAGATAAAATTATTCATTGGGGCCTATTATGCTCTTTAGCTTGGAAAAGTAAGCCTCTTCGCCGAACTTAGAAACTACACTATTTCTAATCTCTGTCTTGGGCGTATAAATAACCTTTTCTATAGCGGAGTCTATATCCTTGGCAGTATCAGCGTGAGCAACTCCAGTGAGACCTTTCAAGGTGTGGACAACGGCTGGTAGAGTTGGAGCTATAACTGGAGTTCCTTCGCAGAGAGCTTCTATATACACCATACCAAAAGAGTCATATCTGCTCGGGAGTACAAATATATCAGCGTCCCTCAAGATGGTGCGAAGATCGGAATTGTCAACCCAGCCCATAAAGATTATTCGCTGATGCGCTGAGCTTCTTCTTGCCATTTCGCGTAATGTTCTTTCATACTCCCCCCCTCCCGCTATATAGATATTTAGGGAAGGGTTTATTTCCGCTAGACGAATAAGTTCTTGAATGTTTTTCTCTTCAACTAGCCGCGAAGCACATATCACTTTTATGATGTTTGATTGGGTTTTCTCATCGGATAAAGGAGCTTTGTATTTTGATTGAGATAATGGATTTGGGAGTGTCTTGAATTTAATTCCCAAGCTCCTAGTAAATAACCTTCGCCAGTATTCATTTAACGCAAGGTTCTCGTCACTTATTCTTGCGAGTAATATTAAAGCAAGCCGCCAGGCACGCTTTTCCTTAATGTAATTATAAAATGCGGGAGAATGATACTGAGTGATAATTGTTCCTTTCTTAAATTTTATGATTAGTGCAATAATTATTTTCCTTATCAAAGATCCTTTTGGGCCTACGTGTAGGAAGTAAAGATTTCCGTATACGTTATTTTTTAGTAGTGAGTAGGCTGACTTTATAAAATTTGATGTGGCTTTTAGCTTTGAAACTCCGGGCCTATGAGTAACTATGACTTCACATTCTACAGAATGGTTTTTAAGTACTCTCAAGCAATTAGCGACTGATGTCGCTATCCCTCCTTTACCTGACGTTGGATCTGTCGATATTAATATTATTTTATTCTTTCCCATAGTTGCCCATTCCTGGTACATAGTTAAGGACTAGTCTGCCAAGGAAGGATATTGCATAGATCAGGCGACGCGAAGTTGATGGCGAAAAGTAGTGTTCGCTTAGAAGTTTTTTGATTTCATTTGGGGCGTCAGCCATGGACCAAATTTCTTTAAAAAGCTGTAGTCTAAAAAAGTATTTCGGAGAGGAGTAAAGTAAACTGGTGACAATTCGTGGGCTGGCAAGAGGAGTTAGAACCGAATTATAGTAGGTATTTACGCCTGCACCTCCTGTGCCAATTAGCCGTATTCCTCTTCCCCATAAATAATCAAAGGCCACTACACTACCAAGTGTGTTGTCTAATCTGTAAGTGTCTAGAAAATCTTGATAGCTTTTCAGAACAATTTTTCTAAATTCTTTTTGGTTCCATACCTTAGAGTATCTGCTTCGAAGTAGTTTTTGTGGGGTAGCGGTTAGATCTAAAAAGGGGATTAGTTTTCGAATTTCTTCACCAAGTCCTTTTCCGAAGAAATATGTACCTCTCTGGAATACATCTCCTAGAAACCCATCAAGGCAAATGTCGGATTTTCTTGTTATGCTAGTATAAGCGTGTCGGTAACCAGATGTAATTCTTCTATTCTGCAAGCAATTGTTCTGGCAGTAATAGTCATGTATCTCTTCGTCAGTTCTAGTATGGTCTACTGTAAGAGAGAAAGTTTCTATTTCGATATCAAGGGTGCTGCATATTTTTTTTGCTACGCGCAGATCTTTGGAATTTGCAGGACCCCAACTATATGAATATTTAGGTCGAAATATTGAGGCTATGAGTCTAGAGTCAAATCCGGAAGAGAGAGCAACGCATATATTCGAACTGGAAAGAGATTTTTTCAGTTTTTGAATGTCAGCAAAAATTGTTCTGATTGAATAATCCAGCCTAGTCCAATCAGTTACTGTTTCAATAGTACTTCTTTTTATTGATATGTATTGGAAAGGAAGAATTCGATATACGTCGGATAGGCCTGTGTACTTTCCAATAGTATGCCCTTGCTTGTTAATTAAATCGCTGTGCAGGCAGTCGGCTTTAGTGTTAAATGAGAGGGTGGTTGGAGAAATCTTAAAGTCTTTCTCTAGTGAATAAAAGTGAGATCTAAGGCTTAGTGGGTCTGTTATTATATATATGTCGTCTATTGTTCTGCAGATGGCAACAAAATTACCGAACTCGATAGTTTTGTATAAACTTGTAATTCCCTGATTTCGAATAGCTCTGGCTAATTCCACGATATCATTTATTTTTTCTCCAAGGTGGAATGTACCCACCAAGTAGATTTCTATAGAGTCATCCTTGTAATGTTGAGGGATGTTTGCTTTGTTGTTGTTATAAACTAAATTGATAGATTTTATTTTTTCTATATCGTGGCAAAGATAAGATAGGTTTAATGAATTTATGCTCAAGTTAGCAGGCGACTCGCTATTTATATAAAGACCTATCATATGCTTTCTCTTTGATTCCCGTTAGTCTCGCTGCGTAGAGGAGGCTTATAAGTAGTGTTCCTATTATGAATTCTAATTTTGAGCCATTTATGAAAATAGTAAAATAGGTAGCTACAGTTGCACTAATCAATATGTTCCACTTTAATAACCAGCCTGCATCTCCTTTGAGCATTAGGATATTTGCATTAAGGCTGCTAGCTTGACCTATGGCTGTATAGAGACAGACTGCTATTCCATATAGAAAAAGAAAAATATTGGTTTTTACTAAGTCGTAACCAAATACAAACGTAGCGCCAACTATGAATGATAATGCAGAGATGACTCTTAGTTTTTTGTTCGCGATTATGATTGACTCAAGAGAATCAAGATTTGCAGCTAGCTTTATCTGAGATGAGACATAAGCTCTAGGGATGGCTGATGTGATAAAAGCTATGGTTCCAACTATTGTCGCATCTGCCGCATACTGATTTCCAACCATGCTTGACATTATCAAGGGAAGGGCAAATATTAGCCCACTGCTAGAGAGGTTGGAAATTCCAGAGTATAAATATCTTTTTGAAGTATCCGGATCCTTATTGGCTTTAGATCTTATGCTAAGAGAAAGGCTAAGTATCTGTGGTATCGTTGTTGCCGCCAAAATGATCGATATATTTTTAATTGAGAACTCTAAGGTCACTATTGCTATTGCGTGAGCAATGATGAATGTGAGGTCAGAGAGCAAAGCCTTAAGCGGGCTACCATCGCCGAACTTCTTGAATCTATATATTTGCTGTGAGGAGAAGCAAAATATATAAAGTAATTCCCAGTAGTGATCTATGTAAAAAAAGCCAAAAAATAATAAGGGGGCTAGTGAGTAAGAAAGTCCGAGGTAGTTAACTTTTAGATTGGATGTTAACGCTATGCCTATACTGGCTGTGGCGAAAACACCTACCAGAGATGATGTGTTTAGCAGAATCGCGAAGTTAGAGTTGTCTACTCCATATTTTGATAGTGCTAAGAGAATAAGTATTTTTCCTGCGGCAGGAGCAAGAGCCGTCAGCATCCAGTAAATCTTGGTGGAAATTTTTTTTGGAAGTGGCAATGTGATGGCTCTTGAATTTTTCTCTTGGGTCTTAATGAGGATGTAAAAGGTTCCTCTTGACTCTTTATATCCAGCATCCCCTGGTATCTAAAGTAATTCCTTTTGTCGGCTTTCTGACTTTGAATTGATTATGGTCCACTAAGAGTAAGTGAATATCTGCTTTTTCTAGTGCGTCTTCAAATGACGTATATTCGACGTCCAGCCAAGAGATTGACTCTATTGAAATGTGTGGCTCGACTACCATTATTTTTCCAGGATGAGTCAATCTGGATTTTTTCACGATTTCAAGAGCAGGACTTTCACGGAGATCATCTATGTTCGCCTTAAAGGACAGGCCATAACAGGCAATGACAATGTCCTCTCGTGTTTTGCTCTGGTTTTCTGCTAGGAGATTAGTTACTGCTTCTTCTAGCTTTTCTAAAACCCACTTTGGCTTATAGTCGTTCACGTCACGCGCCTGACGAATAAGACGGGCTTGTTCAGGTGTTTTGTTTACGATAAACCAAGGGTCAACTGCAATGCAGTGCCCTCCTACACCTGGGCCGGGTTGGAGAATGTTTACGCGTGGATGTCTGTTTGCTAGTTTAATTAACTCCCAAACATTCACGCCTATTTTTTCCGAAATTATAGAAAGTTCATTTGCAAATGCTATATTGACATCTCGAAAGCTGTTCTCTGTGAGCTTGCACATCTCTGCAGTTCGTGCATTTGTGGTAATACACTCGCCTTCGACGAACTCTGAGTAAAGCTCAACTGCTAGTTCAGAGCACTTTTTGGTCATGCCGCCAATGACTCTGTCATTCTGTACTAACTCTCGCAGAACATGGCCAGGAAGAACTCGCTCTGGGCAATGAGCTATTCGAATGTCGGAGTCCTCGCCATTATTCTGCGGAAATGTTAAGTCTGGGCGGGCTTTTTCCAACCATTCTGCCATTTGCTCTGTAGCACCTACAGGCGAAGTGGACTCAAGAATAATCAAGTTGCCTTTTTCTAATACGGGAGCAATTGCTTTACTGGCAGCCTCAATATATGAGAGGTCAGGCTCGTATCCCTCTTTGAATGGGGTGGGAACTGCAATAAGAAAGGCGTCTGCCGGCTCTGGAACAACGCTTGCTCGAAGATAGCCTTCAGTTACCGCTGCATGAACAACCATATCCAGGTCAGGCTCGATAATATGGATTTCACCACGGTTGATGGTGTCAACAACACTTTGATGGATATCGATACCTATCACATGCTTCTTTCGTGATGCGAATACTGCTGCAGTCGGTAGGCCAATATACCCTAAGCCGATGACCGAAATTCTTTGAAACGACATATTGGATTCCTTGCCTTAAGAAAACTCTTCAATTAATGATTTGATGATTGTTTTGCACGCATTGCCATCGCCATATGGGTTATGAGCATGACTCATCGATAGGTAATGGCCGTTATTGGTCATCAATTTACTAACTTCACTAACTATGCTATCGACGTTAGTGCCTACCAATTTAACTGTGCCTGCTTGTACCGCTTCAGGTCGTTCGGTCGTATCGCGCATTACTAGCACAGGTTTTCCAAGCGAAGGGGCTTCCTCCTGAATACCTCCCGAGTCGGTTAGGATTAGATATGATTGGCTCATTAGATAGACGAATGGGAGATAATCGAGTGGAGGAATTAGATGGATGTTTTTAATTCCACTAAGCAACCGGTTAACTGGCTCTTTCACATTAGGGTTTAAATGTACAGGGTACACAATAGAAGTGTCTGGGAATTTTTGAGAGATTACTTCTAGTGCTTTGCAAATGTTATCGAAACCTTCGCCAAAGTTTTCCCGGCGATGCCCTGTTACTAAAATTATTTTTTTTGCTAGATTAATTTTGTGTAGCGGTTCACGTGCTTGCTTTTGAAGTTCTGAGTCTTGGTCGAGACGTGAAATTATTGCAAGAAGGGCATCAATTACTGTGTTGCCAGTGACAAAAATATTTTCAGTGGGAACTCCCTCTCTTAGGAGATTTCCCCGAGATATAGACGTTGGAGCAAAATGAAGTTTTGCAAGCGCACCAGTTAGTTTTCGATTGCCTTCTTCTGGCCAGGGGGAGTACAAGTTTCCAGTCCGAAGTCCTGCTTCAATATGTGCAACGGGTATCTGGTGGTAGTACGCCGCCAGCGTTGCGGCCATCGTAGTTGCTGTATCGCCGTGAACCAGAATCACATCGGGGCGAAATTCGGAAAATACTGATCTTAGACCCACGAGGATAGCGGCAGTGACGTCAGATAAATCTTGTCCGGGTTTCATGATCTTTAGATCAAAATCCGGCTTAATTGAGAATAGTTTTAGAACTTGGTCCAGCATCTCCCTGTGCTGCCCAGTGACGCAGACTTTTGCCTCAAACCGTTCATCAGTTTCTAGGGCTAATGATAGAGGTGCCATTTTAATGGCTTCTGGTCGAGTTCCGAATATACAGAGAGACTTGATTTTCATGGAGGCTAGTCTTTCATCCCTAATGGACGCCTTAGCTTGGGGTGAACTGGCACGCTACCGCCCCAGGATTTCTGGTCAGACTCCTGAGGACCTATATGCTTAAGCCGATTTTAGAGAATAAATATTTGATAAGGGAGCGAGTGCAGATGGCTCAGGTTCTATTTAGTTCCTTGCTGGATGTATAGAATTCTCTGGGGAGAATTTGGTTGAACGCTATAGTTTTTTCTCAACATTATACTTTTCTCTCATTTTTCCAATTTTTCATCAGATATGATTGAGAGGTGACTTAATTTTTGACCTTGGCTACTTGGTGGAGTGAGACCTCTATGGTGTGCTCTCGTTGTAGAAGGTTTAATAGAAGCAGTATTCGGCCATTGCCACTTTCGTTTAGGAAAATAGCCTCTAGGAGTTGATTGGCAGCAGTCACGAAGACTCGATCACCTGATACTAGAGCCGGCTTTACCGATATATCCTGCCTCAATGCTAATACCACCGATTCAGGAACAATTGCTGGGCTACCGCCGAAGCTAACGATTTGATTGACACCACGGGTAGAGCGAATTGGAAGCCAGCTATCTTCTACTTTATCCAGATGAATGAAGAGATAGCCGGGGAATAGAGGTTCGCTAAGCTGCTGCAGTTGTCCCTTGTGCAGGCGCTCGATCTGATGCATTGGAAGTAGGCACTCGTATCCCTGACGTTCCAGATGCTCCAAGGCTCTTGAGGCTTGGCGTGGCTTGCACTGCACCAGATACCAGCGTTTTCCGGTTGCGTCCGGCATGATTCCCTCGTTACAGGACTGACTGCTCCTGTGGCGTTTCGATGTCCGCTATGCGGACGGGTACATGGATAAGGCCTTCCTTGGCCCTTCCTCAATCAGGCTTTGTCTGATTTGTATTCGTAGTGGTAATAGCCGTAACCGCCATAGCCGTAGGAGGCCGAGGCACGTTTCTCGACGCCGTTGAAGA
>Ga0182735_1002149_pt1 | contig 12250 bp, 6 predicted proteins | sample eDN5th30CKraftMG_FD_128524 | JGI IMG/M metagenome (GOLD analysis project Ga0182735, IMG submission 128524) | Enriched Miracle-Growth compost microbial communities from Emeryville, California, USA - eDNA 5th pass 30_C Kraft MG (version 2) (version 2) ... | reverse complement strand
TCCCGGCCGACCTACGAAGCCAACTCGGGCAGGCCGAGATCCAGGTCGTCAACTACCACCAATTTCTGCCACGTGACGCGAAGGAGATCAAGGGCGTTAACGCGAACACCCGCAAACTCCTCCTCGCGGGCAAGGCGGTCACTGAAGACCCGTTCCGTGAGACGCCGCAGGCAGTCGTCTCACGCGTACTGCGAGGGTTCAGCAAGGGCAAGGGCGACATCGTCGTACTCAACGACGAGGCACATCACTGCTACCAGCCGCGCGATCTCGACTCGAAGCTCGATGCCGACAGCAAGGAAGCCAATGAGGACGCAAGGGTATGGTTCAAGGGGCTCGTCGACATCCGAAAGCACGCGGGCATTAAGCAAATCTACGATCTGTCGGCGACTCCGTTCTACCTCACCGGATCGGGGTGGGCCGAAGGCCTGATCTTCCCGTGGACAGTCTGCGACTTCTCGCTCATGGACGCGATTGAGTCGGGCATCGTCAAGATCCCCCGGCTCCCCGTCGACGACGACGCGGCGAACAAACAGGTGACCTACCTGCATCTCTACGACCAGATTAAGGACGATCCGCACTGGCCACGAAGCGCGAAGTCCGTGCCCGCGAACCCCGCCGAGTGGGTCATGCCTGCAGCGCTCGAGGGCGCGCTCCTCAGCCTGTACAAAAGCTACGAGGCAGCCTTTGCCGAGTGGGAACGCACCCTCCGCGCGCATGGCGAGCCGCCTCCGGTGATGATCGTGGTCTCCCCTAACACGCTCGTCTCGCGGCTGATCTTCGACTGGATCGCCGGCTATGAGGTCGAGCAAGGAGGGGCGACGGTGCACGCGAACGGCAAGCTGCCGCTGTTCAGCAATGTCGTGAACGGCGAACCGCTGGCCCGACCGCGCACGATAGTTGTCGATTCGAAGCAGCTTGAGTCGGATGCTCCCCTGAAGGCCGACTTCAAGAACGCGGCGGCCGAGGAGATCGAGGCATTCAAGAAGCAGTACAGACTCGATAACCCGGGCGCCGACACCGACAAGCTCACCGACAAGGACCTCCTCCGGGAGGTCATGAACACGGTTGGCAAGAAGGGCAAGCTCGGCGAGCAGGTCCGATGCGTCGTGAGCGTCGCGATGCTCACGGAGGGATGGGACGCCAATACCGTCAGCCACATCCTCGGCATCCGCGCGTTCGGGTCGCAGCTGCTCTGCGAGCAGGTGGTGGGCCGCGGCCTCCGCCGCCGGTCATACGCTCCCGATGAGGAGAACGGCCTGTTTGCCCCCGAGTACTCCAACGTCTACGGCATCCCGTTCGCCTTCATCCCCTCCGACAAGGCGGTACCTCCGCCGAAGCCGCCGCAACTCGCGACCCGCGTGCGCGCAATCGATGGCCGCGATCATCTACGCATCGACTTCCCAATCCTCAGCGGGTACCGCATCGAAATTCCCGACGCCAAGCTCATCTTCGACCCCGAGAACGCCGACACACTGCGGATTGACGGCAACACCGTCCCAAGCTGGGTCGAGACCGCCGGCATCATCGGGCAGAAGGAACGGATCGAGGGCATCGCACAGGTGCGCGAGCAGGCACTTGCGTTCCAGATCGCCGAGCGCATCCTGCGCACCTACTTCGTCTCGCAGGGCGACCAGCGACCGTGGCTGTTCCCGCAGCTTGTGACCATCACCAAGGAGTGGCTGCGCGATTGCGTGCACGTCGATCCCGGCTTCTCGCTCGGGTACCTCACTCTCGCCGAACCGCAGCAACTTGCCGCCGCGACGATCTACAACGCAATCACACGGCTCGAGTCGGAGGATGCGCGCCGGCCACGCTTACGCCCGATCCTGCGCGCGTTCGAACCGACCGGCACGACCGCGTCGGTGCGTTTCGACACCCGCAAGAAGGTGATCGAGACCGAGTTCAGTCATGTCAGTCATGTCACACTCGACGGCAAGGACGGCAACGAGTGGGAGAAGCGTGTCGCTCGCGTGTGCGAGGAGCTCGCTGCGAAGGGGACCATCCTGAGCTACGTGAAGAACGATCAGCTCGGCTTCTCGATCCCCTACGTGCACCTTGCACGCACGCACGAGTACTGGCCCGACTTTCTCCTTCGCCTCCCGACCGGCGACGATGGCATCGAGCGCACCCTGATTGTAGAGGTCTCCGGCTCGCACAAGAGTCCGGGGCCGACGAAGGAGAAGGCCCGCACGGCGCGCGACAGCTGGTGTGTTGCCGTCAACAATCATGGCGGCTTCGGCCGGTGGGGATACATCGAGATGCACAAGCACGAGGTCGACAACGCCGACACAGTGCTCCCCAGAGCCGTCCGCGATCTCGTCGCGGGCACGCCCATCATCGGTGACCCCGATCTTCTAGACGACAACGTGCTTGCGGAGCGGCAGCCCGCACACCAGGAGGAACAGCATGGCGCGTAGTAGAACCCCAAAGGGTCCGACCCCGGTCGAGTCGATCCGCCACGAGGACAAGCGGGCGAACATTCCGACAGCGGATGCCGCAGGCACCTTCTTCGATGAGGCGAGTTCCGGACTGCCGCCTCTGCTGTACCCCCGCGACCCGAGCCTTGATCCACAGCTCGTGTGGCGTGGCAAGGACGAGCAGGACCGCGAGGACCTTGTCGTCGATGCGCCCCCGATCTACATCCAGGAGAAGATCGACCCACGCGTGCTCGTCGAGAACCTGCGCAAGACCGCTGCCGCGGGCCACCCGGAGCCCGAACTGACTCTCTTCGACCATTTTGACGATCTGCCCGAGATCGATGCCGTGGAGTTCTACCAACACGACATGAACTGGAAGAACCGCATGATCCTCGGCGATTCCCTGCAGGTCATGGGGTCGCTTGCCGAGCGCGAGGAGTTGCGCGGCAAGGTGCAGATGATCTACATCGACCCGCCCTACGGTATCAACTTCGGTTCGAACTGGCAGGCCACTGTGCGTAACAAGACCGTGAAGGATGGCAATCTCGCCTTCGCTGCACGTGAAGCCGAGCAGATCAAGGCATTCCGCGACACGTGGGAGCTCGGCATTCATTCGTACTTGGCCTACTTGCGAGATCGACTCATCGTGGCACGTGACCTGCTGACTGAGTCAGGGTCCGTCTTCGTGCAGATTGGGGACGAGAACGTGCATCTCGTTCGATCGTTGCTCGACGAGGTGTTCGGCCCGGAGAACTTCGCGGGACAGTTCGCCTTTCGCACAAAGATCCCGCTCAGAACAACGCTCGTGCCAGCGATCTACGACCATTTGATTTGGTACTCGAGGGATATCGGACGGGTGAAGTTCCGGCGTCTCTTCAAGTTGCGCAAGACAGGATCAGGGTCGCAGTTCACCCGTGTTGAGAACCCCGACGGGAGTCGCCGCAAGGCAACAGCCGCTGAACTGGCCAATCCCGAGACGGTCAACGGTCGACTGTACCGCCTGACTGATCTCGTTTCGGCCGGTCGGACGGAGTCCTGCGTCTTCGAGTTTGAGCTGGAGGGGCGCAAATTCAGTCCAAGTGGTCAGAAGAGCTGGAAGACCAACCCGGCTGGCATGGCGCGGCTGATCGCCGCTAATCGTGTTGAAGCACCGGCCTCCACACCGAGTTACGTGTTCTTCGCTGACGACTACCCGGTGGAGGAACTGGACAACGTCTGGACAGATACTCAAGGCGCATCCGACAAGACCTATGTCGTTCAGACGAGTACTCGCGTGATCGAGCGTTGCCTGCTCATGACGACAGATCCTGGCGACCTTGTTTTGGACCCCACGTGCGGCTCGGGTACGACAGCGGCAGTGGCGGAACAGTGGGGGAGACGCTGGATCACGACTGACACTTCGCGAGTTGCGCTCGCGCTTGCTCGACAACGACTTATGGCTGCGTCATTCCCCTACTACTTGCTTGCAGATTCGGCTGAAGGTGTTGCGCGGGAGAGTCAGTTGTCCGGCAAAGCCCTGGATCCGACCTCGGTAAGCGGTGATGTCCGTCACGGGTTCGTGCTCCAGCGTGTTCCGCACGTCACTCTCGGCTCGATCGCCCAGAATCCAGAGATCGTTGCGGGCATGACTTCGAGCGAGCTGAACACGATGATCAAGGAGAGTGCGGAACAGGAGTTTCTCCATGACAGGCCCTACGAGGACAAGTCGAAGGTGCGCGTGTCGGGCCCGTTCACGGTTGAGAGCCTCTCGCCGCACCGGTCGCTGTCGTTCGATGAGATCGAGCAGCCGGAGCGAGCGGCCGACGAAGACGCAGACACGCAGAGCTTCGAGCAGTCGATCCTCGACAACCTGCAGCGGGCCGGCATCCAGAACGGACGCAAGGCCGAGCGCATCCAGTTCGCCTCGCTCGACACCTACGCCGGCACCTACGTGCAGGCGATCGGTGAACGCCGGCGCGACGACGAAGACACCGCGCCGAGCCACGTTGCCATCGCGATCGGTCCACAGTACGGCACCGTGAGCCCGGGCTATATCAAGGCCGCGGCGAAGGAGGCGATCGCTGACGAGGATGTTGACCTGTTGTGCGTGCTCGGTTTCGCCTTCGACCCGCAGGCAACCGGTGTCACAGAGGCCGACGGTGTCACGATCGTGGCCGACGAGGGCTTCGCGCAGGTCGAGGGCGAGCGCACGCTCGGACGCATCCGCGTACTGCTTGTCCGTATGAACGCTGACCTGCTGATGGGCGAAGACCTCAAGAAGACCGGCGCGGGCAACCTCTTCACCGTTTTCGGCGAGCCCGACATCGACGTGGTGCCGGTTGACGACGATCAGTTCCGCGTGGACCTGCGTGGCGTCGACGTCTATGACCCGACTACGAGCGAGGTGCGCAGCGCGGGGACCGAGCGCATCGCGCTGTGGATGGTCGACACCGACTACAACGACGAGTCGTTCTTCGTGCGTCACTGCTACTTCACTGGCGGGAACGACCCGTACAAGAAGCTCAAGACCGCCTTGAAGTCGGACATCGATGCCGACGCTTGGGCAGCGCTCTACCGCGACAGCTCGCTGCCATTTCCGCGCCCATCAACTGGCCGCATCGCAGTCAAGGTCATCAACGACTACGGCGACGAGGTCATGAAGATCATCGACATCCCCTGATGGAGCCGACGCCTCCCAACTGGACCGAGATCGCCTCGGTCGTGATCGGTGCGCTTACGTTCCTCACGATCGGGGTGGCGGCGATCCAGCTGATTTTCCACAGTCGACAGATGCATCGAGAGTTCGAGTCCCTGTATGTGTCGCGCTACTGGGATGTGATGGATCGGCGTTCCGAGAGCTTCGCGACCGATCGCGTGCCGACCGAGGCTGATCGTCCGGTCATGCGTGCGTACCTTCAGCTTTGTGAAGACGAGATAGACCTGCGAGGACTCGGTCGTGTGACGGACAGCACCTGGAAGTTCTGGGCGCGATCGATTGTCGAGCAATGCGGGGCCGATGGCTACCGGGAGGAGCTTCTCGCAGCTCCGGAGGATGCGTACCCGAATGTCAGACGTCTGCTCGAGACTGGCGGCGAGGGAGACCCGCTCAACGCTTCGTGGGGATGGCGTGTGAGGCATGGACTGTGAAAGGACAGTGGGACTGGCATGGGAACGTTTAGGCGACTTGGTTGCAACGGTGAAGGCGCCGCACGGAACTCACAGAGAGTCAGCTGACGATGCCGCTTCCGTACAGGACCATTCTCCACCTGCCTCCACAGACCGACCTGATCGGTCTTGCTGAACATGAAGTGCAAGCGTGGCTTGAAGACCGGAACAAGGTCGACGCAGACCTCCGTATCGGTTTCCTGAGAGGGACGTTCTTCGAGCCAGGGGTACACGCGTTAGGCGGTGGGCGCACCCTCGGTGTTGCCCGCCTTGAAGGCGACGACGATGGCAGTCGACGTCTTTTGCTGCGATTCACTGAGCCGAACGCGAGCGGGGTCTGGCAGGTCGACGTCGTGGCGCTGGACGCTGTCGACGGCGCACAACGCAACGACAACCTCATCATCGAAGCCACCCGGGTGGACGCTCCGGATGCTGACGGTCAGGTTGACCCGCCCGCGATCGTACGCCGACTTCTCGCACGCGAGCAGGTGCTGGACGGGCGGACCCCAGTCACCTCCGAGCCGCGCATGATCAGCGAGGGACAGGTGGAGGAAGTTCTCGAGGCCATCCTGGATCCGGCACGATCTGTGTCCGTGATCGTCGCCGCGTCCGTTAGCCCGGACACTGATTTGAACTTGCGGGCCACGATCAGCAGCCTTACAGCGAAGCTCGTAGGTGCGGCATCCGTCTTCGTCGTCACGAGCGACGCAGTTGCCGGATTGAACGAGCGGCTTCCGGCTTCCCATGGCATCGAGTTGGGTCGCGTCCGGACCTATTTGCCTCATGTCGACCTCGAGAACCCCGCAGATGGCCGACGTCATCGGGTACTGGGGCCCCAGACTTTTGCGCGCGCCATCCACGGGCCGCACGTCGCAAACTACCTGCAAGCCGCGTTCGCGATCCAAACCCGCAGCGCGCTCCTCGCAGAACCAATGCCGCGCAGCGTGCGGCGGCGATGGAACACTCTCGAGGATGAGCTCGCCCGCGTTACCCGGAAAGCGTCTGTCGAGCAGAGAGTCGTCGAGGCGCGCGAAGAGACGCTCCGCGACGAAGCACCGAGCGAGGATTTGCAGCGCCAAGTCGGCGCGCCGTCAGTGCTCGAGCGCGTGGGACGACTCCTGGCACGCTGGTTGCGACGTTCTGAGGTGGAGGTCGAGCTGTCGACGATCGACGAGGTCGACTCGCTGATCGAGCGTCTACATCTGGAGTCAAGTGTCTTGGGCGCGGACTTGCGGAAGGCGCAGGATCACGTCACAGATCTGGAGCTCGCTCAGGACTCGATTCGAGACGATTACGAGTTTCGAGGGCTTGAACTGGCCGAGTCCGAGAAGGAAGCAGGAAAGCTTCGAGATCGCGTTCGATATCTGAGTGCCGAGCTCACCAAGGCCGGACGCGCAGTTGAGGTGTACGCGGCCGTCGACGACACCGCTTGGGCAACGCCGCCTGATCTTGTCGAACTTGCACTGATGCTGACTCCGGAGATGGCGGGCCATCCTGCTGCCACGCGTGTGGTTTTCACGGGAGATCTCGACAATGTCTCCGAGACGCAGCTTCGAGACCATAGCGGTCTCTACGTTCAGAGGTGCTGGGAGTTCGTACGGGCCCTGCACGACTATGCCGCGCTGCGGGCCCAGGGTCGCTTCGAAGGCAACGTTCACAGCTATCTACAGAGCCCTGATCATGACGGCACCAAAGTGCCACTCACCCGGCACGCCCGCGGCGAAAGCAAGCAGACCATCGACGGTTGGGGCGATGAACGCGTCTTTCCGGTCCCTCGCGCCTGTCACCCTGATGAGAAGATCGCGATGTACGCGCACTTCAAGGCAGGTCAGGACAACACCTTCGCACCGCGGATGCATTACTTCGACGACACTGCCAACACCGGGAAGATCTATATCGGATACATCGGGCGGCATCTCACGAACACCAAGACTGCGAAAGCCTAGCTATGACGACGTACACCCCGGCTCAAAAGGACGCGATCGCGGAAATCGACCGCCCGTTGCAGCTGGTCGCCTGCGCGGGCTCCGGCAAGACCCAGGTGCTCTCGCAGCGTATCTCGCACATCCTCGCGCAACCCGGCGTTGAGCCGCGCAACATCATCGCGTTCACCTTCACAGAGAAAGCCGCCGCCGAACTCAAGGAGCGCATCCACTCGATCGTCGAGGCAGAGCATGGCGAGGTGCAGGGGATGGCGGAGATGTTCATCGGTACGATGCACGCCTACTGCCTGAATCTGTTGCAGACGTATGTGCCCGAGGCGTTCAAGTTCGGCGTCCTCACCGAGATCACGCAGAGGCTGCTCGTCGATAGGAACAGCAGGGAGTCGGGGCTGACGACGTGCCCGACTATGTCGGCTGGAACGCCCGTGCTCAAGCGCTTCACGAACTCGAAGCTCTATCTTCAGGTGCTCTCGATCCTTCAGGAGGACGACGTCGACTTCGACCTTGTGCCCGACGGTGTAAACGAAAGCCTGCACTCGTACCTGCACATGATTGCGAAGCGCAACTACTTCGATTACACGACGATGATCGCCACTGCGGTTGCAATGCTTCAGACCGACGAGGACAGCGACCTCGAGGCATCCGAGCGTGCCCTGCTCGATCACATTCGAAACGACGTCCGTTTCGTCGTCGTCGACGAGTATCAGGACGTCAATCCGCTGCAGGAGAAGCTGGTCGCCGGCCTCGTCCGCTTCGGTGCGAATCTCTGTGTTGTCGGCGACGACGACCAGACGATCTACCAGTGGCGGGGCAGCGAGGTGCAGCACATCCTCGGCTTCGCAGATCGCTACGACGACGTGCGCACGATCCAGCTGGTCGACAACTTTCGATCGTCGAAGGGCATCGTCGCACTCGGACGGAGCATCGCAGACCGCATTCCCGACGAGGAGCGGCTTGTCAAGCAGATGGAGTATGCATCGCACCAGAAATGGGAGCGTGGCGACATGCTGGCGCTCACCCTTGGCGATCTCGATGCTGAAGCGGCGTGGATTGCCGACCGTATCGTCGCGTTGCAGGGGATGCCGTTCACGGATGGACCCGACTCGGGCCCCCGCGGGCTCTCCTGGTCTGACTGCGCGGTGCTGTTCCGAACGGTCAAGGACGCCGGTCCGCTCGTTGAGGAGCTGCGACGCCGCGGCATCCCGTACTTGATCAAAGGCCTCGCACGACTCTTCGATGCGCCGGAAGTGGTCGCGCTGGTCGGGCTCTTCAGGTACGTGACCGGCGAGATCGACGGGGGCGACCTGCGGAAGCTCTGGGAGGAAGCGAATCTCCTGCCCTTCGACGATCGCTTCGCCACCATGCTGCGGTCGCTCGACAAGGCTCGCCGGTTCGACAGTGGGGAGCGTTGGGGAACGTATAACATTCAGCGTCTCTACCTCGAGGTCCTCGAGCAGCTCGGGCTGCGCGAAGACACGATCCCGGGCGAGGCATCCCGAGCAGAGTTGGTGATGTATCAACTCGGCAAGTTTTCGCAGGTGATCTCGGACTTCGAGACGATCTACTTTTCGTCAGCACCGCAGAACAAGTACGAGTCCTTCGTCGGATTCCTCCGCTACAACGCGCCGAATTACTACGAGGAGGCCGACGAAGACGCCGGCTACGCCACGCCGGACGCAGTGACGATTTCGACGGTCCATCGGGCGAAGGGAATGCAGTGGCCCGCCGTGTTCGTGCCCTGCGTGCGCCGCAATCGCTTCCCCGCCGCGGGAGTGGGGGGTCTGGGTATCTTCCATGTCGTCCCGCCTGAGGCAGTGCCTCACGGTCAGCGCTACAAGGGTGGGCTGCTCGAAGAGACCCGGCTGTTCTACGTCGCCGTGACGCGTGCGAAGAAGTATCTCTACGTCACATTCGCGCCTGGCAACGGTAAGCGGGATACGAGTCCCTCTGACTTCTTCGTTCACACCACCAAGTCGACGTGGGTATCGACTCGGGATGAAGGCTTGCACGATGTGCCGAGGCTCGACCCACAGCCGAGGCTCGAGACCCCTGCTGTCACGATCTCGTTCTCAGAGCTGAAGTACCTGTTCGAGTGCCCCTACCAGTTCAAGCTCCGGTTCATGTACGGCTTCAACCCACCCATCCACGAGGCTCTCGGGTATGGGAAGGGACTCCACGACGCGCTCGCCGAGATGCACAAGCGCGCTATCTCGGGGGACGTACCCTCCCGACTCGAGGCCTCGGAGCTTGTCGAACGACACCTACACACGCCGTATGCTTACCCCGCACTTCGGGGCCAGCTCCAGAAAGCCGCGGTTGAGTCGATCGAGCGGTACTTCGACAACCACGGCGACGATTTGACGCGCACGATCCACTCCGAGAAACAGATCGAGGTCGTCGTTGCCCCTGGCGTCACCGTGAACGGACGAATCGACCTGGTCAAGCGGCTCGAGACTGATGAAGTCTCGATCGTCGATTTCAAATCGACCAACCGCGCGCAGGAAGAAGACGTCACGCGCGATCAGCTGCACGTCTACGCGCTGGGGTACCGTGACCTCACGGGCGAGTCAGCCGATTTGATCGAAGTGCTTAATCTCGACGCCGAAGCGAAGAACACGCGGGAGAGTGTCAGCGATCAGCTTCTGGGCGGGATCCGCGAGAAGATCGCTGGAGTGGCGGACGACATTCGCAACAATCGCTTCGCGTGCACACACGACCACGCTGCGGACGGAGGATTCGACGATCTCGCCTGGCTACTCGCGGGTGGTAAGGCCTGAGACAGTCGACACAGGCTCTGGTCACACCCCACACCGCGGTCGCGATGGGGATGAGTTGGCGGCAGCGCAAACGGTGCGGATGCCATGCAGCAAGGCGATGAGCAACGACAGCGACGCGCTCGACCGCTGGCGGCAACGCTTCCAGTAAGGCACCTCAGGCGTTTCGGCCGCGACGGCGCCCGCTCTACAGAGCGCCTATAGGCGATCGATCCAGGTCTCTTCTTCGCGGTCATCCCAGGCGTTGCCTTTTGTTTCGCGGCCGGAACTCTCGATCCGCTTCTGAAGTGCGCCGACAAGACGATGCGCAGTCGCCGCGTCTAGTTCGCCGACAGAGGTGATTCGGACGCCGGTGAGCTCAGCCACGATCTCGAACTGACGTGCCGCGGATGAAACACCCAGCTCTCCGAAGAGTTCACGAATCTTCGATCGTTGACTCGCAGTCATCAGGAGTGGATCGGCCCCTCTTTGTTCTGCGTTGGCGTCTTCGAATACCGGCAGCAGGTCGCTCATTTCTCTATTCTGGCGTGAGTGGGTTGCGTGCACGTAAATGCAAGGTCGTGCGCCAGACGTGCAACTCCTGCCGAGAAGGCTTCCGCTCCCCGCCCTGCCAGACGTGCCCGTTGAGCCGGTGAGCCACGACAATGAAGTCGCCGAGCCGCTGGGGCTTCGCTTCCGCGAAAGCATTCCCGACGGAGACCACCTGGTCGTGCGTGGGCCCGCATCGATGAACGGAAACAAGCGCAAGGCGGTGGTCCGGCATTGCGTTGAACAGCTTCTGTGCCTCGTAGCGCAGGTTCCGCAGATGGTCAATCAGATGTTCATTGACAGTACGGTCGCGGCTCAGTCATGCTGGCGTCGGAGAGGGGATCCGAATGGGTTTCAAGGTGGTCTGGGAAGACGGCGACGAGGAAGACGAGGTCTTCGGCACCCGCGAAGAGGCGGAGGCTGCAGCACAGGAGGGCCAGAGCAACTACGCGGCGGGTGGCGATGTTCTGCACCTGTCGAACCCCGGCGACTATCCCGAACCCGATGACGATGATGAGTACGGGTACGAAATCCTGGAAGTTGATGACTGAGTAGTCGCTTCTCCAGGGCAAAGGACCACAGCTCCTTCTTTCTAGCCGCAACTGCCGCGCCGCCTTGACGCTAGTTGAGAGCGCGGAGCTGCCCCTCTTGCCGCCGCGAATGACCGCGTCGAGGACGCTGGCGTTCGGACCTACGTCCTTCACGTATCCGTACACGTCCACAGCGGGTCGGTTGCGCGTGGTCCATCCACTCGGCCGACCTCGTTGGGTGCACGCCTCCAACGCCGCCCTGTCAGCCGCCCAGCAACGCTTCCGCCGGCCACCGCTTCACGTACTCCGCGAGTCCCTCGATATCCGCGTAGACGGTCGCGAACCGATAGCCGAAGCGCCGCTCGAGTTGGTCGCGGATCTCTGCTTTCGCCGATCTGGCGATTCGATAGGTGAAGACCGGCGCGTTCTCGGCCGGGAGCCGTCCTTCCCGAGGGTGCGCGAATCGCATCGGGATGGACGTGACTCCTCGCAGCTGCGCTGCTGTCCACGATCTGATGTCACGCCCGAGGGAGTAGCCGTCCGGTGAGTCGATCGGTACTCCGTCCAGCAAGAAGGCGGCGTTCTGAGCGGAGATCCGTTCGTGTATCGCGGGCGGTCGCCAGATCTTGCGACCGAGGCCCGTTCCCCAGTTGACGTAGCGACGTGCGTGATCGGAGTCGAGGGAGTGCCAGCGTGGATGGTTCGCATTCCACTGAGAGTTGAGTTGCACGGGGCGGTTCTTGTCACTGAATACGAGAAGACGAGCGTCTCGGTCGTCCGTCTTACCGTCCCGGGCAACCGCGAACCAGGTGGCGATCAGAGGATTGAAGCTCACGTCGAGCAGTCGCGTAGGGACGCCCACGTGCTGCATCTTCGCGAACAACTGCAGAGCGGGGATGCCGTCGAGCCGCCAG
>Ga0182735_1002148_pt1 | contig 12253 bp, 4 predicted proteins | sample eDN5th30CKraftMG_FD_128524 | JGI IMG/M metagenome (GOLD analysis project Ga0182735, IMG submission 128524) | Enriched Miracle-Growth compost microbial communities from Emeryville, California, USA - eDNA 5th pass 30_C Kraft MG (version 2) (version 2) ... | reverse complement strand
CTGCCAGATGCCGGTGCTGGCGCTGTCGTAGATGAACTTCCCGTAGTACTTCGAGTTGATCTTCGGGTCCTGGGGCACCTCGTGGCAGGACGGGATGGGCTGGCACCACTTGTCCTCGGCGAGGCTGCTGAGGGCGGCGCCCATGTCGTCCTGGAGGCACGGCTGGTCGTCGCCGCCGTCGACCCAGGAGACCGTGGAGGCGTGCGCCTGGCCGGGGTGGATGACGGGCAGGCCGATGGCCACGGTGCTCACGGCGACGAAGGTAGCCAGCAGCCGGGCGCGGCGGTCGAGCTTGAGAGAGAGGTTCACGATGCGGTGCTTTCTGGGGAGAAGGCGGGGGAGGAGGCGTGCGGTGGGTCAGCGGGCGCCGACGCGCTCGCGCGGGCTGGAGTCGATGGCGCAGGCGCCGACCGGCACCCCGCCCCACAGGTCGTCGTCGAGCGTGTCGGCGGCCGCCGGCTGCGCCTCGGCTGCGCGGAGGTCGTCCTCCGGCGTCGGGGTCGACAGCGCGGCGGTCACGTCCGCGTCCGGGGCGTCGAAGATCGCGTCGTCGAGGCGACCCTCCTTGCGGGCGACGATCGTGGCGGCCACGGCGGCGGAGGTCACGTTGTTCGTGGTGCGGGCCATGTCGGCGATGGCGCTGATCGGCAGCGTCAGGATCACGACCTCGAGCGGCAGGCCGGCCGCCGTGAGCACCGTGGTGGCCGTGACGGTGGCCGTCCCGGGGACGCCAGCCGTGCCGATCGACACGAGCAGGCCCAGGATCACCAGCACGGCGTAGTTGCCGAGGCCGTACGGGATGCCCAGCGCGTTGATCGCGTAGACCGCCAGGAGGATCGGCCAGACGCCGGCGCAGCCGGGCATCCCGATCGTGGTGCCGAGCGGCGCCGTGAAACCGGCGATCTCGGAGGAGACCCCGACCCGGCTGCGCAGCAGACTCGTGGTGAGCGGCAGCGTCCCGGCGCTGCTCTGCGTGGAGAACGCGGCGAGCTGGGCGGGCAGGATCTTGCGGAAGAAGGCGACCGGATTCACGTTCGCGGAGACCCGCAGGAACAACCCGTTGACGACGTACGTGTGCGCGAAGCAGACGATGAACGCCACGACGAGGAGCGTGAAGAGCGGCCACAGCTGGCTGGTGTCGGCCGTCACGGTCGACGTGAACGAGGCCGTGAGCGCCAGCACCGCGTAGGGGGTGAGGCCGATGACGAAGCCGACGGCGCGGTAGATGATCTCGCGCAGCGACTCGACGAGGGCCTTGAACGGGGCGACCTTCTGCGGGTGCTTGTCCGCGATCACCGAGCACGAGACCGCCACGAGGATGCTCACGAGGATGATCGGGATGATGTTGTTCTCGGAGATGTCCTTGACGATGTTCGTCGGGAAGAAGCTGATGAAGACGTCGGTGATCGGCTTCTTGACCGAGTCGAGCGACCGCGTGTCGACACCGTCGGTGACGAGCTGTGCACCCTTGCCCAGGTTCACCAGCAGGGCCGTGCCCAGGGCGAGGAAGATCGCGACCAGGTTGAGGCCGAGCAGCCAGTAGACGGAACGGCCGCCGATGGTCTTGAGCTGCGCCGTCGAACCGAGCGACGTGATGCTCGACAGGATCGAGACGATCACGAGCGGGGCGACGATCGTGAGCAGGAGGTTCACGTAGACGCGACCCAGCGGCTGGATGTACTGGACGTGGTCCCGGAAGACGATGCCCACGCCGATGCCGAGGAAGAGCGCGACGAAGGTCAGCAGGCTGAAGTTCACCCGCTTGCGGGAGAGTGCGAGGATGCCTGCGAACAGGCCGACGGTGACAGCGAGCGCAGTCGCGTCCCATACGTTCAAGGGGTGCTCCGTTCGTGCGAGCGAGGAGGAGGGGCCGAGCTCGGTGACCGCTCTCGCGTCCCCGAGGCCACCTCAGGGGTGGTGGGTGGTGGATGCTTCAGGCGCGAGGCGGTGGGACCTCGCGCACGAGCATCGACGTGCCGCGGGCGGGTGAGCCGGCACATCGATGCTGCCGCTGCTCGCCGTCGTGCCTCACGTCGGTGCTCCTCGTCGTTCGGGGCGTCGATCGCTCGGCGCCGTGCTTGCCGTCACGCGGGGTGCGCGACAGCCAGGTCGTCACCCGGGGCACCCCACCACGGACGGAGGGTTGCCGGTCTCCTAGCCGGGGCTTGTCGGAGACGCTCGTGACCTTGAGTGACCTTTCGGTCGACTTCCTTCTAGAGTTTTCTAGTCGACTTCAGTGGCGAGTGTCAACGATGACACCGATAAGTCCAGGATCTGAGACGCGGGAGAGGTGAAGCTTCAGCGGCGAGCGACCTTGAGGGTCGTCGAGGCCTTGCTCTTCGTCACCGACCTGTTCCCCGCATAGGTGACCGTCACGATGACCTTGCCCTTCTTCTTGAGCTTGGGCGACCTCGTCCTCACCGTCCCGTCCGCCGGGAGCGACGACGTCTTCGCAGAGATCTTCTTCCCGGTCTTCTTGTTCCGGAGCGTCACGGTCACCTTGCCCGTGGGACGCACCGCCGACCGGACGGTGACGGTGATCGTGGCCTTCTTGCCGAGCCTGACGGTCTTCGTCTTCACGGTCGTGGTCGACGTGGCGGCGAGCACCGCAGCGGTGGGCCGTGACGTGCTCACCCCGTTGCGGTATCCCTCGCGCAGGGCGGTCACCCGCACGCTGATCCGGTTGCCCAGGTCGGCTGCGGTGAGCCGGTACTGCTTCGCGGTGGCTCCCGAGATCACCGTGCTGCCGCGCAACCACTGGTAGCCGAGCGTGAGACCGCCGACGGACCAGGTTCCCGCGCTCGCCGTGAGGGTCGCGCCGATCCGGGGCCTGGTGGCACCGGTGACGGACGGTGCGGCCTTCGCCTGGGGTGCTGCCTTGAGCACGGTCCCGGGCTCGACCGGCGTGGCCGGGGCGACGAGGTCGACCTGGACCGACCGGCGCGACTCGACGTTGCCGGCGACGTCGACGGAGTAGAGCTCCACGGCGTGCGATCCGTAGCCGGTCACCGTGAGGCCCTGCTGTCCGACCTCCACCCAGGTGCCGGCGTCTGCCCGTGCGTAGGTCGCTGCCACGCCCGAGTGGGCGTCCTGCGCCGAGAACGTCACGGTGCGTGACGACCCGGTGAGCGCTCCGACGGAGGTCTGCGTCGTCGGAGACGTACGGTCGATGCGCACGGTCGTGGTCGCCGGTGCCGAGGTGTTGCCCGCAGCGTCCTTCGCCCGGTAGGTCACCTCGGTCTCGCCCTGCGCGCTGACCTCGATGGGGGCCGTGTACGCGGCCCAGCCGTCGTCGGTCCCGACCTGGATCACGGGGTGGGGGTCGAGGTTGTCGGTGGCGTGGAGGCTGACGCTCACCGGTCCCTGGCTCCAGCCGTCGTCGCCGGGCTGCGTGCTCGTGGGCACCGCGCCGACCGCGGGAGCGACGTCGTCGTCCCCGGCAGGCAGGATCCACAGGTCCGCGATCGACGGGTCGTAGAACCCGGCGGCGTCCGCCGGGAACTCGAACTTGATCCGCACCTTTCCGTCGGCGGCACCGGCTCCGGGGTCAGCGATCACGAACTGGTGCAGCAGCGCGCCCGCACCGGACTCCGCGCGCGGCACGACCAGCTGATCCTTCAGCACATCGTCGACATACACGTTGTACTTCTTCGTCCGTGCGCCGTCGTAGGTCTCCCGGACCAGCCCGATGAAGGGCTTGCCGGGCTCTACGGCGACCTCGGCCGAGTACCACGAGCCGGGGGTCGCCGAGTTCGAGTAGCGACGGGTGTATCCGGCCTCGGTGTTCGTCCCGCTCGATGCGGAGCCCGTGACCGCGTGCGCAGCCTCGGAGGTGCCCTCTCCGAAGTCGACGTAGTCGATCGCCGCCCCGGCGGCGGGCGCCGAGAGGTTCACCACGAAAGACCCGGTGCCGGTGGCATACGTGGAACCGCCCTGGCGCAGGGTCGCGGTGACTGCGTACGCTCCGCCCACGACCTTGCGGGGGACGAACACGGTGACGGTCGCGGTCGCTGTCCCGCCAGCCGGCACGAGCACCGTGCCCGACGGCGGCGGGGCGGCCCACCCGCTCGGCACGGTCAACCAGACCTGGCCGCTGGCCGCGGCGGTGCCGGAGTTGCTCACCGTGACCGTGACCTGAGCCTGCTCGGCACCGGGCACGTGGCTCGACGTGATGCCGCTGACAGCGAGCACCGAGCCGACGGTGAGCCACGGGCTCGTCGACGCGAGGGTGATGGCCTCACCCGCGATCGTCAGCGACACCGTGGTCCGGGCCTCGACGGCACCGGGCACAGCCGTCCTCGGGACGAAGGCCGAGAACGGGAGCTGCGCGCTCTCGCCCGCGGCCAGCGTGTCGCGAGCGGCCTTCGAGGAGTCGACCGTCCAGCCGTCGACGTCGACCTGCGCGGAGAGGTGCGTCGCCGCGACGTCACCCGTGCTGGCCACCTGCAGCGTCCCTGTCACCGCGTCGCCGGGCAGTGCGTCGCCGCCAGGGACGAGCGCCACGGTGATGCCGTGGCTCCACGCCACCGCGCTGCCGAGCGTCGCCTGGAGAGCGGCGAGCCGCCGGTCGAGGTCGGTGCGGACCGGCGCCGTCGTGCCGGCCGCGGCCAGGTGCGTGCGTGCGGTGCTGACCCTGACGTACGCAGACTGAAGCCGCTGGGAGACCCGTGCGTCGTCACCGGCGAGCGAGGCGGCGATCGCGTCGGTCAGGTCGGTGGAGGCGCCCTCGAGGAGGCCGTCGAGGTCGGCACGCGTGGCGGCCGCGAGGTCGCCCACGTCGGCGTGCTCCGCCACCCGCTGCTGCACCGGTGCGATCGCGTCGATGGCGGTGGTCAGCGGGGCCAGGGAGGAGTGCACCTCAAGGTGGTAGGTGCCCGAGCCCACCGTCAGCGTCACGGTCCCGTCGGAGCGCGCGACGTCGCGCACGCCGTCGGCGTCTGCGACCGGTGCCCCGGACTCGGTCACCTGCAGCACGTGACTGGCGGGGACGCGGACCTCGGCCGTGGTGTTGACGGGCACCTCGATGTCGAGGCTCAGACCGTCGTCGGTCTGCTCCCAGGCCGACGAGAGCGTGCCGTACACGGTCTGCAACGAGCCGGACGCGTGCGTCAGCCCGCTGCCGTCGACGAGCGGGGCGATCAGGCTCTTCTTGTAGCCGGGCTCGAGGGCCTGCAGCCCGGTGATGTTCTGGTACATCCAGCTGCCGACCGCGCCGAAGGCATAGTGGTTGAACGAGTTCATGCTCACGTCGCCGAAGGAGCCGTCGGGGCGCAGCGAGTCCCAGCGCTCCCACATCGTGGTGGCGCCGCTGGCGACCTCGTAGAGCCAGGAGGGCATGGTGTCCTGCATGAGCAGGTCGTAGGCCGCATCGGTCTGACCTGCTCCGCTGAGCGCCTGCAGGAGCCAGGGGGTGCCGAGGAAGCCGGTGGTCAGGTGCCCGCCTGCCGCCTTGATCTTGGCGACGAGCTTTGCGGCGAGGAGGGGACGCAGGTCCTGCGGCACGAGGTTCATGCCGAGGGCGAGGGCGTACCCGGCCTGGCTGTTGCCGGAGACCGTGCCGTCCGCGGACACGAGCCGGTCGGTGAAGGCGTCGCGGACGTCCTGGGAAAGGGTGGCCAGCTCGGCCGCATACGCGGTCTGCCCGATGGCGGCCGCCATCTCGCTGAGCATCCGTGCGTCCTCGGCGAAGTACGCGGTGCTCAGGACGGAGGCCGGCGTCGGGTCGTCGAGGTGGAGCCAGTCCAGGTAGCCGCCCCGGGTCTTGACGAGTGCGCCATCGTCCGCCGCGCGGATCATCTCGAAGTAGTCACGCATCGCGTCGAAGTTCTCGGCCACGGCCTGGGTGTCGTCGTATGCGTGGAACAGGCTGTAGGGAACCGTGATCATCGCGTCCGACCAGCCGGTCGCGCCGCCGAAGGTCATGTTGGGAGCCTCAGGAGCGACGCTCGCGATGTCGCCGTTCGGGCGCTGGGTGGTGCGCAGATCGACCAGCCACTTCGAGAGGAACGCCCGGGTGTCCTGGTTGAAGGCAGCCGTGGGCGCGAACACGTTGATGTCGCCGGTCCAGCCCAGCCGCTCGTCGCGAGCGGGGGTGTCGGTGGGGATGGACAGGAAGTTGCCGCGCTGGCCCCAGGTGATGTTGCTCTGCAGCTGGTTGAGGCGGGCGTCGGAGGTCTCGAACGATCCCGTGACGGTCAGGTCGGAACCGAGCACGACGCCGGTGACGTCCTCGGCCGTCGGTCCCGTCGTGGCACCGGTGATCTCCAGGTAGCGGAACCCGTGGGAGGTGAAGGTCGGCTGGTAGTCGACCGTGCCGGTGGTGGCGAACGTGTAGGTGTCGGTCACCTTGGCGCTGCGGAGGTTGGCGGTGTACAGCGAGCCGTCGGGGTTGAGCATCTCTCCGTAGCGCAGCGTGACCTTCTGGCCCGCGACTCCCTGGAGGCGGACGTGGACGACGCCGACCATGTTCTGGCCCAGGTCGTAGACGAAGGCACCGGGCGTCGGCTCGGTGCGCTTCAGGACGTGCTGGTGACCGGTGACCCGGACGGGCTCGTCGGGCTGCGGTGCGAGTACGGCGGTGCTCGTCGCGGGCTCGACGACGGCGGGGCTCCACGTGGCGTCGTCGTAGCCCGCCAGCTTCCAGCCCGGGTTCTCGGCGCGGGCGTCGTAGCTCTCCCCGTCGATCAGGTCTGCGGCGGTGAACGGGCCCGGGGCGGTCGTCCAGGAGTCGTCGGTCCCGATCACGTCGTGGGTGCCGTCGGTGTAGTCGATGCGCAGCTGGGCGATCAGGGCGTCCGAGTCGCCGTAGTGGTCGGTCCCGAAGCTGGCGAGCGTCCCGGACCACCAGCCGTCGGCGAGCATGCCCCCGATGGCGTTGTCGCCGGACGTCAGCAGCGAGGTCACGTCATAGGTCTGGTGCTGGATCAGGGTGCGATAGTCGGTCCAGCCCGGCGCCAGGTACTGGTCGCCGACCTTCTCGCCGTTGATGCTCAGCTCGTAGACACCGTGCGCGGCCGCGTACACGCGAGCCGACGTGACGGTCTTGCCGGGAGCCGTCGTGAACTCCTTGCGCAGCAGCGGCAGCCTTGTGCCCGCGTGCCAGAGGAACTGGTTCGTCGGGCCGTTGACAGCTAGTGAACCGTCGACGACGGTCCCGCCGTCGAACGGGTTTCCGTCCGAGAAGTCGGTGTCGAGCAGGGTGGCGCCGTCGGTGGTCGCGGTCACCTTGACACGCTGGACCGTGAACTTCTCGGCGGGACCGTTGTTGTTGTCCGCGCGGAACCCGACGTAGCCGTGCTGCAGGGTGCTCGCCGAGGTGACCACGCGCGAGTCGATCTGGGCGCCGTTGATCTTGGTCACGACGGTGACGCTGGAGGCGTCGGTACCGGGGCTGACGGTGACCGTGAGCCTGTTGACCTGGGAGGTCAGCTGTGCCAGCGAGACGGCGGCGGAGATGTCGATGTTTCCCAGCAGCGTGAAGGCACCGCCCACCTTGCGGTGCGGTCGTAGCCGTGGGGTGCCGTCAGCCACGGACACCTGCCACATGAGGCCGTCGTTGACCGACGGCGCACGCACGTAGGCCCCGAAGGAGAAGTCGACGATCGTGAAGTCGAACTCGGCGGTGTAGTCGGTCCACCGGTCGATCGGGTTCGGCTGGCCGATCCAGTCGGCGCTCCACTCGCCCGCGGTCAGCACGCCGGTCTCGAACCAGGCGGACTCGCTCCAGTCGCTCGCCGCGTCGGTGGCGTCCCAGATGCGCACCTGCCAGTAGTAGCGCGTCTGCGAGGCGAGGGCGGTGCCGGCATAGTCGACACCGACCTGCTGGGCGGAGGCGACCTTGCCGGTGGCCCAGACGTCGCTGGCGCCGGGCGTCGTCCCGACCCGGAGCTCGTAGGCGCTCTGCACGACGCCGCGGGTCGCAGCCGTGGCTGCCCAGCCGAACGTCGGGGCGGTGCCCGGGATGCCCAGCGGGTCGACGCGGCCGTTGGTCGTCAGTGACGCGACGGCGAGGTCGCTGGCGGCGATGGTGACGGGTGCCGCTCCCGCTGGCGTCGCGCCGAGCAGGGAGGTCAGCAGCGCGACGGCGGCAGCCAGCACGATGCCGGCGCGGGCCTTGGATGAGCGTCGCCTGGTTGCGGGTCGCAGGGCGTCGTTGCGCTGCGAGGACCGGCCGATCAGGGGCATGACTAGCGCCTCTCGAATTGTAACGATTCAGTTTGTGATCAACGACACGTTACCGCGAAGGTCGTGAATCAGCAACGATCCGCTGCGGTCAGCGGGGGCGATCGGGCGCGCCGGGCTTGTCGGGCGACCCTTCGGAGCCGAAGGGCTCAGCCGGAGCGCTGCGTGGCAGGGAGGTCGACGACCCGCTGCTCCGCCACGCGGGCGTGGAGCGTCCCTCCGCTCATGACGGCGAGGTCCGCGGCGAGGGTCGCGGTCTGGTCCGGTCGCACGAGCAGCGCCAGGACCGCGCCCGTCGAGCCGTAGCTCACCTGGTCGAGGACGCCGCCGTGGGAGGCCGACCAGCTGCGCACGAAGTTCTCGGTGCGTCCGGCCTCGGCGAACGAGGTCGTGATGTGCACGACGTCCCGCAGCTCCCGGCGAACGACGACCGCGCTGTCGATCGTCTGCACCACCGCCGCCGTGTAGGCGCGCACGAGCCCGCCTGCGCCCAGCAGCACACCCCCGAAGTAGCGCGAGACGACGGCCACCACGTCGGTGAGCCCGCGGTGGCGGAGCACCTCGAGCATCGGGACCCCGGCGGTGCCCGAGGGCTCGCCGTCGTCGGACGAGCGTTGCTGGTCCGCGCCGGCGCCGACGACGAGCGCGACGCAGTGATGGCGGGCGTCCCAGCGCTCCTTGCGCACCTCGGCGATGACCGCGTCCGCCGCCACGACGTCAGGCACGTGGGCGAGACGGCACACGAAGCGGGACCGCTTGACCTCGGTCTCATGGACCGTGGTGCCGGCGACCGTGGACGGGAGGGGAGTGACCATCGCCCCGAGCGTACCGGCGGGAAGATCCGACGTGGTCGCCTGGTTGACTGCTGGTGTGAGCCTCCAGCAGCCCGTCCGGGTCGATGTCGTCGTCGTGGGTGCGGGGCAGGCGGGGCTCTCCACCGCCTTCCACCTCGTGCGGCGTGGCTTGGTGCCGCTCGACGGACCCGGCGGCGCCGGCGCACGCACCTTCGTGGTCCTCGACGCCGACGAGGGTCCTGGAGGCGCCTGGCAGCACCGCTGGCGGACCCTGACGATGGGCGGCACGAACCGCGTGCACGAGCTCCCGGGCACGCCGCTGGGCGACGTCGACCTCGACGAGCCGGCCGCCGACGCCGTGCCGCGCTACTTCGCGCGCTACGAGCGCGATCACGCGCTGCACGTGCGCCGTCCGGTGCGGGTGCTCGCGGTGCGCGACGCCGACGGCGGCGGCGGTGGCGACATCGATCACAGCACCGACGACGCTCGCGGTCGCAGCGGCGACCTGCTCGTGGAGACCGACTCGGGCAGCTACCTGGCCGGTGCCGTGGTGAGCGCGACAGGGACGTGGACGAGGCCCTTCTGGCCGCGCTACCCCGGTGTCGGCACGTTCGCCGGGCGTCAGCTGCACACCCACGACTTCCGCGGCGCGGCGGAGCTGGCGGGTCGGCGCGTGGTCGTCGTCGGCGGCGGGATCTCGGCGATCCAGCACCTCATGGACCTGGCGCCGGTCGCCACCACGCTGTGGGTGACGCGTCGGGAGCCGACGTGGCGCGAAGGGACCTTCGACCGCAGAGCCGGTCACGACGCCGTCGCGCTCGTCGAGGAGCGTACGAGGGCAGGGCTGCCGCCGCAGAGCGTGGTGTCCGTGACCGGGCTGCCGCTGACCGACGAGGTCCGGGCCGCGCGCGAGTCCGGCGTGCTGCGGCGGTTCCCGATGTTCACGGCCGTCGATGGCGACGACGTGGTCTGGTCGCCGCCGTCGGTGCTCGACGTGCCCGGTGTGCCGGCGCTGGTGCGTGTGCCCGCCGGGGCGCGCACGCAGGACGGCGCGGTGCGCTGGCGCGCCGACGTGATCCTGTGGGCGACGGGCTTCCGCTCGGCGCTCGACCACCTCGCGCCGTTGCGCCTGCGCGAGCCGGGCGGCGGCCTGCTCATGGACCGGACGACGGCCGTGCGGGACCCTCGCGTCCAGCTCGTGGGCTACGGCCCGAGCGCCTCGACGATCGGTGCCAACCGGGCGGGGCGCGACGCCGCGCGGGGCGCGCTGGCCGCGCTCGACCGTCGTCTGTCGTTGGTCGAGTAGGGCCGCCAAGCCCTGTGCCCAGATCCCGGCGGAGGGCGGGATCTCGGCACGCTCGGACTGCTCGGCTGCCGGTCGCTCTCAGTCGCTCTGCGGCATCGAGGCGAGCCCCGCGCGGATCGCCTCGATGATGCTCGGGTCGGCCAGCGTGGTCGCGTCCCCGACCGTCCGCTTCTCGGCCACGTCGCGCAGCAGCCGACGCATGATCTTGCCTGACCGCGTCTTGGGGAGCTCCGGCACCACGAGGATCGTGCGGGGCTTGGCGATCGCGCCGATCTCCTTGGCGACCTGTTCCCGCAGCAGCCGTTCGACCTCCGCGGATCCCTCTGGCGTCGAGGCCCGCGCGGCGTGCTCGCCGATGAGGATCGCGAAGGCGACGACGGCCTGCCCGGTGGTCTCGTCGCTCGCACCGACGACGGCGGCCTCGGCCACGATCGGGTGGGCGACCAGGGCGGACTCGATCTCCGCGGTCGAGAGCCGGTGGCCGGAGACGTTCATGACGTCGTCGATGCGGCCCAGCAGCCAGATGTCGCCGTCCTCGTCCCGCATGGCGCCGTCGCCCGCCACGTACACGCCCTCGAACCGGGACCAGTAGGTCTCGACGAAGCGCTCGTGGTCGCGCCAGATGCCGCGCAGCATGCCCGGCCACGGCTCGGGCAGCACCAGGATCCCGCGCTCGCCGTTCGGCACCGAGCGGTTCTTCTCGTCGACCACGTCGGCCACGACCCCCGGCAGCGGTACCTGGGCCGAGCCAGGCTTGGCCACGGTGACGCCGGGCAGCGGGGCGATCATGATGCCGCCGGTCTCTGTCTGCCACCAGGTGTCGACGACGGGCGTACGGTTGCCGCCGATCACCTCGCGGTACCACCGCCAGGCCTCGGGGTTGATGGGTTCCCCCACCGATCCCAGCACCCGAAGGCTCGACAGGTCGTGCTTCCCCGGGTGCTCCTGGCCCCATCGCATGCACGTACGAATGGCGGTGGGTGCGGTGTACAGGATGGTCACGCCGTACTTCTCGACGATCTCCCACCACCGATCGCGGCCCGGGGTGTCCGGCGTACCCTCGTAGAGCACCTGCGTCGCGCCGTTGATCAGCGGGCCGTAGACCACGTACGAGTGGCCGGTCACCCAGCCGACGTCGGCCGTGCACCAGTAGACGTCGGTCTCCGGCTTGAGGTCGAAGACGTCGCGGTGCGTGGCGGCGACCTGCGTGAGGTAGCCCCCGGTCGTGTGCAGGATCCCCTTCGGCCTCCCCGTGGTCCCCGACGTGTACAGGATGTACAGCGGGTGCTCCGCCTCGACCCACACCGGCTCGTGACGCACGTCCGCGAACTCGAGCGCCTCGTCCCACCACAGGTCCCGGCCCTCGGTCCAGTCGACGTCCTGCCCGGTGCGGCGGACCACGAGCACGTGCTCGACGTCGGCCGGGGGCCGTTCGTCGGTCGCGGCGAGCGCGGCGTCGACCGTGGGCTTGAGCGCGGCGGCGCTCCCGCGGCGGTAACCGCCGTCGGCCGTGATGACGACGTGAGCCTCGGCGTCGTCGATGCGGGCGCGCAGCGCCTCTGCCGAGAACCCGCCGAACACGACGGAGTGCGGGGCACCGAGCCGCGCGCAGGCGAGCATCGCGACGACGGCCTCCACGATCATCGGCAGGTAGATGACCACGCGGTCGCCGGCCTCGACGCCGAGCGCGGCGAGCGCGTTCGCCGCGCGGCTGGTCTCGCGCTGCAGGTCGGCGTAGGTGACGGTACGGGTGTCGCCCGGCTCGCCCTCGAAGTGGAGCGCGACGCGGTCACCGTGGCCGGCTGCGACGTGGCGGTCGACCGCGTTGTAGGCCGCGTTGAGGGTGCCGTCGGCGAACCACCGCGCCACGGGGGCGTTCGACCAGTCCAGCGTCTCGGTGAACGGGGTGCGCCAGGTGAGCAGCTCGCGGGAGCGGTCGGCCCAGTAGCCGAGGCGGTCGGTGGCGGCGAGG
>Ga0182735_1002145_pt1 | contig 12294 bp, 11 predicted proteins | sample eDN5th30CKraftMG_FD_128524 | JGI IMG/M metagenome (GOLD analysis project Ga0182735, IMG submission 128524) | Enriched Miracle-Growth compost microbial communities from Emeryville, California, USA - eDNA 5th pass 30_C Kraft MG (version 2) (version 2) ... | reverse complement strand
GCCGCCTCAGGCGCCGTCGCGCTGTCCAGGCCGAGCGCTGCCTGCTTGCCGCCGATCAGCTCGATATAGACCTCGGCCAGCAATTCCGAATCGAGCAGGGCGCCGTGCTTGGTGCGGTGGGTGTTGTCGATGCCGTAGCGCCGGCACAGCGCATCGAGCGAGTTCGGCCCCATCGGGTGCTTTCGCTTGGCCAGCGCCAGGGTGTCGATGACGCGCTCGGCCGCGATCGCCGGATGGCCGAGCCGGCCGAACTCGACATTGAGAAAGCCGATATCGAAGCCGGCATTGTGCGCGACCAGCTTGGCGCCGTCGATGAAGGCGAGGAACTCCTCGACGATCTCATGGAAACCCGGCTTGTCGGCGAGGTCGGCGGCGCTGATGCCATGTACCGCCTGCGCATCCGGATGGATCGCGCGGCCCTGGGGGTTGATGTATTTGTGGAAGGTGCGGCCGGTCGGGAAACGGTTGATCATTTCGATGCCGCCCAGCTCGATGACGCGGTCTTCCCGCGAATCGAGGCCGGTGGTTTCCGTATCGAAGATGATTTCCCGCAAAAGACTGATTCCGCTGAATACCTGCCGACAGGTCAAAATGGCGATTCGTCCCGGTCCCGGCAAGGTCAGGCCGGCCGCGTGCTTCCCTTATCCCCCGCAAGTTCGGCGACGATCTTCTTCACCGCCGCACGGGTACGGTCGAAACCGTCGCCGGTATCGATGACGAAATCAGCCTGCCGCCGCTTCTCTTCATCGGGAACCTGCCGCGCGAGGATCGACGCAAGCTTTTCCTCGCTCATGCCCGGCCTGCGCAGCACGCGCTCGCGCTGGATCGCTGCCGGGGCGCTGACGACCACGACCTTGTCAACCCGGTCGCGGCCGCCGGTCTCGAACAACAGGGGAATGTCGAGGACGACGAGCGCGGCGCCGGCGGCCCGGTAGCGTTCCACGAACGCGTCGGCATCGGCGCGCACCAGCGGATGGACAATGGCTTCAAGCCGCTTCAGCGCGGCCGCATCGCCCAGCACCTTTTGCGACAGCCGGCCACGGTCGACGGCCCCGTCGACGACGGTTCCGGGAAACGCCGCCTCCACCAGCGGCGCGGCAGCGTCCGCATAAAGCCGGTGCACGGCTTCGTCGGAATCGTGTACCGGGACGCCCTCGTCGGCAAACATCCTCGCCGCGGTGGATTTGCCCATGCCGATCGAGCCGGTCAGCCCCAGCACGATCATGCCGTCTTGCCTCCGAGGTCGGCGACGATCAACGCGCGCAGCGCTGGCGTCACCTGCGGGCGCACACCGAACCAGCGCTCGAAACCCGGCGCGGCCTGGTGCAACAGCATGCCGAGCCCATCCACCGTCGCCAGCCCGCTTTTCCGGGCAGCGGCCAGCAGCGGCGTTTCCAGCGGCACATAGACGATGTCGGTGACGATGGCATGCGCGGGCAGACGGCTCGGGTCGGCCGGAAGCCCCGAGCCGTCATGGCCTTGCATGCCGAGCGAAGTCGTGTTGACCAACAGGCCGGCATCCGCCATCAGCGCCTCGGCAGCCTCGACCTCATGCGCGGAAACGCCGACACCGAAACGATGCGCCAATTCCTTGGCCCGGGCCAGAGTGCGGTTGACGATGCGGATATCGCCGACGCCCCTGGTTTTCAGCGCGTGGACGACGGCGCGCGCAGCCCCGCCGGCGCCGAGCACGACCGCCGCGCCGTTCCGGCTCCAGCCGGGCGCATGCTCGTCCAGGTTGGCGGCGAAGCCATGGGCATCGGTGTTGCCGCCGCACACCACGCCGTCTTCGAGCCACAGCGTGTTGACCGCGCCGATCTGCTCGGCCGCCTCGTCGCGCCGGCCGACCAGTTCGAAGGCGGCTTCCTTGTGCGGAATGGTGACGTTGCCGCCGCGAAATCCTCTAGCCGCCAGGCCGGCCAGGAAAGCCGCGAAGTCGGCCGGCGCGATATCGACGGCTTCATAGCTGCCGTCGATCCCGTGATGCTTCAGCCAATAGTTATGGATCTTCGGCGAGCGCGAGTGCACGATCGGATGGCCGGTGACGAATGCCTTCATGGCCGGATCAGGCATCGATCGCTCCAAGCTGGCGAAGTTCGGCCAGGACAGCCAGCAGCGGCAGGCCGACGATGGTGAAATAGTCGCCCTCGATCTTCTCGAACAATTGTACCCCCTCGCCCTCGATCTGGTAAGCGCCGACGCTGCCCAGCGCCTTTTGGCCGACCCGCGCCAGATGGCGGCCGATGAAGGCCGGCGACAACGGACGCATGGTTAGGTTGGCGATGCCGACATGGCGCCACAGGACGTTTCCATCCCGCGCCAGCACGGCGGCGCTGTTCAATTGATGCGTCTTTCCCGACAGGGCAAGCAGATGTTGGCGGGCGCCTTCCATGTCGGCCGGCTTGTGGAACACCTCGTCGCCGAGCGACAGCGTCTGGTCGCAGCCGAGCACCAGCGCGGCGGGATGTTTTTCGCTGACATCGGTGGCCTTCGCTTCGGCCAGCACCAGCGCGACGTCTTCCGGCGACACGCCGCTGTCCTGCAACGGTGCCTCCAGCGCCCGTTCGTCGACATCGGCAGCGATCGCCTCGACATCGACGCCGGCATTGACCAACAGCGCCTTGCGGAAGGGACTCGACGAGGCGAGGATGATTTTTTCAGCCATGGCATTCTCCGGTCCGAGTATTCCGTTGCGAGAACGCTGGCTTCACGAAATTGGCAAAACCAGCCTATCTCTTTGTTCTGACTGCATTTCCCAGCGATAAACCAGCCCAGGTTCGCCGAAATGCCTAAAATCCCTGCCGTTTGCCGCGCAGCGCCAAGATGGCGGCCGCCGTTTCCTCGATGGAACGGCGGCTGACATCGATCATCGGCCAGCCGTGACGCGTGCAGATCTGGCGCGCATAGGCCAGTTCCTCGTTGATCGTCGCTCGGTCGACATAATCATTCGGCTCGTAGTCGGCGGTGGTGCCGAGCGTCCGGCTCTGCCGTACATGAGAAATGCGTTCGGCCGTGGCCACAAGGCCGACGACGAGCGGCTTTTTCGCTTCGATCAGGCTTTGCGGCATCGGCACGCCGAGCACGATCGGGATATTGGCGGTCTTGATGCCGCGGTTGGCGAGATAGATGCTGGTCGGCGTCTTGGAGGTGCGCGAAATGCCGATGAGGACGATGTCGGCGTCTTCCATGTCGGGCGGCAGCTGGCCGTCGTCATGGTCCATGGTGAAATTGAGCGCGTCGATGCGCTGGAAATAGTCGGCATCAAGCACGTGCTGGGCGCCGACGCGGCGGCCGGCCGGCGTGCCGAGATAGGACTGGAAGACGCTGATCACCGGTTCCAGCACCGAGACGCAGGGCAGCCCCATGGCGGCGCAGCGTTCGTCGATGCCCCGGGCGAGGTTCTGGTCGACCAGCGTGTAAAGGACGATGCCCGGCTCTTCCTCGATGTCCTCGAACACTTTCATGAGCTGCTTCTCGGTGCGGATCAGCGGATAGATGTGCTCGATGGCGCGCGCATCCTTGTACTGCGCCGCCGCCGCCCGCCCGGCCGCCAGAAGCGTCTCGCCGGTCGCGTCGGAGATCAGATGCAGGTGAAAGAAACTCTGGGGTTTGTTCACAAGGCTCATCGGCGGATTGTGGGTTGCTGTGGACAGATCGGACTGCCGGGAAACGCAAATTCGGAGCGACTGTATCAGACGCGGACTTGTCCACAATTCGGCCGCCGTATGGTTTGCCCGGCCGCTGGGGAAAATTCCGGGGAAGGATTTAGCACTTCCTGGATTATCCACAAGCCGCCTGATTCCAGATATCTCGACAACAATTTGATTCAAGTAGGGAATTTCGATTTCATCACCCAGTTTTCCAGCGAGGAGGAAAACACCGCGCGACAATATGATGCCTAGCATTCCTGAGCCGGATTCTGGACAGAAGCAAATCACCACAACCAACAGAGTCGTAGAATCAGAAGACTCTCTTTCAATAGGTTTTTTAGTTTAGAGTGGCCTGTGCATGAGGGACGTGATGGCAGCGAAGCGTAGCGTACTGAAGGTGCTGAGCGGCGAAACGGTGTTTCCGCCACCAATCTGGATGATGCGACAGGCTGGCCGCTATCTGCCGGAATATCGGGAAACGCGCCGCCGCGCCGGATCGTTCCTCGACCTTTGCTATAATCCGGACTTTGCCGTCGAGGTGACGTTGCAGCCGATCGAGCGCTTCGGCTTCGACGCCTCTATCCTGTTCTCCGATATCCTCGTGGTGCCGCATGCGCTGGGCCGCGACCTTCGCTTTGAGGAAGGGCGGGGACCGATGATGACGCCGATTGGCGCGGCCGAGATCGCGGCGCTGGACGGCGCGATGTTTCACGTGAATCTCGAGCCCGTCTATGAGACGGTGCGGCGACTGCGGGCGAAGCTGCCGCAGGAGACGACGCTGATCGGCTTTTGCGGGGCGCCGTGGACGGTCGCGACCTATATGATCGCGGGGCATGGAACGCCGGACCAGGCGCCGACACGGCTGTTCGCCTATCGCGAGCCGGAGGCCTTTGCCCGGCTGCTGAAGACGCTGGCCGATCATTCGGCCGCCTATCTCATCCGCCAGATCGAGGCCGGCGCCGACGTGGTGCAGATTTTCGATTCCTGGTCGGGCGTTCTCGATCAATCCTGTTTCGAGGCGTTCTGCGTCGCCCCGGTAGCCGAGATCGTGCGGCAGGTGCGCGAGGTCCATCCGACGGTTCCGATCATCGGTTTTCCGAAGGGTGCGGGTGCCAACTATCACGGGTATCGGGAAAAAACGGGGGTGACGGCGCTCGGGCTTGATTGGACGGTGCCGTTGGCGGCCGCACGCGACCTCCAGCGCGAGGGCGCGGTGCAGGGCAATCTCGATCCGCTGCGGCTAACGGCCGGCGGAAGCGCGCTTACCGACGGAGTTGGTGCCATCCTCGACAATTTGGGCAAGGGGCCGCTGGTGTTCAATCTCGGCCACGGCGTCACGCCGGAGACGCTGGTCGGCCATGTCGAGACGATGGTGAAAACGGTGCGGAGCGCGATAGGCTGATGGTGATGGATGCTCGGGAGAACAGCGGCGCCCATGCGCTGAAGCGCGCCGCGGTGTCGGTCGTGATCGTCGCGGCGCTTATCGGCCTGCTGTTCTGGCTGTGGCCGGTGTCGCTCTATCCATGGGCGAAGGCCGTGCATGTCATCGCCGTCATCTCCTGGATGGCCGGCATGCTCTATCTGCCGCGGCTGTTCGTCTACCATGTCGACGCCGAGAAAGGTTCCGTCCAATCGGAAACCTTCAAGACCATGGAGCGGCGCCTGCTGCGCGGCATCATCAATCCGGCGATGGTGCTGACCTGGGCCTTCGGCCTGTGGCTTGCCTGGAACGGCTTCGCCTTCCAGGGCGGATGGCTGCATGCCAAGATCGTGCTGGTGATCGCGATGTCGGCCGTGCATGGCTATCTTTCGGGCGCGGTCCGCAAGTTTGCCGCCGACCGCAACGAAAAGTCGGCGCGGCACTGGCGTATCGTCAACGAAGTCCCTACATTGCTGATGATCGTCATCGTGATCCTGGTGGTCGTGAAGCCGTTCTGAAGATCTTCTGGCCAGGAATTTGTCGCGAAGGCGTGGGGCCGGCTTCTTGAAAAGCCCGCTTGCTCTTTCGCCGGCGCGGCGATAAAAGGCGGGTCTTCCTTCCCGCCATGCGCCGCCTTCGTTCCCCTACGGCCGCGCCGGCTATCCTCGCTTTCGCCGATCCTTCTCTCCCGTTGCCATTCAGAGTCCGTCCATGCAGGAAATGAAGCTCACCGAGTTCAAGAACAAGAAGCCGCCGGAACTGATCGCCTACGCCGAATCGCTCGAGGTCGAGAACGCCAGCGTCATGCGCAAGCAGGAGCTGATGTTCGCGATCCTGAAGAAGCTGGCCACGCAGGACGTCGAGATCATCGGCGACGGTGTCGTCGAAGTGCTGCAGGACGGCTTCGGCTTCCTGCGGTCGGCCAACGCCAACTACCTCCCGGGCCCGGACGACATCTATATCTCGCCCTCGCAGATCAGGCGGTTTTCGCTGAAGACCGGCGACACGGTCGAGGGACCGATCCGCAGCCCCAAGGAAGGCGAGCGCTATTTCGCGCTGCTGAAGGTCAATACGATCAATTTCGACGATCCCGAAAAGATCCGCCACAAGATCCACTTCGACAATCTGACGCCGCTTTATCCGACCTCGCGGCTGAAGATGGAACTGGAAGTGCCGACTTCCAAGGATATTTCGCCGCGCGTCATCGACCTGGTTGCGCCGCTCGGCAAGGGACAGCGCGCGCTGATCGTCGCGCAGCCGCGTACCGGCAAGACGGTGCTGCTGCAGAACATCGCCCATTCGATCACCACCAACCATCCCGAATGCTACCTGATCGTGCTTTTGATCGACGAGCGACCGGAAGAAGTCACCGACATGCAGCGCTCGGTCAAGGGAGAGGTGGTTTCCTCGACCTTCGACGAGCCGGCGGCCCGCCACGTCCAGGTGGCGGAGATGGTGATCGAGAAGGCCAAGCGCCTGGTCGAACACGGTCGCGACGTGGTCATCCTGCTCGATTCGATCACGCGCCTCGGCCGTGCCTACAACACCGTGGTGCCGTCCTCGGGCAAGGTGCTGACCGGCGGTGTCGACGCCAACGCCCTGCAGCGCCCCAAGCGCTTCTTCGGCGCCGCCCGCAACATCGAGGAAGGTGGGTCGCTGACCATCATCGCGACGGCGCTGATCGATACCGGCAGCCGCATGGACGAAGTGATCTTCGAGGAATTCAAGGGAACGGGTAACTCGGAAATCGTGCTCGACCGCAAGGTCGCCGACAAGCGCATCTATCCGGCGATGGATATCCTGAAGTCGGGTACCCGCAAGGAAGACCTGCTGGTGCCGCGTTCCGACCTGCAGAAGATTTTTGTCCTGCGCCGCATCCTGGCGCCGATGGGCACCACCGATGCCATCGAGTTCCTGATCGACAAGCTCAAGCAGACCAAGTCTAACGCCGACTTCTTCGATTCGATGAACACCTGAGCTGGCTCGACGCCACGGCCTCTCGATTCGTTTCTGTTACGAAGCGCGGGATTTTGAAGTTAAGAGTTCGATTCGGCAACGGAACAATACCCGGAATTCCGGCTTGTTTGTTGGAGTTGGCGAATAACTCCGGACAAAAGATATGTCGTTTGCTGACAGCATAGTTGCTCTGTCGAGCGGCCGGTTGCCTGCCGGCGTTGCTGTTGTCCGGCTGTCCGGTCCGCACGTTCGATTCGCTCTCGAAATGATCGCCGGCGCTGTGCCGGAACCACGCCAGGCGGTTTACAGGTCGTTGCGGCGACGGGACGGGGAGGTTCTGGACAAGGGGCTCGTTCTCTTCTTTCCGGACCCTCACAGCTTTACCGGCGAGGATGTTGCCGAACTTCAGTTGCATGGTGGCAGGGCGGTGGTGTCCGCGGTTCTGGATGAACTGACGTCGATCCCCGGTGTGCGCGCCGCAGAGCCCGGCGAGTTCACGAAACGGGCCTTTCTTAACGGGAAGCTCGATCTTACCGAAACCGAAGCGCTCGCCGATCTGGTCAATGCCGAGACCGAGGCGCAGCGGCGCTTTGCCGTTCTCAACGCCTCGGGCGCCCAGGCCGATCTCTACGCCGGTTGGCGGCAGCGGCTGGTCGAGGCAAGGGCGATGATCGAAGCCGATATCGATTTTTCCGACGAGGAAGACGTGCCCGGCTCGGTAGCCGAGACGGTCTGGACGGATGTGGAAGCAATTCGGTGCGAGATCGAGGCTCATATCGAGGGATATCGCTCGGCGGAGATCATCCGTGACGGCTTCGATGTCGTGATCCTGGGTGCGCCGAATTCGGGAAAGTCGAGCCTGTTCAACACACTGGTGAAGCGCGAGGCGGCGATCGTGACGAGCGAAGCCGGCACTACCCGCGACCTGCTCGAAGTGGCGCTCGACCTGGGTGGTATCCGGGTACGTATAACCGACACCGCGGGGATACGGGAAGAAGCCGGCACGGTGGAAGCCATCGGAATTTCTCGAGCGTTGGCGCGAGCCGAGACGGCCGACTTGCTGCTGATTTTGGAGGACATGCAGACGCCCGTGAGGTTCGATCCCGGCCAGTCAGTGGTTCCGCGTCTTTCGGTCGGAACCAAGGCTGACCTGATTGCCGACGCCGATGGTAGTTCTTTCTATGATGTTGTCATCTCGGTAAAGGACGACACCGGTATACAGGCCCTGCTCGGCGAGATCGGACGACGCGCGGAACTGGCCATCGGAACAATGGGAGAGGTACTGCCGTCGAGGCTCCGACATGTCGACCAGTTGCGGGAAACGGTATCGCATCTGGCTGAAGCGGTGGCCGCTGTAAATTTGCCGCTTGAACTGCGCAGCGAAATGCTGCGATTGGCGACCCGCTCGCTGGGTCGCATCGCCGGCGAGGTCGAGACGGAACATCTTCTCGACGTGATCTTCTCCCAGTTCTGTATCGGGAAATGACTCACGTGAAACACGCCCTGAGGCTTGGCGGTGATTCACGTGAAACATGAGCTTGGCAAAACACGGTCCGTGTTTCACGTGAAACGAGTCCCGGCTTGACACTGCGCTCGTGGCGAGTACACCCGCTGTTCGCTGGAGCACGAGATGCTGGAAAAATATGATGTGATCGTTGTCGGTGGCGGCCACGCAGGTTGCGAGGCCGCAAGTGCGGCTGCGCGCGCCGGTGCCTCGACGGCCCTAGTGACGCTGCGGTTCGATACGATCGGCGTGATGTCCTGCAATCCGGCCATCGGCGGGCTTGGCAAGGGCCAGCTCGTTCGCGAGATCGATGCGATGGACGGCCTGATGGGGCGCGTCACCGATGCAGCGGGGATCCAGTTCCGAATGCTTAACCGCAAGAAGGGTCCCGCCGTTCGTGGCCCACGCGCGCAGGCGGACCGGAAGCTTTACCGGCTCGCCATGCAGGCGGCGCTGCGGGAGCAGCGCGACCTGGACATTATAGAAGGCGAGGTTCTGGATTTCGACCTTGCCGATGGCCGCGTCACCGGCATTCTGTTGTCGGGCGGGCGCAGGCTGAAATGCGGTGCCGTGGTGCTGACGACCGGCACTTTTCTGCGCGGCCTGATCCACATCGGCGAGCGAAAGATCGTTGCCGGACGCATGCATGAGCAGGCATCGGTAGGCCTGTCGGAAACGATGGCGCGTGCCGGATTCCAGCTCGGCCGGCTGAAAACCGGAACCCCGCCGCGGCTGGACGGGCGGACGATCGATTGGCAATCGCTGGAAAGCCAGGCGGCGGACGAGAAGCCGGTGCCGTTTTCTCTGATGACGGATCATATCGCCAATCCGCAAATCTCCTGCGGCATAACTCGTACGACCCCGCGCACGCATGACGTTATCCGCGCCAATATCGGCCGCTCTGCGATGTATTCGGGGTCGATCAAGGGGGTTGGCCCGCGCTATTGCCCGTCTGTAGAAGACAAGATCGTCAAATTCGGCGACCGCGACGGCCACCAGATTTTCCTGGAGCCGGAGGGGCTGGACGACGATACGGTCTATCCGAACGGTATTTCGACTTCTCTGCCGGAAGAAGTTCAGCTCGAGTTGTTGACCACCATTCCGGGATTGGAGCGCGCCCGAATGCTGCAGCCGGGCTACGCCATCGAGTACGATCATATCGATCCGCGGGAACTGGAACCGACGCTGGAAACCCGGTCGGTGCGGGGACTGTTCCTGGCCGGCCAGATCAACGGAACCACGGGCTATGAAGAGGCCGCCGCGCAGGGCTTGCTGGCGGGCATCAACGCGGCCCGCTTGGCCGGCGCCGCATCACCGGTCATCCTTAGCCGCACGGAAGCCTATATCGGCGTGATGATCGACGATCTTACCAGCCGAGGTATCAGCGAGCCCTATCGGATGTTCACGTCCCGCGCGGAGTTTCGACTGTCCTTGCGTGCGGATAATGCCGACGAGCGGTTGACGCCGCTGGCAGCCGACCTTGGGATGGTGTCCGCAGAGCGGTCGGCGCGTTTTGACCAGCAGATGCAGCGGCTCGAATCGGCGCGTCGGCTCGCGAAGGAGATCACGATCACGCCGTCGGCCGCCGCGCGGCTCGGCCTTACGATCAACCAGGATGGGGTCAGGCGCTCGGCTTATGAACTGCTGACGCACCCGGAGGTCGACGTGGCATGGTGGGCCAGGGTAGATCCGGCCTTCGCGCAGATCGATGGAATAACGGCAGAGAAACTTGAAACGGAAGCGAAATATTCCATTTATCTCGACCGCCAGCAGGCCGATGTCGAGCAAGTTCGTCATGAAGAGAGCCGGCTTATCCCTGCCGAGTTCGAATTCGGGGGAATCGTCGGTCTGTCGAACGAGCTGAAGCAGAAGCTTTCGGCACGCCGGCCGCGCTCGGTTGCGGACGCCCAGCGCATGGAAGGAATGACGCCGGCGGCCTTGGCGCTGCTCGTCGCGCACTTGGCGCATGGCGCGCACAGCCGGCAGAAAGGTGCTGCGTGAGTGATCGTTATCGACGGTTAGGCGAGATCGCCGGGCCGGTTTCACGTGAAACATTCGCCAGGCTGGAAGCCTTCGAACGCCTGTTCCATAAATGGAATGCGAGCATCAATCTGGTCGCGACGTCGACGCTGGCCGACGCCTGGGAGCGCCATATTCTCGACAGCGCGCAGTTGTTCAGGCTGTCGCCATCGGCCACCCGCTGGGTCGATATCGGCTCCGGCGGCGGCTTTCCGGGATTGATTCTCGCCATTCTGTTGCGGGAACGTGAGGGTGGCGAAATTCACCTGATCGAAAGCAACCGGAAAAAAGCGTCTTTCCTGCAGACCGTGACTGGGCAGTTCGAGCTGCCCGCCAGGGTGCATGCAAAGCGGGTGGAAGATTGCTATTCCCTCGTGGTCGATCCGGAAGTGGTGACGGCCAGGGCCGTTGCGCCGTTGCCGGATCTCCTGACGCTGGTGGCGCCATGGCTCGGCAATCAAGCCATCGGCCTGTTCCATAAAGGACGGGATTACCAGAGCGAGGTGGCAGAAAGTGCTCACCGCTGGTCGTTCGATCTGGTAGAACATCGAAGCTCAATCGATCCGCAAAGCGTCGTGCTGGAGATTCGCACGCTGCGGGCGGTCTGAGCCGGTTGGCATAATTCGAGGCGCGGCGCACGAATGATCATGAGCACTCCACGCATCATCACCGTGGCAAACCAGAAGGGCGGCGTGGGCAAGACGACCACCGCCATAAACCTGGCAACGGCGCTGGCCGCCATCGGCGAGCAGGTGCTGATCATCGACCTCGATCCACAAGGCAATGCCAGCACCGGTCTCGGCATCGAACGGCGCGACCGGTCGGTTTCGTCCTATGACGTGCTGACGGGCTCGCTGGGGATCGAGGAATCAGCGATGCCGACGGCAGTGCCCGGCCTGTCGATCGTGCCGTCGACCCTCGACCTGCTTGGCGTTGAAATGGAACTGTCGGCTGCGCCCGATCGCGTGCTGCGGCTGCGTTCCGCCATTCGTACCGCGTTCGAGCGCTCGGCGCCGTTCAGCTATGTGCTGATCGATTGCCCGCCTTCGCTCAACCTGTTGACGCTGAATTCGATGGCGGCGGCGGATTCCGTCCTCGTGCCGCTGCAATGCGAGTTTTTCGCGCTGGAAGGGCTCAGTCAGCTGCTGGAAACGGTCGAGGAGGTTCGGCGGACCATCAATCCGGATCTTTCGATCCAGGGCATCGTCCTGACGATGTATGACGGCCGTAACAATCTGGCCAACCAGGTGGTGCAGGACGTGCGCGAGCATATGGGCGACAAGGTCTATGAAACCGTCATTCCGCGGAATGTCCGGGTTTCCGAGGCGCCTTCCTATGGCAAGCCGGCGATCCTGTACGATCTCAAATGCACGGGGAGCCAGGCTTATCTGCAACTGGCGTCCGAGGTGATCCGGCGCGAGCGCCGGTTGCGGGCCGCGTAATTCCGTTCGGATACGAAACGAAATTGGATAGATCATGAGCGAAGACCAATCGAGAAAGCGGCTGGGTCGGGGCCTGGCTGCCCTGATCGGCGAGATGGATCGCCCGGCGCAGCCTGAGCGCCAGGCCATGGCCGCCGATGGAAAGGTGCCGATCGAGTTCCTGTCGCCCAATCCGCGCAACCCGCGCCGCCAGTTCGGGGACGCCGATCTTACCGATCTCGCCCAGTCCATCCGTGAGCATGGCGTCGTGCAGCCGGTGGTCGCCCGCCCGTCGCCGACCGAAGCCGGGCGTTACGAAATCAT
>Ga0182735_1002144_pt1 | contig 12295 bp, 12 predicted proteins | sample eDN5th30CKraftMG_FD_128524 | JGI IMG/M metagenome (GOLD analysis project Ga0182735, IMG submission 128524) | Enriched Miracle-Growth compost microbial communities from Emeryville, California, USA - eDNA 5th pass 30_C Kraft MG (version 2) (version 2) ... | reverse complement strand
GGACGGCGAGGCCGGTGACGACGCCGACGACGAGCGTCGCGAGCCCGAGCTTCGCGAGCACGAGCAGCGCGGCGCGGCGCGGCGCCGGGCGAGGGTCGTCCGTCACGCGGTCTCCTTGTCGATGGCGCGACGCGCCTCTGCCTGGGGCTGTTGCACGCCCGTCAGGTCTGAGGCGGTCTCTCCCTCGTCCATCGGCGCGGCGCGCCGCAGCCCAGGCTAGCGCAGGCCGCGCCGTCTCCCGCGACGCGGGCGTCTCACTCCCTGAGCGCTCGACACGGGCACGACGGAGGGGCGACTCCCTCGCTGCGACGGCTCCGACCCTCCTAGACGGCCGGCCGCAGCGGCGGGGTCGTGTGCACCGTGACGCGCACCGGGCGCGCGCGATGCGGCTCGACCCGCAGCTTCCTCCCGATGGCCGACTCGTTGCCCCAGAGCACCTCGAGCTCCGCACCGTCGACCGCGAGCTCGGCGTCGATCAGCCCGAGCTGCACCCATCCGCCGAAGTTCACGGTGTAGACGGGCCAGTTCGCGAGGCCGACGGGCGCGTCCTCCCGCATGACGCGGTCGTAGTGCGCCGTCGCGTAGTGCGCTGACGGCTGCTCCATGAACTTCGCCCCGCGCGGGTAGTCGAACAGCGAGCTGGACAGCACCTCCGCGGCGTCCCGGTCGTTCCAGCGCAGGAAGACCTTCACCAGGTGCGGGTCGTCGCGGCGGGCGAGGAGCGCGTCGCGTCCGACGAACTCGTGGTCGTAGTCGATGACGCGCTCGTAGCCGAGGTCCCAGGGGGTCACGTAGTAGTCGCGGATGTCGTCGGACTCGAGGCTCCCGCCGATCGAGCAGTGCGCCTCGAACCCGAAGCCGGGCAGCCACTCGCGGTAGGGCCTCAAGTCGTCGCCGACGTAGATCGCGGGGACGGGCGTCGCGAACCAGCCGGACGAGGCGGCCGTCGTGGAGTAGGCGAGCGATCCGCCGTCGCGCATCCCGAACTCCTCCCCCGCGCGGAGCAGCGCCTCGAGCACGCGGTCGTGCTCCTCCCACGGGCCGGTCATCTCCAGCCCCGTGTGCTCCTGACCGGGGATCCCGACCATGGTGTGGTTGAGCGCGCGGATGGGCACGCCCGCGATCTCGAACTCCCCCATCCGGAAGAAGCGGATGTCGCCCATCGTCCCGCCCGACGCGGACCGGACGATGTCGAGGCTGCGCGGTCCCTGCAGCTGGAAGCGGAACTTCTCGCGCGGGTTCGGGTTGAACGGGCTCGCCGGATCGGCGAAGACCTCGACGTCGTAGTCTCCCGTCGCGGCGCGGAACATGACCCAGTCGGACGCCGCGGGCGTGCCCACGAGCACGTACTTGTCGTCCTCGAAGCCGAAGCAGATGCCGTCGCCGATGAAGTCGCCGGCGGGCGTGACGGCGACGAACTGCTTCGCGCGGTTCCGTCCGAACGTCGCGAACGAGTTCACCCCGCTCTCGCTGAAGAGCCGCTTCACGTCCGGTCCTGTGAAGGAGATGTCGTTCATGTGGAACGACTGGTCGAAGAGCGTCGCGGTGGTGGCCCACGCCCGCTGCTCGTCGCGCCAGTTGCTCCGCTGCTCCGGGAAGGGGAACTGGTAGGGACCGGTCGGATCGTTCCGGAGCATGAGGGCCGGGTTGCCCCCGCTCGTCCTGATCGCGTCCTCGAGGCTGCTGAACTCCATCGTCGGGCTCCCGTCTGCGGTGTGCTCCCACGCTAGGAATCGCGAGAGGGCGTCCGACAGTCGGATCGCGAACGGCGCGGTGGCGATCCGCGCAACGCGGCTCAGGAGCGCAGGGTCGTGGACGGGCTCTCGCCGAACGACGCCCGGTACCAGCCGGCGAAGCGGGCGTGGTGCGTGAAGCCCCACCGGCTCGCGACGGCGCTCACGGTCGTCGCGGCGGGGTCGGCGAGCTGCAGCTCCTCCCGCACGCGCAGCAGCCGCGTCTCGCGGAGGTACTCGTGCGGCGTCGTGCCGAGCTCGCGGCGGAAGCCGAGCTCCAGCGTGCGCACGCTCACCCCGAGCTCCCTCGCGACGTCGGCGACCGTGCGCTCGCCGGACTGCTCCCCCGCGACGAGCTCTATCGCGGCGCGCAGCAGCCCGCTACGGGCGGTCAGGGGATGCGCGAGCTCGGCCGACCGCGAGTGCGGCAGCGCGAGCGCCACCGTCAGGATCGCGTGGCGGATCAGCTGCCGCCGCAGGACGCCCGACATGACGCCCTGGTCGACGACGCGGACGAGCGTCTGGATCACGCCGTACACGGCGAAGCCGGACGCTCCCGTGAGCGCGACGGAGGGCACGTGCACGGGTGCGTCGCCACGCGCGCCCAGCATGCGGACGGCGTCGCGGAGCGCCGCGACGTCGACGCGCAGCACGAGTGCCCGGGCCGTCGGGGACCACTCCGCGTCGATCGCGTCGCCTTCGCCGACGACCGCCATCGAGACGTACGGCTCGGCCACGATCTCCGCACCCGCGTGCCGCGTCACGATCCGTCCCGCGACGGGGACGACGACCGCCGCGTACGCGCCGGCCGCGTCGCGCCGGATCCGCACGCCCGCGCCGTACTCCACCTCGACGAGCGAGAGCGGCCCGAGCGGCACGCAGGCCAGACGTGCCGCGAAGTCGCCCGGCCGGCCGGTGACCTCGAGGACGTGCTCTCTCAGCATCCGCGTGCCGGCGTCCCGCGCGGCCCGGACCTCCTCCGTCACGACGCGATCGGCGACCGCGAGCGCCGTCACCCCGAGCGGGTCGACGGACGCGAGCGCCGTCTGCGCGACGATCCCCTCGTCTCCCGTGCGCCCTCGCGCGGCATCCATCCGGCCTCCCGCCGTCCGGACGCCATTCTCTCGCGCTCCCGCCGCCGGCGCGACGCTCCCCGCGTGACGGAGGGGATGCCGTAGGGGTCCGGACGCCCGCGGACAAGCCCCTATCCGAGGAGCACGGATCGGCCTAGCCTCGCGTCATGACGGTCATCGCCAGAGGTCCCGCCACGGTCGTGCCGCCCACGGTCCTCGTGCAGGACGAGGTGCGCGACGTGTTCGCGGCGCAGCCGGGGCTCTCACGGCTGGCGCAGCGGATCGTGTCCGCCTCGTTCGGGGCATCCGGCATCGAGCGCCGGCACACCGTGCTGGACGAGCTCACCTGGGATCCCCGGGAGGCGGATCGCGCGCCGGTGTTCTTCGACCGCGCGTCCGGCGAGCTGCTGACGCCCACGACGAAGGAGCGCAACGAGGTCTACGCCGAGCACGCGAGCCGCCTCTACGTCGAGGCGGGCAGGGCGGCGCTCGACGCGGCCGCCGGCATCGCGGCGTCCGACGTGACGCACGTCGTCACCGTCTCCTGCACGGGCTTCTACGCCCCCGGCCCGGACTTCGTCGTCGCCCGCGACCTGGGCCTGAGAGCCGGGGTCGAGCGCTACCACCTCGGCTTCATGGGCTGCTACGCCGCCCTGCCCGCGCTCCGGCTCGCGCGACAGCTGTGCGAGGCGGATGCCGCGGCCGTCGTGCTCGTCATCAGCGTCGAGCTGTGCACGCTGCACCTGCGCACCTCGAGCGACCCCGACACGATCGTCGCCACCTCGCTGTTCGCCGACGGCGCCGCGGCCGTCGTCGTCAGCGCCCGGCCCCTGGCGGAGGGCGAGCGCGGGCTCGCGCTCGACGGCTTCGCGACGCGCATCACGCCGCGCGGCGAGGACGACATGGCATGGCGGATCGGCGACCACGGCTTCGAGATCGGGCTCTCCAACGCCGTGCCCGCCATCATCGGCGAGCACGTCACGGGCGCCGTCGAGCCCCTGCTCGCGGCCGAGGCGCCGCTCGCGGACGCCCTCCGCGACGGGAGGGCGGGCGACGCGGTCGCGCACTGGGCGATCCATCCCGGCGGTCGCAGCATCCTCGACCGCGTCGAGGACGCGCTCGCCCTGACCCCGGCGCAGCTCTCGCCGGCGCGCGAGACGCTGCGCGACTACGGCAACATGTCCAGCGCCACCGTGCTCTTCGTGCTGCGGAACATCCTCGACGCCGCGCCGCGGGACGGGGATCGCGTCGTCGCCATGGCGTTCGGCCCGGGACTGACGGTCGAGTCGGCCCTCCTCACGGTGCGGGGCTGAGCGTGCGCCCGCTGAGCGCCCGCGCGGACGACGCGCGCGAGCTCATGGACGACCCGGCCTGCGACCCCGAGATCCTGCGCCGCACCTACGCGCGCTTCGCGCTCGTCAACGCCGTCGTGTCCGGCCAGCGCGCGACGTACCGCCGGTGGATCCGGCCCCGGCTGCGCCGCGACCGCACGCTGCGGGTCCTCGACCTCGGCAGCGGCGGGAGCGACCTCCCCCGCCGCTGGCTCCGCTGGGCGCGGCGCGACGGCATGCCGCTGCGCGTCGTGGCCGCCGACCCCGACCCGCGGGCCGTCGCGTACGCGACGTCCCTCGCGCCCGTCCCCGGGTTCGAGGTCCGCCGCGCCGACTCGCGCGCGCTCGCCGCCGCGGGCGAGCGCTTCGACGTCGTGCTCTCGAACCACGTGCTGCACCACCTCACGCGCGACGAGCTCCGGGACCTGCTGGCCGACAGCGAGCGCCTCCTGGCGCCGGGCGGCGTCGCCGTCCACGGCGACATCGAGCGCTCCGCCCTCGCGTACGCCGCGTTCGCCGCCGCGACGTGGCCCCTGCAGGGCACCGTGCTGCGCCGCACGTTCATCCGCCCGGACGGGCTGACGTCGATCCGTCGCAGCAGCACGGCCGCCGAGCTCGCGGCGATGCTCCCGGCCGGCTGGCGCGTGCGGCGGACCGCGCCGTCGCGGCTCGAGGTCGTGCGGGAAGGCGCGTGACGGGATGCGCGACGTCGCGATCGTCGGAGGCGGGCCCGTCGGGTTGCTGCTCGCGTGCCTGCTCGCGCAGCGCGGCGTCGACGTCGCCGTGTTCGAGCACCGGGAGGCGATCGCGCCGCGCGCGCGGGCGTTCGGCATCCACCCGCCCGGCCTCGCGATGCTCGACGAGGCCGGCGTCGGCCGGGCGGCGCGCGCCGAGGCCGTGCCGATCCGCGACGGCGTCGCCCTTCGCGGGCGGACCGGGCTCGGCCGCCTCGCGTTCGACCCGCCCGTGCTGTCGGTGCCGCAGCACCGGGTCGAGGCGCTGCTCGAGACGCGGCTGCACGCGATCGCGCCCGGGGCGCTGCAGCGGGGGACCGCCGTGCTCTCCGCGCGACACCGGACCCACCGCTTCGAGGTCGGCCTGCGCCGCGGCGACGCGGAGACGACGACCTCCGAGGAGGCGCGGTACCTCGTCGCGGCCGACGGCGTCCACGGCATCGTCCCCGGTCGCGTCGGCATCGGGCGCCGGCAGCGCCGGGGCGCGGCGCATTACGTGATGGCCGACGCGCCCGACACGACGGGGATGCCCGACCGGGCCGTCCTGCACTTCGAGCCGGACGGCGTCGTGGAGTCCTTCCCCGCGCCCGGCGGGCTCCGACGGTGGGTCGTGCGGCACGAGCCGCCGGGGGTCCTCGACGCCCGCGCCTTCGCCGCGCTCGTGAACGCCCGCGTCGGCGCCGGGCTGGACCCCGCCGCGACGTCCGAGCCCAGCGGGTTCGCGGCGCGGCAGGGCCTCGCCGACCGGTTCGCGCGCGGGCGCGTCGCCCTCGTGGGCGACGCCGCGCACGAGATCAGCCCCATCGGCGGGCAGGGGATGAACCTGGGATGGATCGACGCGGGGCACCTCGCCGCAGCGATCGTCGCAGCGCTGGCCGACGGCGCGCCCGGTGCCCCGTTCGAGGCGTACGCGGCCGCGCGGCGCCGGGCGGCGGCGCGGGCGATCCGCCGCGCGTCGTTCAACATGGCGATGGGCGCACCCGCCCGGGGCGTGGTGCGGGGCGGGCGCGACGCCGCGACGCGCGTCCTGGCGACGGCCCCGTTCCGCGGCATCCTGACGGGCGCCTTCACGATGCGGGGCCTCTGAGCCGGGTCAGCGCGCCGGGTAGGGGGATGCCGCGAGCAGGCGCGCGAGGTGCGCCGCGTTCCGCGCGACCTTCGCGTTCGTCCGCGCGACCGTCTCGGGGACGAAGCCGAGGTCGTTGTAGTTCGTCGTGTGCATCGCCTCGCCGTTCCAGTACGTGCCCCCCTGCGAGGGGATCGTGAAGCCCACGTCCGCGAGCGCCTGGTAGAGGTCGGCCGTGATCTTGTGGGCGCCGTCCTCGTTGCCCACCACGACCGTCACGGCGACCTTCCCCGCCATCCGCAGCCGCCCCTGCTGGTCGGTCTCGGACAGCTCCGCGTCGAGCCGCTCGAGCACGCGCTGCGCCACGCTGGACATGTGCCCCATCCACGTCGGTGTGCCGAAGACGAGGATGTCCGCCGCGAGGAGCCGTTCGCGCAGCCGGGGCCAGTCGTCGCCGTCGCCCATGTCGAGGAGCGTGCCCGGCGCGACGATCTCGTCCACGACCCGGATCTGCTCCCCCGTCACCTCCTGCTTCGCGAACTCCGCGAAGAGGTCGGAGATGAGCGCACCGGTGCTCGAGAGCTCCGGGCTGGGCTTCAGGGTGCAGTTGAACGCGAGCGCGTGGGTCATCCTTCGTCCTTCTCAGGGTCGTCCATGCGACACCGTGGCACATGCGTGCGCCACCCGCGCGGGTGTTGACAACCCGAGGTCGCATGCTGTCGGCATACGTCCGTCGGAAGGAGAGGGCATGCCCGCAGGGAGCACGACCGCATCGGACACCGTCGTGGACCGCCTCAGGGACTGGGGCGTCCGTCGCGTGTACGGGTACAGCGGAGACGGGATCAACGGCCTCCTCGACGCGATCCGCCGCGCGGGCGACATCGCGTTCGTGCAGGCGAGGCACGAGGAGAACGCCGCGTTCATGGCTGTGGGCGAGGCGAAGTACGGCGGGCGCGTCGGCGTCGTCCTCTCGACACAGGGACCGGGCGCCGTGCACCTGCTCAACGGCCTCTACGACGCGAAGCTCGACCACGTGCCGGTCGTCGCGCTCATCGGCCAGCAGCACCGCAGCGTCCTGGGATCGGCCTACATGCAGGAGATCGACCTCCGCACGCTCTTCTCTGACGTCGCCGCCCCGTACCTCGCGGAGGCGAGCACGCCCGAGCAGCTGCCGATGATCGTCGACCGGGCGTTCCGCACGGCGCTCGCCTCGAGCGCGCCGACCGCGATCATCCTCCCCCACGACGTGCAGTCCGCCCCCGCTCCGGAGCATCCGCACGAGCACGGGATCGTTCCGACGGAGCCCGTCTTCGAGCGGCCCGTCGTCCGCGCCGCCGAGGAGCGGCTCGACGAGGCCGTCGAGCTCCTCGCGCGCGCGGAGCGCCCGGCGATGCTGGTGGGGAAGGGCGCCGCGGGCGCGGAGGCGGAGCTCGCGACGTTCGCGCAGCACGTGCGCGCGGCCGTCGTCACGAGCCTGCTCGGGAAGCCGTACGTGGACGAGCGGCTGTCGTTCGCCGCCGGCACGATGGGGCACCTCGGCACGACGGCGAGCGCCGAGGTCTTCGCGGAGTGCGACGCGCTCGTGATCGTCGGCTCGAACGACCCGTGGACCGAGTTCTACCCGGCGCCGGGTCGAGCCGCCGTCGTGCAGATCGACGTCGATCCGCGGATGATCGGCAACCGGAGCCCCGTCGACGTCGGGCTCGTCGGCGATGCCGCCGCCACGCTCCGCGCCCTGCGGGAGCGGATCCCGCCCGTGCCGCGGCCGGAGTGGACGGAGCGCGTGCGGCACCTGGTCGACCGCTGGCACCGCATCAGCGCGGCGCGCGCCGCGGTGCCGGCCGAGCCCGTCAACCCGGAGGCGGCGATGCGCGCCCTGAGCCCGCTGCTCCCCGACGACGCGATGGTCGCCCTGGACGTCGGGAGCGTCGTCTACTGGTACGCCCGGCAGCTGCTCCTGCCGCCCGGCGTCCCCGCGCACGTGTCCGGCACGCTCGCGAGCATGGGATGCGGCATCCCGTACGGCATCGCGGCGAAGCTCGGCGCGGACGACCGGCCCGTCGTCGTGCTGACGGGCGACGGCGGGATGCAGATGACGGGCCTCGCCGAGCTGGTGACGGTGGCCGCGCGATGGCGGTCGTGGCGCGATCCGCGCTTCGTGGTCGCGGTCTTCGACAACCACGACCTCGCGGAGGTGAGCTGGGAGCAGCGCGAGATGGAGGGCGCCCCGCGCTTCGCGGAGAGCCAGGAGCTGCCGTCCGTCCCGTACGACGAGTACGCGCGCGTGCTGGGCCTCGCGGGCGAGCGCGTCACCGACCCTGCGCAGCTCGACGGGGCGTGGGGACGCGCGCTCGCCGCGGATCGCCCGTACGTGCTGGCCCTCAGCACCGACCCCGCGACCCCGATGCTCCCGCCGCTCGCGGCGACGCCCGAGAAGCTCGACCGGATGCGCGCCTCGCTCGAGGCGGAGCAGCGCGAGGGCGGCGGCCAGGCCGCGCGCGCCGCGCGCATGCTGGAGGCGTACGCCGAGATCGAGGCGCGCGAGCCGTGATCCGGATCACGGCCGCCGGCCTCGCACAAGCCCCTGCCCCTCGCCGGACCCGGCTTCGTAGCGTGACGGCATGAGCGAGACGACGGTCGACACCGCCCACGTGCCCGCCCCGCGCCGGGCCGTCGTGACGGGGGCGGACTCCGGGATCGGGCGTGCGACGGCCGTCGCCCTCGCCGCCGCCGGCATGGACGTGGGCGTGACGTGGCACGCGGACGAGCAGGGTGCGCGGGAGACGGCCGAGGAGGTCCGCGCCCACGGATCGCGTGCCGTCGTCGCCCGCCTGGACGCGACGGAGATCCCCGCGTGCGGCGACGTCGTCGACCGGCTCGCGGACGAGCTCGGCGGCCTCGACGTGTTCGTGAACGTCGCGGGCACGGGCGCGTCGACGCCGTTCCTCGACGTCACCCTCGACGAATGGCGGCGCGTGCTCGACACCGATCTGACGGGCGCCTTCGTGTGCATCCAGCGCGCCGCGCGCCGCATGGTCGACGCCGGGCGAGGCGGGCGCCTCATCGCCGTCACGAGCGTGCACGAGCACCAGCCCCGTGTGGGGTCGAGCGCGTACGACGCGGCCAAGCACGGCCTCGGCGGGCTGATGGAGACCGCCGCGCTGGAGCTCGGACGACACGGCGTCACGGCCGTCAGCGTCGCGCCCGGCGAGATCGCGACGCCCATGACGGGCCAGGCCGACGAGGACCCCACGACGAAGGACCGTCCCGGCATCCCTCTCGGCCGGCCGGGCGACGCCAGGGAGGTGGCGGCCCTCATCGCGTTCCTCGCGTCCCGGGACGCGAGCTACATCACCGGCACGTCCGTCGTCGTGGACGGGGGGATGCTGCAGATGGGGCCGCAGGCCGGATCCCACATCACGAGCCACGACTGGCGGGACGTCTAGAGAGAGGACTCCACCCATGGAGATCGACGAGGTCGAGACGGTCTGGGTACGAGGGCGGTGGGTCAATCGCGTGGTGGGCGAGGAGGACCTCCCCGGCGGCTTCGCGAGCCGGGAGCAGGCGGTGGAGGAGGGACGCCGCCTCGCGGCGCGCCTCGGCGCCACCCACCGCATCGTCGAACGGCCGGATCACGCCGTCGACGCCGAGCGGGAGTACGCGCCCGCGCGGGGCCTGCCTCGGACGACGGACGACGAGGGGCGCCCCCTCGACAACCCGTCCGGGTGAGCGCGGGCTCCGCTCAGTCCTCGTCCTTCCCGACGCGCGGCTTGCGCATGGCGGGCCGGTCCTTCGCCGCTACGTCCGTGCCGACGAGTGGACGCCCGCCCGCCGCAGCAGTGCCACGACGACGATCGCGACGACGGCCGCCGCCGCCTGCGCGATGAGCCGGCAGCAGAACGTGGCGACCAGGACCGGCGCCGCGAGGTCCTCGGGGCTGAACACCGGCAGCGAGACCGCGAACAGCACGACGCCCGACACGCCCGCCGCCGCGAGGAGGCGCCCGGTGCCCGACGCCACCGCCGGGCGGAGGCGCGCGAGGACCCAGAGCGTCCCGTCGATCGAGAGCGCGGACGCCAGGAGCGGCACGAGGACGAGGAATCCGATGGGGCTGATCGCGGCCAGGACGAGACCGACGAGGAACGTCGTGAGGGTCGTCGTGCCGGCCACGCCCGTGAGCCGGCGTGCGATCAGCGGCATGACGCCGTAGACGCCCGCGAGGAGCGCGTACGCCGGCGGACTCGCCGCCGCGAGGCCGCCCACGAACGGCGCGAGGGGCACCCCGACCACCACTCCCACCGCCGCGAGGGCGGCGCAGGTCAGCAGCACGCGCGTGCTCCTCATGCTCCCCCTCCCGATCGGCACCCTACGACGGTACGGGACAGGATCCTCCCGGCGGGAGATTCTGGTTTCCAGAACGCCGCTACCGGTTCGCCCCCCGACGCAGTGATCGTGCCGGATCGACCTCGACGCCGGAAAGCACACGGATGCCAACAGCGACGCGATCACCGGGACTACGCCGTGCAGCGCGCGGCGGAACGCCGCCGGGGCGCACGCCCCTCGTTGATCGGACAAGGCGAAGCATCCCCGCATGTCACCGTTCGCGTCCCATTGGATCTCCGGGGCCCAAGCCGCCGCGCACGTCGCGCGAGTAGGGCGCAGCATGTCCGCGCTCGCCCCCGCCGCCCTCGAAGAGTATCTGGCGACGCACATCGCTTCATGACATCGACATGTAGTCAGCCGATCTTCCTCCAAGTGCCGCATCGGCTGTTCTCGAAGACATCTCCGTCGCGCAGGGTCACCGTGGCGGGGCCCTCCACGATGTTGTTGTCCACGATGTCGGCGTCGGCGCCTGTTCCCGACTTCCACGCGTAATAGCACGACGCCGTTCCATCTGTGCGGTACTGCCCCGGTTCGATGTCGACGCCGACGACGCGAACGCCGCCACCGAACGAGCTCGCTGCGATCCGCTGTTCGGTCTGCGACACGGCGTCCTCGCGCGCCTTCACATCGTTCTCGCGCTGCGTGAGGGCGTTCTGCTTGTCGAGGATCTCCGATTGGGCGTCAGCGAACTGCTTCTCCGCCTTCGTCTTGGCGTCGACCGCCGCCTTCACACCGTTACGCGCAGTGTCGAGATCTGCGGATGTCTCTCGGAGATCTCGAGCGAGCGAATCGATACGGGGGCCGATTACGGCCGTCGCGATGAGCGCGCCCGCCGCGCCGCCGATCGACAGCACCACGATGAGCGCGATGCTGTCGAAGATGAGCTGCTTCGGAGCGAACCCGAACGGCGGTCGCCATCGTCGCTGTTCCCGCTGCGGAGGTTCCAATCCGTCGCCCGATACGCGTGACGTCACGTCCGGCGGCAGCGGCGGAACGGGTGGGACTTCGATGTCCATGCCTTTACTCCCCAAATGAGACGACTGTTACAGGACGCTCAGTCGGTGTGCTCGATGATCACGTTCGCGCCATCGTCCGGGTGATACGACCACGAGATCGCGTAGCCGTCCCAGTCGTAGGTCTGCCGCCCATCGAGTGCACGCGTCTGCCCGATCCTCGCTTCAAGGGTTTCGGGCGCGCCGAGCTCCTCGAGGATGCAGTAGAGGTCGTCCACTTGCATCGGCGACATGAAGCTCTTGGAGATGCCGTCGATCTCCATGGATTCACCGCCATCGAGGATCTGCGCCTTCGACAGGTTGGCCGGCATGGCACACGCGTCGAGCGCGACAGCGAACGCGTGGAGGCGCTTCTCTTCAGCCTCCGCAGCCGCAGCTGCAGCCTCCGCTTCGGCCTGCGCCTTCGCCTGCGCAGCCAGCACGAGCGGGATGACGATCGCCGCGACGACGATGCCCACCGCGGCGACAGCGAGGCCGATCCAGAGCGCAAGACGGCGCGGTCTCCTCGGCGCCGGCGGCGGTGCGACATCCGCAGGCATCGGCGGAACAGGTGGCAATTCAGTGCTCATGCTCACTCCCCAAAGTGATGCAGCCGAGTGTAGCGGTAGCAGGGTCGGCGCGGAGGATGAGCGTGTCGAAGTAGCTTGGTGCCTCATCGAGCGGGGGCGGCGCGACCACACCGCCTGACACTCGCGTCGCCGTGTCCACCATCGCGCGGTTAGCCGCGGTCGCCATCGACTCAACCGCGGACGGGTTGTCGCCCTAGCGATCTCCCGGACCCGAATCGGGACCTGTGACCGGACCATCGGACTCTGTGCTGTAGCAGGAGCGGGGCTTGAACCCGCGACCTCACGATTATGAGTCGTGCGCTCTCACCAACTGAGCTACCCTGCCGCGAAGCATCCTGACGGAGGCTGCGAGCCCCGAGTCAGGATTGAACTGACGACCCCTTCCTTACCATG
>Ga0182735_1002142_pt1 | contig 12307 bp, 11 predicted proteins | sample eDN5th30CKraftMG_FD_128524 | JGI IMG/M metagenome (GOLD analysis project Ga0182735, IMG submission 128524) | Enriched Miracle-Growth compost microbial communities from Emeryville, California, USA - eDNA 5th pass 30_C Kraft MG (version 2) (version 2) ... | reverse complement strand
GTCATGCAGGCGCCGGGCGGGCCGGAGGAAGACCGCTCCGGCGGTTTCCGTTTCGGCGGCTGGACCGTGCCCTACGCCGACGACACCACCGGGGCGGCCGTCGGCGAAATTCTTGCCGAACCCTACGACCTGCTGCTTGGCCGCACGACCTACGACATCTTCGCCGCCTACTGGCCGAACATCACGAACCACCCGATCGCCGATCGCTTCAACGCCGCCACCAAATATGTGGCGACCTCCTCTCCGGGAACGCTGAACTGGCGAAACAGCCAGCCGCTGACCGGCGACGTCACCACGGCGCTGCGCGAACTCAAGAAGCAGGACGGCCCCGACCTTCTGATCCAGGGCTCCGGCAAACTCGCCCACACACTGTTTGCGAGCGACCTCGTCGACACCTTCACCCTGCTGATCTTCCCGGTCCTGCTCGGCAAGGGCAAGCGCCTGTTCGACGACGGCGCGATGCCGGCCGCGTTCCACCAGACCCGGTCGCAAACCTCGGGCAAGGGCGTCCTCATCGCCACCTATGAACGCGACGGCGAGGTCGAGACCGGCTCGTTCATGTAGCGCCGCCTAACAGAACGGAGCGGGCACGCGGCCCGCCCCGGTTTTTCAATCGGCCTGCATGACCGCCACCCGTCCGGCGCGCAGGCTCGCCGCAAGCACCGCGAGGGCGACGATCGGGAAGGCCGCCGCGGCAATGCCGAGATTGGCCGGCGTCGAATAATCCAGCACCCTGCCGCCCAGCAGCGTGCCGATGGCGATACCGAAATAGATCGCCGAAGCGTTGAGCGACAGCGTCAGGTGGGCGATGTCGGGTGCGTAGGCGACAAGCCGGCTCGCCTGCGCCGGCGGGAAGCCCCAGCCGATGATCCCCCAGGGCACCATCAGCCCGATCAGGATCGGCCCGGCCAGGCTGTGCGGCAGGAATTTCAGATCGAGCGAGATGGCGACGCACATCAGCGCGGCGAGGAAGAGCGACAGCGCCACCATGCGCGTCGCCCCGAACCGGTCGGCCAGCAGGCCGCTCGACAGATTGCCGATCACCGCGCCGGCGCCGAAGGCCAGCAGCATGCCCGGCAGGGCAAGTTCGGGCAGACCCGCCCCTTCCATGGCAAGCGGCGCAAGATACGAGATGAGAACGAAGCTGCCGGTCAGGTAAAGCAGCGTCACGGCGAGCGAAGACGCGATACCCGGCTGGCCAAGGCTGTGCAGCCGCTCCCGCATCGTCAGGCGCGTGCCCTGCATGCCGCGCGGCAGCCGCACCCACAGCACCAGCGCGCAGGCAAGGCCGAGCAGGGCGATGGCGCCGAAAGTGCCGCGCCACCCCCAGAAGGCGGCGATCAGCGCGCCCAGCGGCGCCCCGAGCGCGACCGCGAACGTCGTGCCGCCGACGACGACGGAAATGGCCAGCGCCCGATGCTCCGGTCCCGCCAGCATGACGGCGGTCGCCTGCGCGGTCGCCGCGAACAGCCCGGCGGCCATGCCCATCACCACCTGCGCGGCCGCCAGCGCCGCGAAGGACGAACTCACCGCAGCCAGCGCGTTGCCGGCCACGAACACGAGCATCGCCGCCGCCAGGAGCCGGCGGCGGTCGACGGCGCCGAACAGCGCCGACAGCGTCGGCGCGCCCACCGCATAGGACAGCGAAAAGGCCGTGATCAGATAGCCCGCGCTCGGGATCGAGATATGCGCGTCGGCGGCGATCGACGGCAGCAGGCTGGAAAAGACGAAACCCACGGTGCTCATTGCAAACGAGCCGACCGCCAGCCATACGAGACGTTTATCCATTGGAGGCATCCTTAGTTCAAAAGTGCTTGAACAATTGGATATCTCTCGACGCCCGTTCAAGGAGAAGCGGAAAAAATAACAGACATCTGCTGACACCCCTGTGTCAGCACCGGCGGATGCCCGCGCAAATGCCGGCGGCCGGCCCGGCAGCACCGGCGTTGAAATAGCCCCGCATTGTGCTTAACTCGGAGGCATGCAAATGCCGCATCCACCCGCTGACCAGATCGCGCTGCCGGCCGTGCTCGTCGCCCTCGGCGACCCGACGCGGCTTGCGATCGTTCGCGAATTGGCCATGCGGGAAGTGCCGATGAACTGCTCCATGTTCCTCGGCCTGGCCTCCAAGACCAACCTCAGCTACCACCTCGCCAAGCTGCGCGAAGCGGGCATTACGCAGACGAAGGCGGTGGGCACCAGCAAGTTCACCACGTTGCGTCGAGACGATCTCGAGAGCCGCTTTCCGGGCCTGCTCGACAGCGTGATCGCGGCCGCCGTCACCGACATCGCCCTGCCCCCGCTCGACGACAAGCCGGCCGATGACTGAAAGGCCGGGCCGCGCCGGTGCCGACCCCGCCGCCAATGCCGTTGGATAGATGTTTTCGGGCGCTTTTTGGGGTTACGCAACCGGAAAACCTCCCCTATAAGGCCCCCTTAGCCTGACTTCAAAATCGCTGCGCACAACCGGACGGGGTTTCCTGTCCGGTATTTTGCGCAAGCCGCCGAACGGATACGCCTCATGCCAAAACGCACCGATATCAAATCCATCCTGATCATCGGGGCCGGCCCCATCGTCATCGGTCAGGCGTGCGAGTTCGACTATTCCGGCACGCAGGCCTGCAAGGCGCTGCGCGAGGAAGGCTACCGCGTCATCCTGGTCAACTCCAACCCGGCCACGATCATGACCGACCCGGAACTGGCCGACGCCACCTATATCGAACCGATCACGCCGGAAGTGGTGGCCAAGATCATCGCCCGCGAGCGCCCGGACGCGCTGTTGCCCACCATGGGCGGCCAGACCGCGCTCAACACCGCGCTGTCTCTGCGGCGCATGGGCGTGCTCGATCGCTACAACGTCGAGATGATCGGCGCCGACGCCGAGGCCATCGACAAGGCGGAAGACCGCGCGCTGTTCCGCGAGGCGATGAAGAAGATCGGCCTCGAGACGCCGAAGTCGATGCTGGCCAACGCCACCGACGTCAAGGACGCCGACCGCAAGAAGCACGAGGCCGAGCGCGCCGCGCTGAAGGCGCAGAACCCCGAGAATCTCGACGCCGCGCTCGACGCGCTGGAAACGAGCTGGAACCTCGGCGAAGGCAACCGCAAGCAGCGCTACATCGCCCACGCCATGGCGCTGGCGGCGCAGGCGCTGGACGAGATCGGCCTGCCGGCGATCATCCGCCCCTCGTTCACCCTCGGCGGCACCGGCGGCGGCATCGCCTACAACCGCGCCGAGTTCTACGAGATCGTGCAGTCCGGCCTCGACGCCTCGCCCACAACCGAAGTGCTGATCGAGGAATCGGTGCTCGGCTGGAAGGAGTACGAGATGGAAGTCGTCCGCGACAAGGCGGACAATTGCATCATCATCTGCTCCATCGAGAATGTCGATCCGATGGGCGTGCACACGGGCGATTCGATCACCGTCGCCCCGGCGCTGACGCTGACCGACAAGGAATACCAGATGATGCGCAACGGCTCGATCGCCGTGCTGCGCGAGATCGGCGTCGAGACCGGCGGCTCCAACGTGCAGTTTGCCGTCAACCCGGCGGACGGCCGCCTCGTCGTCATCGAGATGAACCCGCGCGTGTCGCGCTCCTCGGCCCTCGCCTCCAAGGCGACCGGCTTTCCCATCGCCAAGGTCGCGGCCAAGCTCGCCGTCGGCTACACGCTGGACGAACTGGAAAACGACATCACCGGCGGCGCCACCCCGGCCTCGTTCGAGCCGGCGATCGACTATGTCGTGACCAAGATCCCGCGCTTTGCCTTCGAAAAGTTCCCCGGTTCCGAACACACGCTGACCACCTCCATGAAGTCGGTCGGCGAGGTGATGGCGATCGGCCGCACCTTCCAGGAAAGCCTGCAGAAGGCGCTGCGCGGCCTCGAAACCGGGCTGACCGGCCTCGACGAGATCGAGATTCCCGGCATCGGCCAGGGCGACGACAGGAATGCCATCCGCGCCGCGCTCGGCACGCCCACGCCCGACCGGCTGCGCATGGTGGCGCAGGCGATCCGCATGGGCACCTCGCTGGAAGACGTGCACGAGATGTGCCGGATCGACCCGTGGTTCCTCGAGCAGATCGGCGGCATCCTCGCCACCGAGCAGCGCATCCGCGAGCACGGCCTGCCCGGGGACGCGCAGAACCTGCGCATGGTCAAGGCGATGGGCTTCTCCGACGCCCGTCTTGCCTCGCTGACGGGCAAGACCGCCAAGGAAGTGGCGCATCTGCGCAACGCGCTCGACGTGCGCCCGGTCTACAAGCGTATCGACACCTGCGCCGCCGAGTTCGCCTCCCCCACCGCCTACATGTATTCCACTTATGAGGTGCCGTTCGCCGGCCACACCGCCAACGAGGCCGGTGTTTCGGACCGCAAGAAAGTGGTGATCCTCGGCGGCGGCCCCAACCGCATCGGCCAGGGCATCGAGTTCGACTATTGCTGCTGCCACGCCTGCTTCGCGCTGGCCGAGGCCGGCTACGAATCGATCATGATCAACTGCAACCCGGAGACGGTCTCGACCGACTACGACACCTCCGACCGGCTCTACTTCGAGCCGCTGACGGCCGAGGACGTGATCGAGATCCTGAAGATGGAGCAGAGCCGCGGCGAACTGGTCGGCGTCATCGTCCAGTTCGGCGGCCAGACCCCGCTGAAGCTCGCAGAAGCGCTGGAGAAGAACGGCATCCCGATCCTCGGCACCTCGCCCGACATGATCGACCTCGCCGAAGACCGCGACCGCTTCCAGAAGCTTCTGCAGAAGCTGGACCTGACCCAGCCGAAAAACGGCATCGCCTATTCGGTCGAGCAGGCGCGCACGGTGGCCGGCGAGCTCGGCTTCCCGCTGGTGGTACGCCCCTCCTATGTGCTCGGCGGGCGCGCCATGCAGATCATCCACAACGAGACGATGTTGCAGTCCTACCTGCTCGACACCGTGCCGGAACTGGTGCCGGAGGACATCAAGCAAAAATACCCCAACGACAAGACCGGCCAGATCAACACGCTGCTCGGCAAGAACCCGCTTCTGTTCGACACCTACCTCACCGAGGCGGTGGAAGTGGACGTCGACTGCCTGTGCGACGGCAAGGACGTCTACGTCTCGGGCATCCTCGAGCACATCGAGGAAGCCGGCATCCACTCCGGCGACTCCGCCTGTTCGCTGCCGGTGCACACGCTGTCGCCGCAGATCGTCGACGAGATCGAGCGCCAGACGGCGGCCCTCGCCCGCGCGCTCAACGTGGGCGGCCTGATGAACGTGCAGTATGCGGTCAAGGATGGCACCATCTACGTGCTGGAAGTGAACCCGCGCGCCAGCCGCACCGTGCCCTTCGTCGCCAAGACGATCGGCAGGCCGGTCGCCAAGATCGCCGCCCGCATCATGGCCGGCGAGACGCTGGACACGGCCTTCGCCCACTACGGCTCGAAGCCCGACGCCCGCAACCCCGGCCACATCGCGGTGAAGGAGGCGGTGTTCCCCTTCGCCCGCTTCCCCGGCGTCGACATCCTGCTCGGGCCGGAAATGAAGTCGACCGGCGAGGTGATGGGCCTCGACCGCGACTTCGCGCTGGCCTTCGCCAAGAGCCAGCTCGGCGCCGGCGTCGACCTGCCGCGCTCGGGCACGCTGTTCGTGTCGGTGCGCGACGAGGACAAGCCCGGCATCCTGCCTTCGGTGAAGCGCCTCGCCGACGAAGGCTTCAAGGTGCTGGCAACCTCCGGCACCGCCCGCTTCCTCAAGGAAAACGGCGTCGAGGCGGAAAAGATCAACAAGGTGCTGGAAGGCCGCCCGCACATCGAGGACGCCATCCGCAACCGCCAGGTGCAGATCGTCTTCAACACCACGGACGGCCAGGGCGCCGTCTCCGACTCCAAATCGCTCCGCCGCGCGACGCTTATGCAGAAGGTGCCGTACTACACGACGCTGTCGGGCGCGGCAGCCGTGGCCGAAGCGATTGCCGCGCTACGCGCGGGGAGTTTGGAGGTTCGCCCGCTGCAGGAGTATTTTTAGGCCAGACCTATCTATCTCTCTTTGCGAAGAGAGTGGCGTTTTAAAGAGGAAAAGCCTCTTCGATTTATGTAGAAGATGCCGCTAAGCTCGCTGAAGCGGCATCTTCTTTCTTTTTCGCTCTCTCGATTTTCCCTTGTGCTTTCTTGATGCGCACTGCAGCTTCCTTCGCCTTGTCGCCCTCGACAGCATCGCGCTTCACTACTTCCTCCGAAATCAGGGCAGCAAGGTTTTCAGGCGCAACCTTAAGGTCGGGAAAGAGCCGCTTCAGTTCCCTCCGCACGATCGATACGACAGGGTCGGAACATACGATGGCAGCAACCGTGAACCTATTGAAAAGCTGTGCTTGTTGGTGAAAGGCGTCCATCGCGTCGGTGGCCAAACCCTCCTTTGCAAGAAGAAACATTTGCTGCAGATGATCTTCATTCTTGGCGCTGAGGCTGGCCAGTTGAAACCGGCAAACCTCTTCATGGCTGATCTGATTGGCAACATAGACACGGACCAATCGCCACTCGACGGCATTTGTCAGGATCACCCAATGGATGCCCTGATGCGCGCCATAGTCGATCACTTGCCGAAGGTGGTTGTCAGCTAAAGTGCTTCCTGCTGACTTTACCTCGACCAATAGCCTCAGTTTACCGCCGATCTTGATTGCCAGATCGCAGTAAGTCGCCTTGATCTGGTGTTCTGAAGTCAGTTCCTCATATTTGTCGTAGCCAAAGATATCCGCCAAGATGTCCTTCACCAGAGTGACGGTATCGGCTTCGGCAACATCGGATTTCTGCTGTGCATCAGCAATTTTCTGATACTTTTTCAAATTACCAGAAACGCGCTCGGTAAATTTCTTCGGCAGCTTGTTCAAATCGAAATCCCCCCATTCGCCTCGATACTGCTCAAACGAGAAGGTTTGGACAAGAAGATTTTACGCAAAACGGGTTTTCGTTCCGATATCGCTCCAGAAAGGAGGGATCTTCCTTTACCGACCAGAGATGAGAGCGGAAGCGCGGCAAGAAGTTCCATCGCCACCCCGCATCATCCCGGGAGCCGCAAGAATTCCGGGATGGACGAAGCCGCCTGTCGGCCTGCCCCTCACCCCGCCCACTCCGCGTAGTCGCGCAGCAGCCCCTCAATTTCCTCCATCGCCGGAAACTCGGCAAAACTCCTCATCGCCCCGGTTTCGGCGAAGGGCAGTTTGGTCGAGGCGTAGGTTTCCATGTAGGGCCTGAACCAGTTCGTGTCGTCCAGCATGGTCGGCCGCACGTTGACGAAGCCGAACCCCACCGGCCGCGTGAACATCCACGTCATGCAGTGCGGGCAGAAATAGTGGTGAATGTCGGCCCCGTGCGCGCCGCCGATCACCGGCTCGCCCTTCACCACCTCGAACCCGTCGTCCGGCACCATCGCCGTCAGCGAATAGGCCGAGGACGCCATTTTCTGGCAGCCGCGGCAGTGGCAGGCGGCGGTGCAGATCGGCGCCTTTGTGACGCGGATTTCAACCTGGCCGCAGCGGCACGAACCGGCAAGCGGAAGCGGGACAGACGGCATGGCGGCCTCCTATGGCTCTTCGCGGAACAAGAGCGCGGGCGCCGCGGCCAGAAGAGCCGTCAGGCGCCCGGCATCATGACGGACGAGAAGGCCGGCACCGGCGCCGCCTCCGGTGTTTGCGGCACACCGATCTCGGCCGCCACCGGCAGGGTGGCCGCCACTGACGGGGCGCGGCGCGAGCGGACGCGGTCCTTGCCGAGCCCGGTTTCCTCCAGCAGGCCCTGGCGCTTGGCGTGGTAATAATAGCCGCTCTGGTAGAGCCGGTCGGCGCGGTCCTCGTTGCCGCCGGCCACCAGCCAGGCGCCGCGCAGGTATTTCACCGCGTATTTCAGGTTGGTCTCGGCATCGAGCAGGCCGCTCGCCGGCCCGTCATAGCCCATGCCCCTGGCGGTGGCGTGCTTGATCTGCATCAGCCCCCAATGGCCGCGATTGTAGGCGCGCGGGTTGAAGGTGCTCTCGCGCTTGACCACGCGGCGCACGAAAGCCTCGGGCAGTTCGTAGACGGCCGCATATTTGGCGATCAGCCGGTCGACGACGCCGGGATTGGCCTCGCTCGGGCTCGACGGCGCGGCATAGCTCGCCGGCACGAAGCCCGGCTCGGCGGAAGCCACAACCACCGGCTGGGCTGCCGGCTCTCCGCCCGGTTGCGTCGGCGGCGGCAGGGCGGCGAGGTCCGCGTTGGGGGCGGCAGCGGCAAAAGCGCTTTCGGGCAGGACGGAAACGGTGTCGGGCAGCGCCAGCGCATAGCCCGCATCGGTACCCGCCAGGCTGGCGGTCTCCGAAAGCTGCGGCTTGGCCGTGTTCGCCGTCGAGGCGCAGCCTCCAAGGCCGGCTGCGGCCACGATCAGGCCGAGTGTCCAGAAAATTCTTGCTGCCGGCATTCGGTGCCTTGGTCGCCGAGGTTAAGGAAAGCTTTTCGACCGTCCTTACACCAGCCCCCGCCGTTCGGCAATCGCCGGTGGTATCGCTTGCGGCGTTATCGGCTTTCGGGTGGAAAACCGGGATATCCGATGCGATATTGTTCCCGATATGGTCCAATAAAGCGCAAAGGAGCGCACCATGCCAACCGAATCCTCCGCCAGTACCGGCAGCGCCGTCTTCGAAACCGCGCTGGGCTTCATGGGCCTGGCGTGGAGCGAAAAAGGGGTGACGCGCCTGTTCCTGGCCGAAAAAAGCCGCGAGGCGGTCGAGCGCCGCCTGTCGCGCGAATTCGGCCCCGTGCTTACGGAACGGATACCGCCCTGGGTCGAAGACCTGGTTGCCGCCATCCGGGCCTATGCGGCCGGCGACGAGGTGGATTTTTCCGCCGTGCCGGTCGACCTCACCGGCGTCGACGCCTTTCGCCTCGCCATCTACGACGCGGCGCGCAAACTCGGCTTCGGCGAAACCACCACCTATGGCGAACTGGCGAAACGCGCCGGCCATGGCGGGCTGCCGCGCGAGACGGGCGCAGCGTTGGGCGCCAATCCGGTGCCGCTGATCATCCCCTGCCATCGCATCGTCGCTGCCGGCGGCAAGATCGGCGGCTTTTCCGCCCCGGGCGGCTCGGCCTCCAAGGAACGGATGCTGACCCTGGAAGGCGTACATCTCGGCCCGCCGCCCCCGGCGCAGGCCTCGTTCGGGTTTTAGAGCTTCTCCAGCAAAAGTGCGAAGCGGTTTTGCGTCCCGAAATGCGGATGAACCAAAGAAATAGAGCGGTTCCGCCGATTTCGTGAACACCGGAACCGCTCTACGGAACGATGATCGCCTGACGGCGGTCGCTGAGGTCGACAACCTTGCAGCGGTAGACCGGGCAGGCGCGGGTGTCGGCCGCCGGCACGGTGGCGGGAAAGGCGACCTCGCCGCGCGTGCAGAACCGGTCGCTGTCGACATAACGGTCGTAGAGCGGCAGGCCGGGCGTGCGCGGCGAGCGATAGCGCAGGATCACCGCGCCCTCGCGGGCGACCGTGGCCTGCACCTCGGCGCAGGCCATGCCGGTGGGATCGTGGCGCGAGATCGCCCAGGCATCGCCGGCAACGACGCACAGGCCGAGGACGAGCAGCAGCTTTTTCATGGGTGTTCTCCGAAGGATAGGCCGGCCATTCATGGAGCCGGATTGAGGCGATTTTCCAGGCCGGCCTTGCAAACGACAGGGAGGCCGTCTATATGCTAGCTATTGATATTTCGGCCGATCGATTCGGGCCTCGCGATCCTTCGCGTTTGCTGACGTCAATCTCCAAAATCTCGATACCATCGGCTGAGCTTCGGCCCAGTCTACTAACACTGGCAAACACGAAGGACTATCGAAATGGCAACTGGAACCGTAAAGTGGTTCAACGCCACCAAGGGCTATGGCTTCATCCAGCCGGACAATGGCGGTGCGGACGTTTTCGTTCACATCTCCGCGGTCGAGCGCGCTGGCATGACCACGCTCAACGAAGGACAGAAGATCAACTTCGAGATCGAGCAGGACCGCCGTACCGGCAAGTCGTCCGCTGGATCTCTGAGCAAGGCAGCCTGATTTTGAACAAGGCGCGCAGTGGGCGATAGCCTGCGGCGTGCAGCAAGTCACGGATGTACTGGCGGTTGCGCGATAAGCGCGCCGGAGCATGACGAACCCGACAAGTCGACGCAGCAGATTGCTGCCGGCCCGGTCAGAAAGCTCCCGATCAGGCTACCGAGCATGGAAGGCGGGACATGTCCCGCCTTTTTTGTTGCCTGCCCGTTTTTGTTATCCGCCCGTTTTTTATTACTGGATGCCGCGCCATTGACGGCCCTTTAAGGCTCGTCTGCTACAGCGTCCGGCATGCAGGCGATCCTCACCCAAACCACACCGATGCTGATGCTCACCGTCGTCGGCTTCTGCCTGCTGTCGCTGGGCGGATCCTTCATGGTTCTCGGCCTCTGGCGCCGGATTTTCCACGGCTCGGTCGGGCAGGTGCCGACCCCGGCCTTCCTGGGCATCGTCGCGACGGCATGGGCCCTGTCCCTCGGCTTCGCCGCCTCCGACGTCTGGACGCTGGCCGCGCGCGCCGATCATGCGATTTCGGCCGAACGCTCCTCCGCCAAGCGCCTTCTGGGCATTTCGGAAAAGCGCGCGCTCGACCTGCCCGCCCTGCACGCCGCCGTCACCGATTACGCCAAGCTGGTACAGACGGTGGAATGGGAGGGAATGCTGGCCCATGGCCCGGACACCCGCGTCGAAGAGGCCGTGCAGAAAATCCGCCTCGGCCTCCTCGAGATGGTCGACAGGGGCATCGCCGCACCGCTGGTCAACAAGGCGGTGCAGGATTTCGATGAACTGCAGGACGCCCGCAACGACCGCCTCGCCATCAGCGAAAGCGCGGTGGACGAAACCAAGTGGTACCTCGTTCTGTGCCTGACGGTGATGGCGATGGTGACGATCGCCGTCGTTCACGCCGACACGCCCAAGGCCGCCCGCAACGCCCTCTTCATCTTTACAGTCGTGGTCGGCGCATGCCTGTGGATCATGGCGATCAACGCCAATCCCTATGCCGGCATGCCGGTCAACCTCATCGCCAGCCTTTCCCGGGCCTGACGCCCTTTCAGCCGGGCAGCCAGTCGATCCTGACGTGGCCGGGGTCGGCTTCCACCCGCTTCAGCCAGGTGACGACCGCCGGATAGGCGTCGATCTGGAACCCGCCCTTCTCGGCGTCGTGCGTGTAGGCGTAAAGCGCGATATCGGCGACGCTGAGGGCATCGCCTGCAAAGAACGGCGCTTCGGCCAGCCGCCTGTTCATGACGCCCAGCGCCTTGTTGCCGCGCTCCAGCGTCTGCGCCAGCCGCTCGGGCGTAGCGTCCTTGGCCCGTTCGGGAAAGGTCAGCAGCGCCTTGCGCACCGCGATGTAGGGCTCGTGGCTGTATTGCTCGAAGAACAGCCACTGGTAGGCGAGCCCGCGCTGGTAGCGATCGGTGGGCAGGAAGCGGGTCTGCTCGGCAAGGTAGAGCAGGATGGCGTTCGATTCGGCGATGCGCCGCCCGTCCTCCAATTCCAGAAGCGGCACCATGGCGTTCGGGTTCTTGGCGACGAATTCGGGCTTGCGCGTATCGCCGGTATGCGAACTCACCTCGACATGGGTGAAGGGAATGCCAAGCTTGGCCAGCAGAAGCCGAGGCTTGTAGCAATTGCCGCTGTCGGTCATTCCATAAAGCACGATCATTCGCATCACCCTCCGGATGATGTCTAGTGCTCCCGCCGATGGACATTATCCAGTGAATTTTCGTGCGCGCTGCATCACCGCCGCTGATGCATGGCGTGAAACGGCAGGATTTTGGCCGGGCCGCCGAGAAGCGCCTCGATCTCCAGCGCGCCCTCGTCGAAAAAGGCGCCGGCAAGGGCCGGCTTGCCGAGATGGAAGCCCTGCAGGAGATCGGCGCAACCTTCCAGCGCGACACGCAGATGATGCGGCGTCTCGATGCCCTCGACCAGCACCTTGACGTTCCGGGCATGGAGCGTGGCGACCAGCGGCTTGAAAAGCTGCTCGGCCTCCGGATGCCGGCACAGTTGCCCGAACCATCCGCCATCGAGCTTGACGATGTCGGGCTCGATCAGCGCCAGGCGCTCGGCCGTCGAATGCCCGACGCCGAAATCGTCGACCGCTATGCGGATGCCGTTGCGCCGCATCTCGCCAACCAGGCTGGCCAGCGCCGCGTCGTCGGGCGCCGCCTGCTCTGTGATCTCGCACACAAGCTGGCCCGGATCGAGTTCGATCGCCCCCAGATGCATCGCCATCAGCCGGATCTCGGCAAGCCCCCTGCCCGAAT
>Ga0182735_1002138_pt1 | contig 12317 bp, 10 predicted proteins | sample eDN5th30CKraftMG_FD_128524 | JGI IMG/M metagenome (GOLD analysis project Ga0182735, IMG submission 128524) | Enriched Miracle-Growth compost microbial communities from Emeryville, California, USA - eDNA 5th pass 30_C Kraft MG (version 2) (version 2) ... | reverse complement strand
ACATTGATTTCCACTATCTGCTCCTGGGTCAACATAATCGGCGGCCAAAAAGCCACCATGGTCGCCCAAGTGGGTCAGTTTTACTCCGTCCTTAGTGGGTCAGTATTACACCGGCGCTGACAATGATACACATGAAGGATCGAGCAGGGTTTCCGCAGGTGCCTTCAATAACCACCACAATACCACCAGGGATCGTTCGGTTAGTTTGAGCAACTGCCAGTTTGCTGGCAATGCTCTGGGACAGATTCACAAACTGCGGGTCGTTACCTTGGGATTCGATGCTCTGTTTTGCCGCCAACCAAGTGCTCTCGGGCCCCGTCTCTCGAATCTCCATTTCCACCCCATGGGATGACTTCCCTAGAGCATTAGTGATGCGTGCTTGAAGGGCATCCCTCGCGTCCTGCGGAAGCTCCAAAAGCTCGGCGCCATAGGCGGGTTGAACCAGAGCTTTGTCCGCCCCACGTGCGAAAACCTCATGAATAATTATTCGACCGATCGACAAGTTCTCAAAAGACATGGCACTCTTCTTCTCTTTTTTTCAAATGCAAGCGACTGGCGCCTCGGCGATGGCAGGCCTGTAACCTTCTGCTACGGCAAGTTTACCGTTTAACACGATTAGGCCGCTTCCGTATCGTCAGCACGATGTAACCGTGCAATCTATGACCAATAAACGACCAATTGCTTGTCGGGCCAGCCCTTGACTCATGAACACTCATCAGCGAATCGGCGCAACGAAGGTGGCTGTCGACCGTAGGTAGACTACAGGCCGTTCGCTTTCAGTTGGGATTCCGCCGATGAGGCTCGCCTCTGTCATGTTCGTCCTCCTGCTCGGTGTGGCTCTCAAATTTCCCACCGAACAGACCCGCACTCCCTTAATCACTGGCCATCGAGTCTTTCTACCGGGTAAAATTGGCCATATTTTGCAATCTATATTCAATTTTGGCAAGGTGGTGCCATGGCAGATTCCGAAGGCGAAATCCTCACCCTTGAAGAAGTAGCCTCATACCTGAAGGCTGGTAAGCGAACGGTGTATCGCCTGGCGCAGCAAGGAGCCATTCCGGCCTTCAAACTGGGCGGCAACTGGCGCTTTCGCCGCTCCGAGCTGGATCGTTGGATTGCAGACAGTATCGAGAAAAACCCAAAACAAGGTGAACAATGATGGAGCTTTCCATGGCCTGGCGTCATGCGCTGCGATACACAGGGAGTCGACATGTCCAGACTCACTGACCTGCTTGCACAGACAAAGGCCAAAGATGCCCAACTTGGCGCCGACCTGGAGCGGGAGTTCAAAGCGCTGTCGTCGCGACTGCCGTTTGGCTTGAACTTCGAGCGTCATAGCCCGGAAGCTGTGGAACTGCCGTTGCGGCCGATTCGCAAAGGCGACAAGGTTCGCATATTACCCGCACGTGGATCGACCAAGAGGGGCGACCAGCGCCTCTGGCAAGTCAAGGCCATCCACAAGGCAAAGAACTTGGCCGATTTGGAGCTACTGAATACAGCCGTAGCGGAAACGCAGTCCGTCTCCCTCGACGATCTGGTGGTCGTGGCCGAGTTCCGCGACACGATTTATCCGGGGCTCATCAGCACGGGCAAGGTGGAGCGAGGTGGCGACAAACCATTCCACACCGTTATCAATGGCGAGAACTATCATGTGCTGAAGGCATTGACCTATACCCACCGGGGCACCATAGACGCCATCTATATTGATCCGCCGTACAACACAGGTGCGAAGGACTGGAAATACAACAACGATTACGTTGAGGGCGATGACCTGTATAGGCACAGCAAATGGCTAGCGATGATGGAGCGGCGCTTGCTTCTAGCCAAGGAATTGCTGAATCCAGCGGATTCGGTATTAATTGTCACCATCGACGAGAAAGAATATCTGCGGCTTGGATTGCTCCTGGAACAGCTGTTTCCTGAAGCTCGGATTCAGATGGTGTCAATCACGACAAATCCGAAAGGTGCATCGCGTCCCGATATGTTCGCGAGAGTGGATGAGTTTGCCTATTTTGTTCTGTTCGGCGACTCCCTCGTTTCTGGAATAGCCGTAAGTGATTCTCAGGGGCAGCCTGTTCGCTGGCCGTACTTGCGACGGTCTGACGAGCAATCGGTACGGGGACATCGTCCTCGACAGTTTTATCCCGTCTATGTCGATCCGAACACCTCGAAAATAACGGGCGTCGGCGAGCCGTTAGCTCATGATGTCCCGCGTGAAAGCGTTTTAGCGCCTCCTGGTGTAGTTGCGGTTTTTCCTGTTCGTGATGATGGAGTCGAGATGGAGTGGGGGCTGACAGGTCCCAGCCTCATGCGCGCGGTGCGCGAAGGTTTCGCTCGGGCGACTCTTTCGAATTCCCTCCAGCCATACGCGATCTCATACCTAACAGGGCCAGCAATCAGCAAGGTAGAGTCTGGAGAGTACATCGTATCGGGTATTCGAGAAGATGGAACAAAGATTGTCATCGCGCCCGGGGGTAAAACTACACGCCCTACGACTGTCTGGAACGAGAGTCGGCATAGTGCTCCAGACCACGGAAAGAAGATCTTAAGCGCGCTACTTCCAGCAAGATCCTTTCCATTCCCAAAGTCGTTATACGCTGTGGAAGACTCGCTGCGACTATTCGTGGCAAACAAGCCGAACGCGACTATTCTTGATTTTTTCTCGGGTTCGGGCACAACAGCACATGCAGTGATGCGACTGAACCGCCAAGATGGCGGACATCGTCAGTGTATCAGCGTCACCAACAACGAAGTGGCGGCCGATGAACAAAAAGTGCTCCGCGAGCGAGGTCTCCGGCCCGGCGATTCCGATTGGGAGCGACACGGCATCTGCGACTACATTACTAAACCGCGCGTCCAGGCAGCCATCACCGGCATAACGCCGGACGGCGAGCCCATCAAGGGCGATTACAAGTTCACCGACGAATTTCCGATGGCTGAAGGCTTTGAGGAAAATGCCGAGTTCTTCACCTTGACTTACGAGGCCAAAGAGGCGGTCAACCACAACCTAGCCTTTGCCCGGATCGCCCCATTGCTCTGGCTGCGTGCTGGCGCCTACGGCAAGCGGATCGACAAGTTGCCCTCCGATGGCTGGGTTGTTGTGGACGCCTATGGTTTGTTGGCCGAAGTTGATCAGGCAACATCTTTCATCAAGGCTGTGAATAAAGCTCAAGGTTTGCGCGTTGCCTATATCGTTACCGACGACGACCGGCGGTTTCAGGCAATTGCAAAGCGTTTGCCCGATGGTGTTGAGCCCGTACGCCTGTACGAGTCATACCTGACAAATTTCACCTTCGCCAACGGGGACTAAGGCATGAAATTCACCCTCAAGGATTATCAACGGGACGCCGTGCGCGATGCGTTATTCAATCTGAAGGATGCACGCGATGATTGGCGACGTAAATCTCGCAAGAGTGCATTTTCACTAACCGCAGTCACCGGCGCGGGTAAGACCGTCATGGCCGCGGCTGCTTTCGAGGCACTCTTTTATGGAGACGACGAATTCGACTTCGATGCCGACACAGGTGCTGTGGTTATCTGGTTCAGCGACGATCCATCGTTGAACGAGCAGACCCGCTTCCGCCTGATGGAAGCCAGCGATCGTATTAATCACACTGATCTGGTGGTGGTGGAAAACACCTTCAATCGACCCAAGTTCGAAGCCGGAAAAATTTACTTCCTCAACACACAGAAGCTGAGCAAAAACAGCCTGCTTGTACGCGGTCATGATCAAGAGGAATTGGAAGCCAAAGCCGGTGAGCTCTTACCGGAAACCCGTCCTGACCTGCGTGCATACACCATCTGGGACACGATCCAGAACACTATTGATGACCCGAACCTGACTCTGTACCTCGTAATGGACGAGGCACACCGTGGCATGGGTAATGCCTCGCTAAAAGAAAAGGGCACTATCGTTCAACGGCTCATCAATGGCTACGGTAGCGTACCCGGCATCCCTGTGGTCTGGGGTATCTCGGCAACGGTGGAACGTTTCAATAAAGCGATTGAGTTCGCTGGCAAGCACATCAAGCTACCCAACGTCGTGGTGGATGCGGCAAAGGTGCAGGAATCTGGCCTCATCAAAGATACTATCTTGCTTGATATCCCCGACGAAACCGGGGATTTTGATACTGTTTTGGTTCGGCGTGCGACCGACAAGTTGAAGGAATCGACCAGTGCTTGGGCCGAATATGCCAAGCAGCAAGAAGAGGCGCACGTCGTTGTTCCATTAATGGTGTTGCAAGTTCCCAATACTCCGGATCCTAATGAAATTGGGCGGGCATTGGACGCTATCTTCGAGCGCTACCCCGAGCTGCCTCCAGCCAGCGTGGCGCATGTTTTCGGCGATCACACCACGCAGAGATTCGGTAACCGCGATGTACCCTACATCGAACCGCAACGCGTTCAGGAGTCCACTTGGGTGCGTATTCTGATCGCTAAGGATGCAATCAGCACGGGCTGGGATTGCCCACGCGCTGAAGTGATGGTTTCCTTCCGTGCCGCCCGCGACCGCACGCACATCACACAGTTACTGGGACGCATGGTTCGTTCGCCCCTGGCTCGTCGCATTCCTGGCAATGACCGGCTTAACGCTGTGGACTGCCTGCTGCCAAAATTCAATCGTAAAACAGTCGAAGAAGTTGTCGATGCATTGATGACGGGCGACGACTTGGCGCCACCTTCTGGCCGCATCCTTATCGACTATGTGGAAGTGACGCCTCACCCGGACGCTTCAGCAGCCGTGTGGGAGGCGTTTGAAGCTCTGCCATCGCAAACCCGTCCGCAACGCGGCGCAAAGCCAGCGAAGTGTTTGACCGCCCTGGCCCACGAACTGGCGTCTGACGAGATTCTTCCTGGCGCAGGCAAGCTTGCGCATGCGGAGATGCATAAAGCATTAGACGCGTTTCAGGAAAGCCAGAAAGAAAAGATCGAGGCAAAGCGTAAATCGGTGATGACGGTCGACGGCAAGACTGTGATCGCAGATATGAAGGGCAAGGAAAAGAGCTTCGACGAGTTTTGGGAAGCTGCCGATATGGCGGTGATTGATGACGCCTACCGACGTTCGTCGCGCATCTTCAGTCCAGACATCACGCGCACCTACGTCGAGCATTTGGCCCAGAAGGTCGCCAGCGTGGATGATGATCCGGAAGAGTATCTGGAGGCCATTGTTGAGGCTCGTGTCACCATCGCGGGTTTAGGGCTGGTCACGGAGGTGCAAGCCTATTTTGATGGCCAGGCTGATAAGTTGGCAAAAGCATGGCTGAAAACGTATTCACCGCAAATCAAGGCGCTGACCGACGACCGCAAAGAAGCTTATCGGCAGATCATCGAAATGAGCAGCGAGCCTCAGAGCGTGGATTTAGCCAAACCCGAATCCCGGTACGAGCCAACCAAAGCGCGTGAGAACGACAAGGAAATTGTTTTCCCGATTTGGAAAAGTCATTTGTTGTGCGACAAAGATGGCAAGTACCCGGCCGAATTGAACGACTGGGAACGCGAGGTTATCGAGACCGAGTCCAAGCGCACTGGCTTCAAGTTCTGGTACCGGAATCCGCAACAGCCTGGACAAGCATCACTGGGTATTGCTTACCTAGAAGATGAGCAGGACAAAATTGTCCGGCCAGACTTCGTTTTCTTTGCTGAGCAGGATGGCAAGGTGACTGTGGATCTCGTCGATCCGCATGGACTACATCTGGCTGACGCGTTGCCCAAGCTGAAAGGGTTGGCTGCATATGCGGAGACGCACCTCGATGCTTACCGACGCATGGAGTCAGTTGCAGAAGCTGCCGGTAAGCTACGCGTGCTGGATTTAACGCGCGCTGATGTCCGCCAGGCAATCAAGGAAGCGTCAAGCGCTAAGAGCCTGTTCGAAGGAGTCTTGGCTAGCGATTATGGCCTGCTGTGACTGTGGACTACTTTAGGAGCAGGTAGAACTGACCGCAGGGCTGCTGCCCTGCGGTTGCGAACGCGCAGATGCTTTGATGCGCGTTCGCAACTTTGAGCTTGGGTGGTTCCCGTTCAATAGAATTTTCCGTGCCGCACATCAATCCCTCCCGTGAGCACAGGACAACTGTGCATCAAAGCAACGAACTGGCTTCTGACTTGAAGTAATGATTGCCCTGCGCATAAGGACAATCCGACAAGAGTCCTACTAGGCTCTAGTTTTCAGACATGGCAGGCAGTAATTGACTACTTTTCAGACATTTTTACCCAGCATCGCTGGGTAATCGAGTGCTTTTCAGACATCGAGGGTAGGTTTACGCTGTCAAGGCGTCCTTGATCGATCTGTCCAAAATTTTCAGTTATCAGGCTGAGGCGGGATCTGAGGTGAGAGGAGCGGCCGCCCGGGCAGAAAAAGCCACGTGTATGTGTTTTATGTGTACTGCTGTGACTAGCTAGCAAAATTGTTGCTATAAACCCTCTCGAAGTAGACAAAGTGCATGTTTTGATTATACGAAAAGCCGTTTATAATCAATAGCTTATTGAGTTTTATTTCGAAGGCGAGTACCCTTTTGTCCATTATTATCTGAAGGAAAAGGGTATGAGGAAAAGTCTCGGCATGTGGGCGGGTATGACTGCGGGCATGTTTTAACCGCGAATATGGTCGCATTGTCGATGAGCCCGTTTGCCTCCTACCTTCGCGAACTACGCTGCCGGCGAGGTCTTAAACAGAAAGACGCCGCGGAGCTGCTCGGCTATGAGCAGAGCTATATCTCCGCACTCGAACGCAGCGCCAAAGGCCCCCCAAAACAAGATTTTGTCACCCGCTTGATTCGGGTGTTAAAGCTTAGCGCTGCCGAGCGCGTAGAGCTCGAAGAAGCATTGCGCAAATCCAAGCGCCAGGTTTCGCTGCCTTGCTCGGCCCCGACGGAAGAATATGAGCTGCTGCGGGAGCTGGAGCCCCAGCTCGGGCGACTGCACCCCGTGCAAATCAAAATGATTCGGCAGGTCTTGTCGCTTCCACAAACTTTTTTCAAGACTGTGCCTGAGGAGGGTGCAGCCAACATGTCCGCTGGCCAAACGGAGGTGGTGATGACGTAAACGAAAAAGCGAGCCGTTAAGGCCCGCCTTCCGATGTAGCAACAGATACTGAGTCGACAGCTACAGTATCCGTTGCTCCCTCCGAGGCGTCAAGGCCTGATTCCCTTTCCATGCTGATTTTTCGCGAGTTTTGAACTCCGCGAGGGTTCACTTTTGCCCGAATTTTCAGCGTGGTTGCCCGAATTATGACTATGCGCGGACAGGCGCAGGGCACCCTATTGCCTGCCGCCAGGAGAAAGCAATCATGTTATCCAGACGAGTAATCACGAGAAGTGGCCGGCACTTCAGAGGCAGGTATCCATCAAGAAAGCTAGGCAGGATGGTGGCGTTTGAGTCGCTGATCGAACGCGACGTCATCCTGTTGTTGGAGTTCTCCCGGGGAGTTCAAAGCTACCAAGAGCAACCGGAGCGAATTGTCTACAGCGATGGACAAACTATGCGGGAGTACTACCCGGATTTCGAGGCACGGCTGGCTTCGGGCCCGCGGGTACACATCGAGGTCAAGCCCAGCGCCAAACTCGACTCTCCCAAGATCGCCAAGAAACTTCAGCAGATCGCGACACATTACGCCCAGCACCGCGACGAGCATTTCCGCGTCATCACCGAGCTCGATGCCCGCAAGGAGCCGCTTCATACCAACCTGAAAACGCTCAGCCCATTGCGTGCAAAACCGGCAGCCTCGCCTCAAGACTTTCCCGTGCGCCTTCATGGCAAACCCTGGCATGTCCTAGAAGCCTCGGTAGGTCGCGCTGTCCTATTGAAGCAGGTTGCCTTGGGCAACCTGGTGTGCGACCTCGCCAGCCCGCTTCAGGATGATCTCATGGTTTTCACAGCACAGGAGGCAGCGCATGATTCGCTTTACCTATAAACGCGGTCTCGTCTTCATTGAGGGCCAGATGCGCTGGACGCTGGAACGTCTGCTGGTCACCGGCAAATATCAGTTGATCTCCGATGCGGGCGAGATTCAGAATTTTTTTCCGGACGAATTAAACGCCCGGTGGCTCAAAGGGGAGTTAGTGATTGATGAGACTTGCCTGGGCACTTTAGCCAATGCAACCTATCTAGCGACACCACGGGACTTGTCCACGTATACGGACAATCAGCAAAAGGTGGCGTTGCGCAAGCAAAGTTACCTGCGAGCCGTCGATCCCGAAAAGAATCGCTATAACCCGCAGTCTTGGAAAAAGCTCATTGATGAACATGCAGCGCAGATTGCTGACCCAGCACCGCCGTGTGCGTCGTCAGTGCAGAACTGGTGGCGTATGTACCGCAATACCAAAACGGTCCATGCGCTGATCCCTCAAAAGAAAGGCCGTGCAAAGCCGTACCAAGGGGATCGCTACGCCCTCTTCGAAGAGGCGGTTGCCGACGTTTACCTCACCCTGCAAAAACAACCCAAGTCCGCGGTTTATGAACGTGTGCTGCGTCACACTAATTCGTTGAATGCGTCCTTGCCGCCAGATTTGCATATACGGTGCCCCGCCCGTTCAACCGTCTATCGTTGGCTCGATGGTCTTCGCCAAGACATTGTGGACGGTGCTCGTCTGGGTGCCGAGGTTGCACGGGCAAAATATCGCATCGCAGTAGGTGGGCTCAAGGTCAGCGGGATCCTTGAACGCATCGAAATCGACCATACCCCGATCGACCTGATCGTGATCGATGCGGTGACGGGATTACAGATGGGCAGACCTTGGTTGTCGATAGCAACCGACAAGGCATCCAGGATGATCATGGGTTTCTACCTGAGCTTCAACACGCCTAGCGCCCACTCAGTACTCCAATGCTTGCGACGAGCGATTCTGCCCAAAACGGAATGGCTTGCCCGTTTCCCTGATATCAAAGGCGCATGGCCTGCTCAAGGGATTCCTGATCTGATTGCGATCGACAACGGCATGGACCTTCATGCCTCTGGATTGCAGAAAGCCTGTGAAGAGATGGGTATCCAGATGCTCTTTTGTGGCGCCCGTACGCCGGAACACAAAGGCAGCATTGAGCGGTTTTTCAGGACAATGAATCAAGGCCTTATCCATCGGCTGCCTGGCACTACGTTTTCCAATGTCGGTGAGCGCGGGGACTATCCTGCTGAGAACCTTGCCGCGATCACGCTCACAGACCTTGTTCACTTGATCACTAAATGGATTGTCGACATCTACCTGGTGCGTCCGCATCGCGGAATTGGTGCAACCCCGCTCGCCAAGTGGGCAGAGCTGGCTGGGCGGCGTTCCATCGAGTTGCCGCTTTATCCTAAACAGCTTGAAGTGATCAGTGGCATTCCGGCCAAACGCACACTTTTTCATTACGGTATTGAACTTGAAGGACAGCATTACAACAGCCGTCAATTGCAGGAGCTGCGACGCCAATCTGGCCAGAACATGGTGGTTGATCTGAAGTTCTATGAGCATTCGATCAACTTCATCCATGTCTTCGATCCAATGGCAAAGGAATATCTGGAGGTTCCTTGTGTTGATCCGGCTTACGCAAACAATCTTCCCAGGGAGGTCCATCGCCTGATACGGGAGCGGGCAAAGCAGCAATTTGGCGACAACGCTTCTTCCGCTCAAATGCTCGAGGTCCGTGCGGAACTGGAAGTAATCATCGAGCAAGCGATCAAGAACAAGAAAATGGCTGTACGCAAAAACGCTGGCGGCTTGCTCATGCATGACAGCGAGGCTGTGCTGAACAACGGGGATCCGTTGGCCAAGGCACGAAAACCCGTCAAAGAACTGGCGCCTGAACTACCCGAGAATCTTCCCTCAGGCCTCGATGACGTGCTGCCAACATTGAGCGTGTTCACAAGGGGAGCCCAGCATGAAGCCCATTGACCTCATCCATATGATGGCTCCTCGGGCCGGTAGCGAACACGAGGCATTACATGGGTTTCGGCTGATTTCCGACCCGATTCAACACCGACGTTTCAATACCGGCCTGTACAAGATGGCTGAGCTTCACCATGCCAGGCAGGTCAAGGGCAGCGGAGGTGGCGTTTTGATTACGGGGCCAGCAGGCGCTGGCAAGACAGTGCTCGTCTCATCGTACGCCAGCCGCTTTCAACGCGAATCAACGCTGGGGAGTACCAAAATTCCAGTGCTGGTCGTGACGGTTCCTTCATCGCCTACCGCCAAAAGTTTAGGGGAAGCGATCCTAATCGCGCTCGGCTACCCGAAAGCCTATCGGGGAAGCGGCCCGCAAAAAACCGTCCTGATTCATGAGCTCTTCGAGCGCTGTGGTGTGGAGCTCCTGATCTTGGATGAGTTTCATCATTTGTTTTACGCGCCGACCATCACACATTTCCGGGATGTCACTGACTGGCTCAAGAACCTGATCAGCCTGACAAACATTGCGGTAGTGGCCTGCGGCTTGCCGGAAGCGCAGTCCGTGGTGGATGCGAACGAGCAGTTGGCCAGGCGCTTTTCCGCCAGGTTTGCGCTGTCTCCGTTCGATGGAGCGACTACTGAGGATTTCACCGAATTTCGCGGCATTCTGAAGTTGCTTCAGGAATACCTTCCGGTACCGTTCGAAACGCCGATTTACGAGGCCAATATGGCGCGGAGAATGCTCATAGCCAGCCATGGCCTGATGGATTACGTTCGCAAGATACTGGAAGGTGCCATCAGTGTTGCGGCCAACCTTGGGCTCAAAGAAGTTGACCTTGATGTATTGGCCGCAGGGTTCCGCGACCGTGTATGGCGTGAAGTTCCGGACAGGCTCAATCCTTTTCATCCGGAATCCTATCTCAGGTCGTTGGACCGCAGCGGCGAGGTGTTTTACTTGCACACTCGTCATGATCCGGTGGGCTCGGCTCTAGCCAGGCGGATCAGCTTGAACGCCGTCAAGGTAGCAAAATGACAGGCGGGTTATTGATCAAGTTGGCGCCCTATCGCACCGAAGGGCCCAACGGATATCTATTACGCTTGGCCGAGGCGAACAGGCTGGAATTTTCTGATTTGGCGGATCTTGGGGTGACGTACGATGCCGATGCGCTGCTGCGCAGTCACCTGCTGCCAGAGCGTGGCCTGGATCCCGCGCTGCTGGTCTGGGTGCAGAACATTGCCACCTTGAGGCAGAAGACAGCGCGAGTATGGAATATGCGCTACTCGCGTTATTGTCCTCTTTGTCTGACGGAAGAGCCATCCTGGCGTGCAGAGTGGGAGTTGTGCTTTTATGATGCCTGCGCCCAGCATGGGGTGTGGATGGTTGATCGCTGTTCGTCATGCCATGAGCCAGTGTCCTGGCGCCGATCACAGGTCGTTCGATGCGGCTGTGGTGCAGATCTACGTGCGGAGCCATCCCACCCGGCACCAGAAGAAGTCACGCAGTTGTCCCAGGTCTTGTCGCGGAAACTGACAGGGCTCGGTGCGGCCGACATGCCGGAGCCACTGCGTGATCTCAACGTGGACCAGACCCAGCGGTTGATTCGATATCTTGGTATGCATCTGGATCCTGCCGGGGTGTCCAAGTCTCTAAAATTGAGCAACGTGGGGCGCATGGAAGTCTCGTGGCCTGTGACGTCAGTTGCGGCAGCGATCTTGTCTGGCTGGCCGGCGGCGTTTCATGTGCGGTTTTCAGAAATCCAGGACCGGTCAGGCGGCAAAAAAGTGGGGCTACCAAAGTTGTTCCAGAGGGCCTACAGCTATCTGTACAAGGGATTAAAAGAGCCCGCGTTCGATGCAGTGCGGTACGCCTTCGAGCAGTGGTTGGTGGAAAACTGGCGTGGAGGTTTGGCACTTCGAAACCGAAGACTGGCCGGGCAGTTACTGCATCGTGTCCATTGGATTCCGGCCAACGTAGCGGCCGAGCGGTTAGGCGTGCGAGTAGCGCGTATTCGGCGGCTTGTCTCGGAGGGGGTGATCGATGGTCATGAATCCTACAGCTCCACAGGCCGGCGCTTTCTGTTAATCCGTAAAGAACAGGTCGATGAGCTCACGCACGCTGATCTTTCCGAAGTCGATTTGACCACTGCGATGGAATATCTCGGACTGGGCAAGGTCCGAATGCGAGAATTGCTCAGGCTTCTGTTCCCCTCCGCGTATCGTCCTTTGAGCGAGTATGGCTTTCCACCATGGCGAATCAGTCGACAGGATGTCGAGCGCTACCTAGCAATCGGTGAGGGTCTACCTGTGTTGGCCATTCCCGAAGAGTCACAGGTGTCGCTGTTGTCAGCGCCGGTGTAATACTGACCCACTAAGGACGGAGTAAAACTGACCCACTTGGGCGACCATGGTGGCTTTTTGGCCGCCGATTATGTTGACCCAGGAGCAGATAGTGGAAATCAATGT